>ENA-UONS01003652-UONS01003652.1-human-gut-metagenome-genome-assembly--contig:-CS19-NODE-3652-length-10245-cov-5.234249_pt1 | contig 10245 bp, 9 predicted proteins | sample MGYA00242458_ERZ724005 | MGnify/ENA metagenome assembly ERZ724005
TGGCAAAAAGCATGTACATAAAACAAAAAATCCGGCACGCTCTCTGCAAGGTGCTGGATTTCAGCGTGATAAAATATGATATTTTTTATCGGATGTGAATTATAACTTTCTTAAAATGTTTGTTATCAGTACATTGTTTTGATTAAGGAAGTCTAAAAATGTATGAAAGCGGAACATTCCGGTTATCTCGTGGCTTCCATCCGCGTGTAGATGCTGCGGCATACACCGTTGGGATAGCTTTTCTGCGAGGTTAATATCCATTGTGTTTCGGGCAGGACGGACTGGAAAAAGTGCCGCCCCGTTCCTGCGATGAATGGTACGGTATAGAGGATGATTTCATCCACCACACGCATCCGCAGCAGCCCGTTGATATAGTCAGCCTTTTCAGGAGTGACTTCTGCCAGATAGCAGATTCTTGTATTATCCTTACGCCATTCGTCGAGCATAGAAATGGAATAGTCGGGTGTGATATGATAAAGGGCATGCTTCCTTATTTCGTTGATGCCACATTTGTCAAGGTGCAGTTCTTTATACGCCTTGCAATATAATTCGGAAATATGACACCCGTCCATAGATAGGACGGCAAGAATCTGAACTTTACCCATACTATTTTTCTTTTATTAAGCAAGGGTAAAAAAGTAGCGTGCAATCCACGCTATCACTAATGGAGGCTCTGGAATGCCCTTGACAGAAATAGGTGAATGCACGCTATGCGTAGGCATAGCATAAGCAATCACGCAATAGTTTCTGCCAATGTCCATTTTCCAGATTTCCATTAGAAACACCTTGCGGTCTTATGTTATATATTAGCGGCGAAAGGCTTTGCCAATCGCCGTTTATTCTCAAAAATCATACAAAGATAGCTATTTTCAGCGAATTGCTGGCTATGGTTGCTGAAATTTATATTTCAATCCATATTCCTCCAGTTTGCTGTACAGTGTTGTACGTCCTATTCCGAGCAATTCAGCGGCAACCTTGCGGTTCCCGTTTGCCTGCTTTAACGCACGTAAAATCCGTTCCTTATCCTCTGTGTCATTGCGCAGTGCGAAGCTGACAGGTGAGTTAGGTTTTGTTACGGCAAGTTCCAGATGTTCTTTCGTGACAAGTCCCGTTTGCGCCTGCAACACCGCACCCATGATTTTCTGCCGAAGCTCACGGACATTTCCCGGCCAAGCATGGGTCAGCAATGTCTTCCGAGCTTCCCCGTCAAAGCCGATAACATTACATTCCAGTTCATTGTTCGCAATCTCACGAAAGAACTCCGCCAGCGGCATGATGTCCTCCTGACAGTCACGCAATGGCGGAACGGTTATCTCGAAATCGTGCAGACGGTACAGCAAGTCCTGACGAAAACGCTTCTCATTGACCGCCTTTTCCAGATTCTCGTTGGTAGCGGCAATGATACGGACGTTAAAACTCTTATCCGCTCTGTCACCTATCGGGCGGTATCGCCGTTCTTGTATGGCACGCAGAAGCATCTGTTGGGTTTCCGGTGCGAGATTACCCACTTCGTCCAAAAACAGCGTACCACCTTCCGCTTCATGGAAATATCCTTTCTTGGCACTGTCCGCACCGGTGAATGCGCCTTTGACATGTCCGAAGAATGCCGATGGTGCAAGCTCTTTGGTGAGTGAACCGCAGTCCACAGCCACGAACGGCTTGCCGGAACGTTTGCTTTTATCATGCAGATGGTGGGCGATATGCTCCTTGCCCGTGCCGTTCTCTCCGAAGATCAGCACACTCATGTCGGTTGGTGCTACCAGCCTTATCCTGTGCATGATTTTCTGAAAGGCGGAACCGTCACGGGCAAACACGGGCATACGGCTTCGCCCGATATTCCGTTCTTTCAGTATGGTACGGAGCAGAGGCACGAGTTTGTCCTCCACGAGTTGTTTGGGTATGTAGTCCAGCGAACCGAGTTTCATGCTTTCCACCGCCGTATGCACTTCGGCATAGTCGGTCATGATGATGAACGGCTGCGTCATACCCTCCTTGCGCATCCAACGCAACAGGTCGATGCCGTCACCGTCAGGCAGACGCAGGTCGGAAACTATGATGTCTGATTCTGTCGCCTGTTGCAGATATTTCTTCGCTGTTGAGAGGTGGAAAGCCTGTACGGTGCGGAATCCCTCCCGTGCCAGCAGGTTACAGACAAATTCGCAATACACGATGTTGTCCTCCACCACGATGATTTTTGTTTTATCCATTATTATATTTTCTCCTTTCCTCCTTTGCCAATCGGATAATCTTCACGCCCATATTCAGTACGGCAGTTACGGCTTTGTTCTGTGCTTCGTAATCAGGAGTGTTATTTCCATGAAGCAGTTTATAAAGTTCTCTCAACGGTTGGTCGGCACGGAGTATCTCCCACGAGCTTCGCAGGTGATGAGTAAGGGCATCCAGTTCTTGGAGGTCTTTCCGTTGTTCCGCATTCTTGACCGCCTGCATTTCCTTTTCTGTTTCCGCTATCAGTTTTTCCAGCATGACGGATTCATTGCCGTAGGACAGCAGGGAGGTGAAATCAGGCTTTTCATTCCGGTTGCCTTTTATGGCGCATTTGTCCGAAACCTCCATCAGCTCCGATATGGAGAACGGTTTTGGCAGGCAATCGGCGAATCCACGTTCCATAAGTTCCTTCTTGCTGCAACTGCCCGAAGCGGTTGTCACGACTACCGGGATATTCTTCGAGTTACCCACATTGGAGGTGCGTAACAATTCCAACAACTCGAAGCCGTTTATCTCCGGCATATTCAAATCCGTAAGCAACAGGCTGTATTCTTTCCGGCGTATCATTTCCATCAGTTCCGCAACATCGGTGCAAGTGTCGCAGTGTATTCCTTCCTGTGCATACATTTCTTTTAGCATCAGGAGAAGAACCTCGTCATTATCGATGGCAATCACATCGTGGAATGTATGTGTACTATGAGTCTGTGTTTGATTCATCTGTTCCGGCAGTTCTTCGGCAGGTTGTACAGGTATTTCCACCGTGAAACGGCTTCCCCTGCCTTTCTCACTCTCCAACAGGATAGTTCCGCCGAGTATCGCTGCGATACGCTGCACGATAGACAATCCTAATCCGAAGCCGTCTTTTGTGGCGGCGTTTGACAGACGTTCAATCGCACCGAACACTCGTTGCTGCTCCTCTTCGGTCATACCCGTGCCCGTATCTTCAACGATAAGTTTCAGGACACCGTTATTGTAGTCCGTCGTCAGAGAAACGCCACCGTTCTCCGTGAACTTGAGGGCATTAGACAATAAGTTGTTTCCGATTTGCAGGATGCGCTCCTTATCCGTCAAGACAACGGCATCCGTTTGGTTCGTTACGGTAAGAGCCAGCCCCTTATTCATGGCGATTGGCATAAACTCCGTTTCAAGAATGTGCGTGATTGCCGAGATCCGGCAAGGGGAGAAATTCGGCTGCTCCTTGCCGTTGTCCAGACGGAAGAAACTCAGCAGGGTGTTGAGCATTTCACGCATACGCTCGGAAGAGTGCCGAATGTTTTGAAGATATATCCCGCTTTTGTCCGTACCGCAATCTTTCTGCATTAACCCGGCATAGCCGATTATTGCCGTCAGCGGTGTGCGCAGTTCATGGGTGATGGTATGCACCGCTTTCTTGCGGGAGGCTATCAGTGCCTCGTTTTGCGCCACCGCTTGTTGCAGCTGTCCGATTAAATCCGTCGTTTCTTGTTTATATCGCTTGATGCGGTTCGTATTTCTATGGATGATGATATAAGAAATGACCAATAACAATAGGACGAATCCTGTCAAACCGCCAATCTGCATAAACGATAGCTCGCGCATGGCGGCAATCTCGGATTCGCGCTGTTGCAGGTCGGATTGTACTTTCTCATCTATTTGAATAATCAGCCCTTGCAGTTGCCGATTTAATTCCGCATTCCGTGCCGCAAGGCTGTCGGCGTGTTCCGACATACGGCGGCTTTGTGCCTGTTGCTCGACTATCATATTCCGGTTAAGGGAACGGAGCATCGTGGTTGTTGCGGTAGGTTTCGCTTCCTCTTTCTTACCGAAGATGCCCAAGAATCCTCTTCGTTTAGGCTTCTTGGGCTGTTCCTGCACACTTTGTTGTACAATTAGGGGCACTTGACTGGCTACCGTTTCATTGAGGGTCTGTTGCTGTTCGAGCACCTCCACGATTTGGCGCATCTGCCGTTCCTTATCTTCGAGAAGATGGCGTACACTGTCGATGCGTTCTGCCGGATACATCGTTTTGAAACGGCACAGCAGGCTATCCATTGCCATGCGTTGGAGATGATAATGTTCCAAATCATCATTATCCCATTCCAGCACAGTTTCTCCCAATAGAGAAAACTCTATCAGTTGAATCTGGATATTGTTTATGTCTTTTCGCAGTTCGTCAATTCGTCTGTTATCAGCTTCTAAAATTTCCACCTCTTGCCATTCTGAATGCAAGATATAAGCTACTCCCCCAAAAAGGACAATGATTATAAAATAACCTATTAATATATTAAGCCTTAGCCAATGGCTTTCTACACTCAGTCTCATAAATTCCTATAATGTTGTTTTTAATAAGAGTAATAAATATTAGTTTTTTACTAATACACGAATTTGGTAATTCTTCGGTACTTCAATACCAAAAACAACAGCCAGAATATTCATCGCCTCCTCATTGGACTTAATCTTATACCGTTCCGTAACTTCGGCATCGGAATATACGCTGAAAACATCGTCTACAATCGTTTTGTTACTGTTGTCCGTGAAAATCGAAATTTTCATGAACTTATTGAACGTAGAATCCGGATGCTTCTCACAGTGGAATGACGGCATTATAAAATCATCGTCGATCTGCGGTTCTTCGGTAAAGCCTATAAGCGGCTTCCAGTCCTTGTTCCGCTCCTTTTGCATCAGCACCCATCCGTAAAAAGAATCTTTCTCATAGCGATACTCGCTTATGGAATCGGATTGCACCCGGTTTTCGACCAGTTCGAGCGGAACATGCGGCGATTCGCTTCTGACACCTACATCGCATACATATCTCTTCCCGTTCAGACTGACAACCAGAATTCTGTGGCGACGCATCTGGATATGCCAAGGCTCATCCATAAAGCGACCTGCATATTGAGCGACCGAATATCCCAACGATTTTAACAGGTGACAAAACACTCCTTGCAGCTCGAAACAATAGCCTCCGCGTCTTTTCGTTATGATTTTGTTGTATAAATCCTCTTCCGCAAGCGAAAGGGGGACATTATTCAATAAATCCAGATTTTCGTATGGTATATATAGCAGATGCAGTCTGTGCATCGCCGTAAGGTTGTCCACAGACTGCTCTATGCCACCATAATAATTTATGCGGTCGAAATATGTCTTTATCTGCTCGTCAGTGTACATCTATTCATGGTGCTTGCCAGTGATATCATTGGAACGTATGCGCAGTACACAGGTACGGGCAAATGATGCAGGCGGAAATGAGAATATCTCGTCGGTTTTTCCTACATGCTGAATCAGCTTGTTAAGAGCGTATGTTTTCTCCTGCGCATCCCCAACAAATTCTACTTGTCCGCTGCCCATCACGCTGTCATATCTCCAGCAATAGGAACAAGGCCGTTCCGAAGTACCCTTGATGAACTCATTAACACAGTCCATCTGGAAATATACGTCGGGATTGTTGCGCAAAATGTCTATTTTTCTGCCCTCCATAGCACAATGCAGATAAAGAATCAGGCCATCGCCCTCGCGCTCATATCCGAAATTGAGGGCGACGACATACGGTTTCCCGTTATCCACCATACCCAAATGCACTACGTCGCATCTTTCTACAATGTCGAAGATATCGTCCATATCTTTGACCTCTCTGTCTTTTCTTCTCATGATTCAATATTGTTTTTATTGTCTTTTGTAGTATTTCCCTGTCAGTTCCGTTACATTGATTGCCACGACAGCAGTCCCTTTCACCATGTTGTCGGGTAGTCGCTGTCCTGAATACCGAGGTGTGTATTTATCCACAATCGCATCGAGAACAGCTCTTTTACGGTCTATGTCACTCACGATTTCCGCCCGTCCTTGCGCTATCACACTTTGATATTCCGTATTGGTATCGCAGGGATTCCCGCTTTCATCGAGCAGCAGCCCCACCATGTTGTAAACATTGAAACTCACAGACGGATTCGCCTTTATATTGCTTATCTTTTGCCCTTTGGGCAATCCGTGGAAATATATGCTGCCATCTTTATATACATAATGGATCGGCGTTATGTAGGGAGCGTTGTCGTTTCCGACGGTAGCCAAACTTCCGGTTCGGCATTCCTGTAAAAGCCGGTTGATCTGCTCCGCAGTCAGTTGATGACTTTTCATTCTATGCTGCATGATTCTTCTTATTTTGAATTTTGTGCAAAGTTACGGATTATTTGGACTATCTTTGTAGTCCAGTTTTAATAAATATGAGTAGTCCAGAAAACAAAGGCTTCAAGCAACTGACCATTGACAGGAATTTGCCTGAAGCGATTTATATACAGATTGCGGACAGAATTATTTCCGCCATTAAAAACGGTTCGCTCCGGCCGGGAACGGTGCTGCCCAGTACACGGCAGTTGGGTGCAGCGTTAAAAGTCAATCGGAATACCGTTGTACGGGCATTTGAAATCCTCTCGGCCGAAGGTTGGATCAGCACAACAGAACGGCACGGGACTGTCGTGTCGGAAACATTGCCGTTGGCTGTGGGTTCCAAGAGAAGCAGACCGCTGATCGCGGATAGCGAAGAGATATTCCGAGGCGGACAGATATTCATCGACGACGGCATTCCCGATATTACCCGTTCGCCGATAAACGAACTGGCAAGAGCCTATCGGCGGGTTTTCAAGCAAAAAGCGAGGTGGCAGATAATGAATCTCTCCAATAAACTAGGCGATTTGAATTTTCGTGAAGCCCTTTCCGGTATGCTGAATCGAAACAGGCAGATGAGAACCTCTGCCGGACAATTATGTATAACGCGCGGGAGCCAGATGGCGCTGTTCCTGACTGCCCATTGTCTGCTGAAAAAGGACGATGTGATATTAGTGGAGAATCCGGGATTCAAGCCTGCGTGGGAGGCATTCAGACATGCGGGAGCCAGAATCATTCCTATCAAGGTGGAACCGGACGGCATCTGCGTTGAAGATATCGAACAATTCGCGGGACGGGATTCCGTCAAAGCCGTATATCTGACACCTCACCACCAGTATCCTACCACCGTGACATTGAGCCTTAGCAAACGCTTGAGGCTTATCGAGCTGTCCAATCATTACGGATTTACGATCATAGAGGACGACTACGATAACGAGTTTCATTTCGGCCTCCGACCCGTAATGCCGATAGCCGCTTATGAAGAGGTGCAGAATTACGTGTACATAGGTACATTCAGTAAACTGATTGCCCCGGCCATACGAATCGGTTATATTTATAGCTCCCTCGATTTCATTGAAAGAGTGGGAGAACTCCGCAGAATCATGGATATGCAGGGTGACAATTTCATGGAGCAGGCTTTGCTCGACCTGATCGATTCCGGCGAACTTCGCAGACATCAGAAAAGGATGGCCGAAGTCTATCGGAAGAAAAGAGACTTTTTCGCTTCCATGTTGGAGACGCATCTGCACGAAAAGGTGAAGTACAATATCCCTACGGGTGGTCTGGCTTTCTGGCTGGTTCCCACTAACGATAAAATAGACTTGTATAAGGTCAGAGAACAAACAAATAAATCCTTTGTACATTTCTATACGCCGGGCCGTTTCAGCTTTTCAGAGCCTGTATGCGGAATAAGACTAGGGTATGCGTCGCTGTCGGATGAAGATTTGGAGAAAGGACTTTCGATATTAGGAAAATATCTTTAGTTGTTGACGTGATTGTACTTTCCTCACATTGAAAGCATAAGAGTAGCTAACTTAGACGGAGTCCTATCATTTTTTATAGAGATCGGCAAATTTTCATTTCTTTCGGCTGTTTTTATCTTTCGCATACTTTGTTTACAATTCAGCAAATAGCTGCGGTTACAATCTCATTCCCCGTTTACGTTTCTTCTTCCTGCGAAGTATCTCCGCCATTTCCTGATTGGCTTCCGTATCGGCAGTGTTATAAGATGAGCCGCTGCCGTTCAGCAATCCCAACGAACCGCTGAAAAGCTCACTCTGTGCCGTGCCGGATGGTGCGCCGGGTGTAGCCTCTTCATGTACTTTGGTTACCATTCCTTTTCGTTCCTCATATCTGTTGTGTTGTAATGCCGTGTCAATCTTGGAATAGCTGAAACGCCTGTCCACCTTGGAGCCGTTGAAATGGTAGCCATTCTTGGTGAAGACCACACCCTGTATTTCGTCCGTCTGCCCCTTATGCTTGAAATGCACTTCCACACCCTGACACTTCAGGTTGGCAACAAGCACGTTCCAGTTGCCACACCTGCCTATCTCCGTTTTAAGAATGTCGTAAAGTTCATATTTCGTCTTGTCCGGCTCTTTCAGCCGCTCACGCTTGACGTTATCCTTGCCGTTTGCCATGTGAAACCCGTACTTCCGTGTAAGTTCCTTGCAGATACGGGTGCTGCGTAGACGCTCGTTCCTGTCCGAAATGGTGTTGCCGTTGTTGTCGATGCGGTTGAAAGCGATATGCACGTGCGGATGCTCCTTGTCAAAGTGCCGGGCGATAAGGAACTGCGTGTCACGGATGCCCATCCGCTCCATGTATTCAAGCGCAATGTCTACCATGATGCGGTTCGTCAGGTGTGGCTCATCCTCTTTTGAAAAATTCAATGCGATGTGTCCGACAGGCTTTGCCACCTTGTTGTTCATCTGACATTGGACGTTGAAACTCATGGCGATGGTGTCCTTGTTTTCCATGAACAAGCCGTCGGATGCGATAATCTGCGTACCCTTGTTCTTGTCAAGTATATAGTCCACCACGCCCTTGAAGTCACTGCCTTTTACAATTTTCGCCATCATATCCCTATCTTGGTCAGGAGTTCGTGAATCCTTGCCACCGCCACCTTGCAGTCCCAACCGACTTCGGAATACCCTCCGGCGTTTGCCTTGCGTGCAAGCTGGTTGAGGTTGTTCGCCATGCCGCAAAGCTGGCGTACATGGTCGGTGTGTTCTTTCGACAACCGTTCCTTTACATGACCGTTTCGGAAACACTCCCTCATGTACTCACTCGGCGATGTTCCTGCGTCATGCGCCTGTGTCAGCAAGCGGAAGTAGTCCGCCGCAGTCAGTTTCACCCCGATGCGGTAGTCTAACCTTTCTGCTATTTCCTTTTTCGGGCGACCGCCCTTGTTACGTTTCTTATACTCCTTGTGTTCCATATTCTGATTATTCAATGCTGTTACTGATTATACTGTATAGACCAACGGGATGCCGCCTCCTGCAACTTGGATGGTGGGCGGCAAGCGGTTTCGGTACACCCGAAACACAAACTTGCTACCTCCCAATATTCAGGGAATGAATTTCGGGCAGCTCCCGTTTTCCCGTTCGGAATGTCATAATCCCAATCCTTTCTTCTTCGGTTTTACGATGGTTCGTGATGGTGGACTAATGACTAATTCCTGTCGCTTGCCGCATAGGTAATCGTTCAGGTCTTTGTGCCCTTTGTAGTTGTCGGAAAAATCGCGTATGCGTCCGGCAAACTCCCTCTCCAGTTCCCAATACGCTCTTCTTCCCGCCTCGTCATTATCGAGCAGGCAGTGGATGCGCCCATATCCGTGCAACACATCTATGGCTTTGGAAACATTGGAGACGGAATTGAGGATGACGTAATCCTGCCCGTCAAGGCTGGGCATGGTCGGGCAGTTCTTCATCCGCAACGTGAGGAATGAAAGGTAGTCCGTCATTCCCTCGAACACGAGGCATTTCTCCCTTGGCTCTCCCTGCTGCCGGATATGACTGATGTCCTTCGGTGCGATGCAGCCCTTGAAGAAACGGTTGCGCACTTCATATCCTCCCGCCACGTTCGGAAAACCGATGGCGAAATAGGGCTTGCCGTTATGGATGAAATGCAGTTCCCTGCATTCAGACTTTGCCAAAGCGATGTTTATACCCCGTTCCTGTAAATAGCGAAGTAATGCCGGATGGGTAAGTTCTCCTACCTCCAGATGTTGGAAACTCGGTTCGGATGCCTGCTGGCGAAAATAGAAAGACACGGGACGGATGTGTGGAGCCTGTTCAGCTATCTTGTTGAGCAGATAAGGCACATAGTCGGATGTGTATAGCTCCTGCGCCAGTGCGATGATGTTGCCGCCCCTGCCCA
>ENA-UONS01003665-UONS01003665.1-human-gut-metagenome-genome-assembly--contig:-CS19-NODE-3665-length-10215-cov-3.576476_pt1 | contig 10215 bp, 8 predicted proteins | sample MGYA00242458_ERZ724005 | MGnify/ENA metagenome assembly ERZ724005
TTTGCTTTCTGAATAAAGAAGGTGGCCGGTCTTGCGTGCAGACCAACCTGATTCTGAACTACGACATCTTTTACGTACATACAAAACTCTCCCATCATTAAAAGTTGTTCTTATAGTGGATCGCCATTTTCTCTTACCATCCCATATTATACAAGCTTTTTGCAAAATCGTCAACGTGCAAAATGCTAAAAATGACCGGTTTTCAAGAATTTTCTACCAGTTGACCCATTCCAGCAAAAATATTCAGCTGTTGTTTGTGGATATTCACAACAAATTTTATGCTTATCATGTCACACAATTTTCAACAAAACATTTTGTTAAAGGTTACCAAAACATTTTGCTATTCTTTATCCAAATAGGCAGCATATAGATCAGGGCGCTGTTCCTTTGTGACTTGAAGACTTTGTGAAAAACGCCAATCTGCAATGTTTTTATGATGCCCGGACAACAACACCGGCGGGACGGCTAAATCATGCCAAACCTCTGGGCGGGTATACTGCGGGTACTCCAGCAGACCATGAAAGTGACTTTCCTCTTCAAAGCAAACGGCATCCGGCAAAACACCGGGGCACATCCGTGCAACGGCATCCGTCAAAACCAGCGCCGGAAGTTCTCCGTCGTATTCCTCCAAAACGCGCTCATCCACACCCTCATAATGCCCGCAAAGCAAAAAAAGATCGGATTTCTGAGAAAGTTCCAGTGCCTTTTGCTGCGTCAGCACCGTCCCCTTCGGGGACATATATATACTATGCGGTTTGGTGCCGATTTGCGTACAGACAGCCTCGTAGCACCGATAGATCGGATCCGCCTGCATGACCATGCCACGTCCGCCGCCATATGGAATATCGTCTACCCGGCGATGCTTATCCAGCGTATAATCCCGAATGTTCCAGCAAGTTACTTCCAAATGCCCCTGCTTCCGTGCACGGCCGATGATGCTTTCCGAAAGCACTGCTTCACAGAGTTCCGGGAATAAAGTTGCTATGTTAATTCGCATCCAGCAAGCCCTCCAACGGACGGATCCGCATGGTTCCTGCTTCCAGATTGGTTTCTATAATCACATCCGGAATGGCAGGAATCAGAATGGTTCGCTCGGTACCGGTAACTTCATACACATCATTGGCTCCCGTTTGCAGAACATCGGTCAGTTCTCCGTACACTTCCCCGGAATCCGCATCCAGCACCGAAAGCCCAATCAAATCCTGAATGAAGTAAACGCCTTCCTCCAGTTCCACATCGTCCCGATGCATATATAAAATCTGCCCCCGCAGGCGTTCCGCCTGTTCTGGTGTGGTAACACCTTCCAGCCGCAGAATGACCATCTGCTTCATCACACGGGCTGCTGCAATTTGCACGGGCTGATGGTCTTTTCCCAAATAGAGCTGCTCAAACTCACACAAAAAAGCCGGATCATCGCACCAAGGCATGACCTTCACATCGCCACGCAAACCATGTATGTTGACAATTTTTCCAATCTCCAGATATTGTTTTTCCATCAGACTGCAACTCCTCCTCTTATAGAAAACAGGCGAACCATGCAAGCATGTCCCCACAAAAACAAGTCGCCAATGAAAACAACTGTTTGATGAGAACAGGCTCTATCGTCCGCCTGTCTTCTATGGTGTGCTCGGTTTGCTGAAAGGGGCAGCAACCATTTTGACACCATTTCCTGTATGTTCTCTCTATCTATTACAGGGAAAACTCGCTTTACGGCTGGTGCAATGCAGCTGCAAAAACGAGCTCCTATTAAAAATCAGGTTTATTCGAGCATCTTTATTTCATCCAATCCTATTGCACCGAAATGCCCATGAAACTGATTTCTAATCGATTTCTACTGCAACCTTCTGATTGCTTCGAATCGCAGCGGCACGCATAATGGTACGAATGGCCTTTGCAATTCTGCCCTGCTTGCCGATGACTCTTCCCATATCCTCTGCCGCAACATGCAGATGATAGACGATTACGTCCTCCTCATTGGGTTCATCCACGGTAACGGTAATAGAAGCGGGATCTTCTACCAAACCAGAAACGATTGTCTTCAATAAAGCTTCCATCTGTTTTCCTCCTCAAAAGGACCCGGCATTGGAATCGAGACGGGTTCCATGCGGAACAAGCCTCGTCCTGCGCCAGTGCGGCTACTTAGAGCACGCCCTCTTTTTTCAGAATGCTTTTTACCGTATCAGTCGGCTGTGCACCATTTGCGATCCACTTCTGTGCCTTTTCCTTATCTACGGTTACAACAGACGGTTCCTTTGTCGGATCAAAGTAACCAATCTCCTCGATGAAACGGCCATCTCTCGGATATCTGCCGTCCGCAACAACAATACGATAGAACGGAGCCTTCTTTGCACCCATTCTTCTCAGTCTGATCTTTACTGCCATGTTCTTTCACCTCCGTTGCATAAACTGGAGCAGCGCTGCCTTTGCAGCACAACTTCCTATCTATTCCATGCAATTACTTGCACAAAACGCTTATTTCTTTGGCATCATCTTGGAAAGCTCTTCCATGCTCATGCCGGCAAGCTGTTTTCTTGCCATACGACCCATACGGCCTTTTTTGCCTTTTCCACCGCCAAACTGTTTCATCATTTTCTGCATCTGATCAAACTGCTTGAGCAGCCGGTTCACATCTTCCACTTTGGTGCCGCTTCCGGCAGCAATTCTTCGCTTACGGGAAGGATTGATAATCGACGGCTTTGCACGTTCTTTTGGTGTCATGGAAGTAATCATTGCTTCAATGCGCACGAACTGCTTATCATCCAGATCGATATCCTTCAGCTTATCGCCAACACCTGGCAGCATACCAATAATGGATTTTAAGGAACCCATCTTTTTAATCTGTGCCAGCTGATCGAGCAGATCATTCATATCGAATTGATTGCTTTCCAGCTTCTTGGCCAGCTTTTCTGCATCCTTTTGATTGACAGTACTTTCCGCCTTTTCAATCAGCGTCAGCACATCACCCATTCCCAGAATTCGGGATGCCATTCGTTCCGGGTGGAACTGTTCAAACTCATCCAGCTTTTCGCCCATACCGACGAACTTAATCGGTTTTCCAGTTACTGCCAGTACGGAAAGTGCCGCACCGCCTCTGGTATCGGAATCCAACTTTGACATCAAGACACTGTCAATTCCAATTGCATCATCAAATGCTTTTGCGACATTGACGGCATCCTGTCCCGTCATCGCATCGACTACCAGCATAATCTCATTGGGGTGAGTCAGTTCCTTCAAGTCTTTCAGTTCATCCATCAATGCTTCATCAATATGAAGCCGTCCGGCAGTATCCAGAATGACGACATCATTGCCGTGATCCTTGGCAAACTTGAGCGCTTCCTTTGCAATAATCTGCGGTGCAATCTGTCCCATTTCGAACACCTTCACACCGGCACGCTCACCGACCACCTGCAACTGATTGATTGCGGCCGGACGATAGACGTCACAGGCAACCAACAGTGGATAGTGCCCTTGTTTTTTCAGATACTTTGCCAGTTTTGCTGCATGCGTGGTTTTACCAGAACCTTGCAGCCCACACATCATCATAACGCAGGGCGGCTTGGACGGAAACTGAATTCTTGCATTTTCCTCGCCCATCAGCTTGCACAATTCTTCATGTACAATCTTAATCACCTGCTGGGCAGGCGTTAAACTGCTGAGCACTTCCTCTCCCACAGCACGCTGGGATACATTTGCCACAAAGTCCTTTACCACTTTATAGCTGACATCGGCTTCCAGCAATGCCATCCGCACTTCCCGCATGGCTTCCTTTACATCCGATTCGGTCAACTTTCCATGGGACTTCAACTTCTTAAAGACGGTATTCAGCTTATCAGAAAGTCCTTCAAATGCCATATGCTGTAGCCTCCTTTTTATGAAATGCAGTCTGCTGCTTCCGGTTCCAGATCCTCTGTCCAGAAGAGCAGTTGCTTGCCATCCTGTACGAGCGCCTGCCCTGCTGCACATTGCTGCCGTACCAAATCCGGCTGCTCTGCCGCTTGGGCAATGGTTTGCAGCGCTGCTGCAATTGCTTCATACTGTTCCCGCAATGCGGTCATGCGTGCTGCAACATGCAGATGCGCTTCCATGTCATATAGAATCTGTTCGCTGCGCTTGACGCTGTCCCGCACAGCCTGACGGGAAATGCCAATGATCTGTGCGATCTCGCCCAGAGACAAATCCTCATCATAATAAAGCTGGATCATCTGCCGCTGCCGATCCGTCAGCAAGGTGCCGTAACAATCCAGCAAAAGCACCAATTTTAAATCTTTTGCCATGTTCCGCCTCCTGCCGGCTTGCTGTAAAGGCAAACTGCTTTACAAGTATACCGTATCTTCTAGCGTTTGTCAAGTCCTTTTTTCAATTTTTTTGAAAAATTGGAAGTTATTCATAAAAATCAATATAGTTCGCATCGACCCAACCGTAATAATCGCCATCGTCGCTGTCCCAAAGCTCATACCACTGCACACCATATGCCGTGCAAGTATTCTTGGCAGTTACATGCCAGGTATCCCCCAGGCTGTCTCTGACAGTCGAATAGGCACCGCCCTCACAAACATAGGACGTAGTATAGCCTGACACCACACCACCGTGGCAGTTCAGCTGTCCCTGCCGATCGTTCACCTTTTGTACCGATGTGCTGGCAGAATGCCTTTTCGTATCCGGAAGCGCTGCCTGTGTCAGCTTCGACTGCGTATTGCTGCCGCCGACCGGCGTCGCATCCGAAAGCGGATAACTCTGTAAGCTCGTGCCGTAGTTTGTATATTCTACTACATTATCCTGTTCCAGTACTGTTGTAGTCTGAATGGTCCAGCTGCCATGTTTTTGCACCATGTCAACCTTAAGAACAACCTGATATCCCATATGGCAATACATGCTGTACAACGATCCATTTTTCTCACTCAATCCCATATGTCCGCCGTCAATCTCACCAACTTGTTCAGCTTCCGTACCGGCGTCATTCAAGGTGTAGATGCGAAGAACAGCATCCGCCTCACAAGTGCCAATGTGAACCAACAACTCCCGCACACCATCTTGATTGATATCATATAGGTAATACAAGTCATACAGCAAACTAGTATCATAGTTTTGATCGGCTTCTATTTGCGTTTCCTGTAAAACAGATGCATAGACCGACTCATCCCCTGTTCTCTTTTGCGGGGCTTCTGTTGTAGCTGGCTCGGTAGCAGCAGTGGTCTTCGTCGTCGTCTGCTTGTTTTTCTTTTCTGTTGTCTGTTCTTTTGTTTGCTTTGTCCGTTCCGTCGTCAGCTCAGTCACCGTGGTTTCCATGGCAGCTTTCTTTTTCGCAGAATGATCTGCGTCATTATCCTTTGGCGCAAGCACCAAAAAGTAGATCAGTCCGGCTGCGGCAAGCAACAGCACACAGGCACAGGAAATTCCAGCAATCCAAGCAGTTTTTCGGCTCCGCTTTTCTGGAACTGCCATTTCCTGCGGCATCTGCATCGAAGTCCCCACATTTTCCTCCGGGAAAGGTGATACAAACGGATTGGTATCATTTTGCATGGATGCCCCACACTTGGGACAAAACCGACTGCCATCCTGCAATGGATTCCCACATTTTTTACAAAACATACTGCATACCCCTTTTCTGTATTTTTGACAGAAATATCCTATTTCCCTTATTATACCATAGGAACCAGGCGATTGCAAGATAACAAAAAACGTCTTCCAAAAAATGGAAGACGTTTTCTTATTCTATGGTCGAGGTGACAAGATTCGAACTTGCGGCCCCTACGTCCCGAACGTAGTGCTCTACCAAACTGAGCCACACCTCGTACAGCTTTTATATTATAGCACAGATTTTGTGGTTTGTAAAGCACTTTTTCGATTTTTTTGTTTTTTAATGCAAAATGTAAAATCCACTTTAAAAAGAAAAGTCACTGCGCGGAAAATACCGCGCAGCAACCCAATTGCAAAAAAGAAAAAACACAGTAAGCATTCTATCAAGCATGCCGAACCGCACGAAATGCCAGGAAGCCATACGCAGGAATAGCGGTCGTTTGCTCCCCGTACAGCTGTTTCTGAACCGTATAGGCAGCAAATGCCGGATCTTCCAGAGAAACTGCCTGTTCCGTATTGCTGCGGTTGAGCAGAATCAGTACGCTGTCTCCCGTCTCCGGATCCCAACGAGAAAAGCCCAGTACATCCTGCTGCATCAGCAAGAATTCCATCTTTCCACGTGCAAAAACCGGCTGATCTGCACGCAGGTGACACAAAGTCTTAGTGTATTGCAGCAAATCCTGATCCTCATGTCCCCACGGATAGCAGCGACGGTTAAACGGATCTTTCCAACCCTGCAAACCAGCCTCGTCTCCATAATAAATGCTGGGAACACCTGGCAGGAAGAATTGCAGTACCATTGCAGCCTTCAGCATGGCCTTACCCCGACCGTATTCTTCCGATGTCAGTTCATGGCACGCCATCCAATCCTTGCTCTTATCGTCGCAACTCTCTCCGCCAAAACGGTTGATCGCACGTTCAATATCATGCGTAGAAACAAAGTTCATCAAGACATCCACCGTACACTTCGGATAGTTCTCCAAAATAGTAGTAATCCAAAGCTGGAACTGCTGCGGAGAAGCTCCCTTGATATAGTTGATGATGGCTTCCCGGAATGGGTAGTTCATCACGCTGTCTAGCTGATTGCCCAGCAAGTACCGTCGCTTTACGCCGTAGCTTTCCTTGTTGGAAGCATCCTCCCAGACTTCGCCGATGACAATTTTTTCCTTGCCGTGCTTTTTTACGCACTTATTCAGACGATCCAGGAACTCATCTGGCAACTCATCTGCTACATCCAAGCGGTAGCCAGCTGCACCCAGGCTGATCCAGTAATCCAACACACCGTCGTCTCCGCAGATGTACTGCGTATAATCCGGGTTGTTTTCGTTGACATCCGGCAGGGTATCAATACCCCACCATGCTTCATATTCTTTATTTCCCCAGAAATGGTACCAGCTGTAATACGGGCTCTTCTCTGACTGGTAAGCGCCCAGTGTCGGATACCGATTGAATTTATTAAAGTAGATGCTGTCAGCGCCAGTGTGCGAGAACACGCCATCCAGAATCACAGAAATGCCACGCTTCTTGGCATCGGCGCAAAGCTGCTGGAAGTCCTCATTGGTGCCGAGCAGCGGATCCACATTCCGATAATTTGCCGTATTATACCGATGGTTTTCGTGGGACTCAAAAATCGGATTCAAATAGATACAGGTGACACCCAAATCCTGCAAATAATCCAACTTGCTGCGAATGCCCTCCAGGTCACCGCCGAAGTAGTCGTTGTTCCAAACGTGACCATTTGCATCCGGCTTATAATAGGGCAGTCCATCCCAGTCATCCCGCAGCACACGGTCTGTCGGCACATTTTCATGCACCTTGCCGCTTTTGCAGAAACGATCCGGGAAAATCTGATACATAACACCGCCCTTGAGAAAATCTGGTGTTTCAAACGTCTTTCCATAGACAGTCAGCTGAAAGAGATCGCCGTCTTCCAAGGTGCCGTAATGGCCGTCTCTCCGCTTGATGTAGCGGCGTACACCATGAGAAGTAAATGCAAAATAGTAATAATGCACGCCGGAAAATCCAGGGGTAAAGGAAACCTGGTAGAGGTCTCCGTCCGGACGTTCCTCCACACGGTTCATAGTGAGAAACCGTTCCCGAAAGCCCGTTCGGAACAGCACCAGAACCGGCAGATAATCCAGCGGAATATCCTTCGGCATAAAAATAGAAAAAATACATTCCGAACGACGGGCAACTGCACCGAATGGCTGCTTATAGGATTCATCCCAACTATCATAAATGGGCTGCATGAAACATGCTCCTTTCAAAATAAAATTCGATAAAGAAGGGAGACACACTGGTCTCCCTTTTCTTTGTTGCTGATTGAAACAGTTGTTTATCGAATGCCCCAGATGTTGGATGCGTATTCGTTTACTGCACGGTCTGCGGAGAAGATGCCAGCGTTTGCAATATTATGCAGGGACATCTTTGTCCACAAAGTACGATCCTTGTACAGGGAGGAGCTGCGAGCCTGTGCTTCTGCATAGGAATCGAAGTCTGCCAGAACCATATACGGGTCGATATTTTTCAAGGAATCTGCCACTTCATTGAAGGTGCAGCCATTGATACCAGCGCTCATACGATCGATACAAGCCTTAATGATACCATTGTTGTGATAGAAGGAGCCAGGATTGTAGCCCTGTGCCTTCAGTGCATTGACATCTTCTGTCTTCATACCGAAGATGATGATGTTTTCATCGCCAACGGCTTCCTTAATTTCAATATTGGCACCGTCCAGTGTACCCATTGTAATGGCACCATTCAGCATCAGCTTCATGTTACCGGTACCGGAAGCCTCTGTGCCTGCCAGAGAGATCTGCTCAGAAATTTCACTTGCCGGCATCAGCAGCTCGGACAGGGTAACTTTGTAATCTTCCAGGAAGTAAACGGACAGCTTTTCGGAAATCTTCGGATTCTTGCGGATTTCTTCGCTCAGTGCCCAAATCATCTTGATGATCTGTTTTGCCAGATAGTAACCCGGTGCAGCCTTTGCAGCAAAGATATAGGTCTTTGGTACGAAATCAGCATTCGGATTTTCCAGCAGATAGTTGTACTGTGCCAGAATATTCATCACATTCAGGTGCTGCCGCTTGTATTCATGCAGACGCTTAACCTGTACATCGAAGATGCTGTCAGTATTCAGCAGAATGCCGCTCTTTTGCTTTACATACTTTGCAAAGCGTTCCTTGTTCTCCTTCTTGATCTTCTGCAAGGAAGTCAGAACAGCCGGATCATCCTCGAACGCATTCAGCTTCTTCAGTTCACTGCCGTCCATCAGGAATGCATTGCCGATCTTTTCCCGCAGCAGCTTGGTCAGACCCGGATTGGACTGATACAGCCAACGACGGTATGCAATCCCATTGGTCACATTCTTGAACTTTTCCGGTGTATCCAAATATTCATCGTGGAAAACAGAATCCTTGATGATCTCAGAGTGCAGCTTGGAAACACCGTTGACACTGTGAGAAGCAACCACGCAAAGTGTTGCCATATGAATCTGATTGTCCTTGATGATGGACATCCGTGTGGTCTTTGCACTGTCGTGACCGTTACGTTCCATCAAACCAGCGCAGTACCGGTTGTTGATTTCTACAATGATCTGGAAAATCCGCGGGATAATCTGCTTAAACATGTTAACATCCCATTTTTCCAGTGCTTCTGCCATAACGGTATGGTTGGTGTAAGCAAAGGTATGGGTTACGATATACCATGCATGATCCCAGGTATAACCGCAGTCATCCAGCAGCACACGCATCAGTTCCGGAATGGACAAGGTCGGGTGGGTATCATTGATGTGGATAGCAACCTTTTCGTGCAGGTTATCCAGTGTGCCGTAAACGCTCATGTGGTGGTTGACAATATCGCCAACTGCTGCTGCACACAGGAAGTACTGCTGTCTCAGACGCAGAGACTTACCAGCCATATGGTTGTCGTTCGGATACAGAACCTTAGAAATTGCATTTGCCATGGAGTTCTGGCTCAATGCGCTGGCATAATTGCCCTCGTTGAACTGCTGCATGTCAAAACTCGGAGCCTGTGCCTTCCAAAGACGCAGTGCAGAAACGCCTTCGCTGCCGTAACCGGAAACATACATATCATACGGAATGGCAATAACGGTGTTGTAATTTACATGAGAGAGGTAGTGATACTGATCCTGCCAGTATTCCTGAATCTCCCCTTCAAAATGTACTTCTACGGCTTCTTCCGGCTTTGGATCCAGCCAAACGCTTCCGCCCGGGAGCCAGTTATCCGGCAGTTCTGTCTGCCAGCCGTCTTCCAGCTTCTGCTGGAAAATGCCGTATTCATAGCAGATGGAGTGACCGGTTGCCGGAATCTGCTGGGTTGCCATTGCATCCAGGTAGCAAGCAGCCAGACGACCCAAGCCGCCGTTTCCAAGACCTGCGTCCGGTTCACATTCATAAATTTTATCCAGATTGATGTGGAATTCCTTCAGAATGGCAGCGACATCATCTACCAGTTCCAGGTTATACAAAGTGGTTTTCAAAGAGCGGCCCATCAAAAATTCCATGGAAAGGTAATATACGCTCTTTCCGCCGACAGAATGGTTTTGATTGACAAAGTGCTGACGCTTTACCTTCAGTTTGTCTACCATCATAGCAGATAGGGTCTGATAAATCT
>ENA-UONS01003666-UONS01003666.1-human-gut-metagenome-genome-assembly--contig:-CS19-NODE-3666-length-10212-cov-10.645171_pt1 | contig 10212 bp, 10 predicted proteins | sample MGYA00242458_ERZ724005 | MGnify/ENA metagenome assembly ERZ724005
CCCGTTGGTCAAGTGGTTAAGACACGGCCCTTTCACGGCTGTAACATGGGTTCGAGTCCCGTACGGGTCACCACTTCGGCAATCCGTAAAACGGGATTGCCGAATAAACGGAGGCTTAGCTCAGCTGGTTAGAGCGCCTGCTTCACACGCAGGAGGTCACTGGTTCGAGTCCAGCAGTCTCCACCAAAAAGTTCCTGATTTCGTAAGAAATCAGGAACTTTTTTTGCTTATGGGGTTATATAATTGTATATTGCACTTGCTTTTTTTGCGTGACCCAAACGCTGACCCAAAAGCCGAAAGTTCGGGAGAGAGGCGGATAGTATTGTCTACTCCTCTCCCTTTATTTTTTGTGTTTACATGGCCCGGTCGTAGTGACCCTCCCAGCGGTCGTCTTTGCGCTTGCGGATGCCGCCTCTCCGATAGATGTTTCTTCGGCATGGTATCAGTTCTTTCTTTGGTAGTCAACACACAGGCAATTTGAATAATTGCTATAAAAACGTCCTGGGGCACCTGCGATGCAGGAGCCCCAGGGCGTTTGCGGGTATGTGAGCAGGTTTAATCTGTGCGTCTACAGCATCCCTGCATCGTCCGAAATCATCATCTGTTCGCAGGGCCGACTCATCCGTCAGCGCCAGCAGTTCCCCGGCTATATCTGCATTCTCGAAACGGAGCGTATCGGAGTCTTTTCGGCCAAAAGTAGGGATATGGACATCCACATAGTCGTAAATGCGGCCCTCCTGCACAAGCCGCAGAGTGTTCGGCGGCAGAAAAGCTGTTTTCGAGGGTTAGAAAACTATCAGTTGTCCTTGCGGCGCTTCAGGGTCAGGCGGACGGGCTCATTGGAGTGGAACACGCCGAAGCCCAGCCAGCCGTTGATGATATCTATAAACGGAGACAGAAGCGGAAGCAGTGCGAAGGGGAAGTATACCAAAGTGGGGACGCCCAATGTAGATGCCAGGAAAATGCCGGATACATCCCAGGGGATGATGCTGCCGATAAGGGTGCCGGAATTTTCCATGATCCGGGACAGTACGCAGGGCTTAATATCATACTTTTCGTATGTATCATGGAAGGCCGTGCCGGGGAGGGTCAGGGTGGTATACTGACCGCCGCCGCCCACCATCAGGAGAATACAGGTGGCAGAGGTCATGGTGATAAGCCCCTTGCTGGACTTGATGTGTCGGGTTGCCAGTCCCATGAGCGTGGGCAGGATATTCATGTTTTGTAGCAGGCCCGCAAACATGCCAGAGAACAGGGACACATAGATGGTGGTGGCCATGCTGGCTGCGCCGCCGCGGGAGAGCAGACTGCTGACGGATTCCACAGGACTGGAGCTGACATAACCATAGAAAGCGACCTTGCACATTTCGGCAAAGCCGACGCCCTGGAACAGCATAGCCCACAGAATACCGAAGAAGATATTGAAGCCAAAGACGATGATGGACGGCACGCGCTTGACCGCCATGAAAATCGTGACCATCGGCGGCACCAGCATCCACAGGTTGATGCGGAACTCCGCCTGGATGCCGTCGGTGATAGCGGTGATCTCGCTGAGATTGGAGGCACCGCTGCCGTAGCCTGCGCCGAGAATGGAATAGGCGACCAGGCAGATGACCGTTACAGGAATAGTGTCATACAGCATGGAGACGATGTGGTCATATAGGTCAGCCCTGGCTGTGGCGGAAGCCAGCAGGGTGGTGTCGGACAGCGGGGAAAGTTTATCGCCGAAGTGGGAGCCGGAAATAATAGCGCCGGCGGCCAAAGGCAGGGGGACACCAATGCCCGCGGCCACGCCGATGAGCGCCACACCCACGGTGGCCGCTGTGCCCCAGCAGGCACCGGTAGCCAGGGAGGTGATGGAGCAGATGATGAAGGCCAGGGGCAGGAACATCTGGGGATTGATGAGCTTGATGCCATAATACAGCATGGCGGGCACGCTGCCGCAGGCCATCCACACGCCGATGAGGCCGCCCACCAGGATGACCACCAGCACCGCGCCGATAACGGCAGAGGCACCGTTGGCCATGGCCTTTTCCATGTCCTTGAGCTTGGCGCCCAGGATCATGCCGTAGATCACCAGCACGGCCAAAGCGGCGATAAGTGCGATAAAAATGTCAATACCGGAGAGCACCATGGTCAATACCACAGCAAAGGGAAGCACGAAGCCCAGCACTGCCCGGGCAGAAGTCATTTTGATGTCGATCATTGCTTTTCTCCTTGTCTCCTATGGTTGTCGGTTACAGGGCGCTTAGGCCGCGTTTGATGTCATCCAAAAGATCTTCCGCATTTTCACAGCCGACGGAAATGCGGACCAGGCCGTCATCGCTGTGAATGGGATAGACCAGAGAACCTACATCGCCCAGGCTGGTAGCATTGCTGATAAGCTGCAGGGCATCCACGAAGCGGCCCATCTCCGCATAGCCGCCCTTTAGGTGGAAGGCCAGCATACCGCCGAAGCCCCGGTGCAGCATTTTCTGCGCCAAAGCATACTGGGGATGGCTCTCCAGGCCCGGATAGCGGACATACTCCACCTGGGGGCAGGTCTCCAGATACCGGGCCAGGGCCAGGGCGTTTTCGCTGGCAGTGTGCGCCCGCATGGAGAGGGTCCGCACACCCCGCAGGACCAGCCAAGCGTCAAAGGCGCTGATATGAGAGCCCAGGCGGTCGGCTATAATGCGCACCCGATCCATCAGCTCCTTGGAGCCGCTGACCACGCCGCACAGGGCATCGCCGTGGCCGCTGATATACTTGGTGGCGGAGTGGAGAACGATGTCCGCCCCCAGTGCGTAGGGCTGCAGCAGGCAGGGGGAGAGGAATGTGTTATCCACAATGAGCTTGGCCCCGCGCTCGTGGGCAAGGCGGGCAATGGCCTGCACATCCATGAGCTTCAGGTGGGGATTGGAGAGGACCTCTAGATAGATGACTTTGGTGTTGGGCCGGAATTTGGCGCGGATGTTGTCCAGGTTCGTCATGTCCACCATATCGTGGTCGATGCCGTAGCGGGTGTAGATGTCCTCCAGGGACAGTTTGGAGACCACAAACATATCATCGGAGGCGATGAAATGGTCTCCGGTCTTCAGCTGACTCAGCAGGGCCATGTTCACAGCGCCCATGCCACAGGCAGTGATGGCGGCATCCTCGGTCCCCTCCAGGGCGGCGATCTTGCGTTCTAAGGCGGCGGTGGTGGGGTTCTGGGTGCGGCTGTAGAAAACCTCCGATTCCTGTTGACATGGCTGCGCGAATGGTGTAGACTAATTGCAATTTAGATTAGACATTTAGCTTGAGCCTATCATAACAGAGGCGGCATGATCTGTCAACGCTGTCGATTATTATTTACAATTAGTCCATAATTGGAGGGCGTTATGTGGTACTGTAAAATGTATTTCCCCGGAAGGCATGAGGTCATCGAGAGCGACTCTTTCGGCACGCAGGGTGCGCCGTCGCAGCGAAAGGCATTTCCTTTTTTAGAGTCGCTGCTGTCCTTCACCGAACTGGACATCGGGAAGGTTGCCATCGTGCTTCGGTGTATCTCCGATGACTTGGAGAGCCTCGACCGGGAGCGCGTGACCAACGCCATGGTCAGGCTGGGAGCACTGGCGGACACGCACAGCTTCTTTCGCGTGCTGTATACCAAGTGGTTCTACCTTCATTCCAAGGGTTTTAAGAACAACGGAGAGGAAGTAACCTGTGCGTTAGACGAGTTACGGACGCTGCCGGAGGAGCTGCCGCTGTACCAAAAGCAGATCCAGCGGTTCTTCGAGCTGATACTGGATATAGACAAAGCCGGGCGCGAGCCCAGCCGGCAAGTCATGCGGTATTATCACTTTGACCAGCCTGACCAGCCCAGCGCCCCGGAGTTGTTCCCGTTCCGTCTGCTGACCACGCGCTTCGAGCCGGTGGATGGCGATACTTGCGCGCCGGTGCTGTACGCGAATACCGTAGCGGATATGATCAGCTTTTCTTTGCAGGCTTGCGTGGAGCGCAGCATCACCGTGCGTCGCTGCAAAAACTGCGGACGGTACTTCGCCCAGACAGGCCGCGTCAGCGCGGAGTACTGCGACCGCACACCAATCGACGGTCAGTCCAGCTGCCGTGCGATGGGTGCATTCCAGCAGTGGACGCTGAAGCAGGCGGACGACCCGGTGTTCAAGATCTACCGCCGGGAGTACAAGCGCCGCTTTGCGTGGATCAAGGCAGGGCGCATCAGCGACAGTGAGTTTTATGCGTGGAGCGAGCAGGCCAGAGAACAGAAAAAGAAATGCGACGAGGGTAGCATCATCGCGGAGGATTTCCAGCGGTGGCTGAAGGAATCGTAAATACAAGGAGGGTGCGGTTCAGCAGAACCGCACCCTCCCCATGTTTCGTCAGCAAACAAATTTTGGCCCTATTGTGCGCTAATGCGCGGCGGGCTCGCCCTCCACGGCGCTCCTGAAGCATCAGGAACATCGCCGTCGCTCCGCCTCCTCCAGCTTGCGCATGATCTTCTGGCGCATCGCCTCCTCCGGATCCTCCGGCGGGGAATTCTCGATCTCCGCCGCCTCATACCTTGAAGCCGCCTCGCAGGTCACCGCAGGGTTTCTCTTTACAGTGGCGCTGCGAATGGCTTGGATCTCGGAATAGAGCAGGGTCTTCTTTATGACCAGCGCCTCTGTGATTCTTCTCAGAAACGCCTCGTTTTGAGCAAGAAGCGCCTTTGCCCTGCCGTAGTACCGCTCCAGCTCCACCTGTACCGCCGCCTCGCTGCGGGCATTCAGGCTTTCGGACATATTGCTGGAGGAATCGCTTTCGACATTCAGCAGGGAGAATCCCAGCGTCCCCTCCTTGGCTGCCGCCTCGCGGATACAATTGACCGCACGGGCGAAATCGTCGCTGCATCCCTCCGCGACCTGCCCCGCATACCGCATCTCCACGGCGGCCTTGCCGCCCAGGGCGATGATGGCGCTTTGTGAATCGGAGACACCTTTGCAGCAGTGGATAAAGCCGCCGCACCGGTTTTCGTCGGAGGGAAACAGGGAGGCAAAGCCGACGCTACCGGGGCACAGCGCTTCGCATACCACCAGATGCCCCGCCTCGTGAAGTGCCACCTTTTCGATAACTTCATCCGAAACGCGAGGCATATCCTCCTGTGCGTCATATTGCTGCTTCAGTACCACGCTCACCATGTCCTCCATGTCGATGCCGGTCTTACGGGCAAAGGCCGCACGAACCGCCGCTTCATTCAAAATAGTCTCCAGCTCGGCGCAGGAATTATAGCGCATCATCCTCGTCAGGTCTTCCATGTTGACACTGTCCGAAACCCGTTTCGTTTTCAAATAGTGGGCGATGATCTCCTCCGCATCGGACGCCGTCGGCGCTCGAAGTCCGATTTTTCGGTCAAACCGTCCGGAACGGCGCAGGGAGCTCGGCAGCTTGCGGATATCGTTTGCCGTGGCGATCACAAACACACCGGCGTCCTTCACATCGTCGATCCCTGCTTGCACGGCGGCATATTCCGGCGCGTCGCAGTGGGTATCATCCTCGTTGGCAAACTTATCCATGTCGTCCAAAAGGACAATGGACGGCGCTTTTGTCTTCGCGCTGGCAAAGGCCTGCGTAATACCGTCGATAAAGGCGTCGCCGCCCTTGTCGCGGCGTACCGTGATGGTGTGCAGCCCGCTCTCCTCCACAAAGCACCTTGCCAAAAGTGTCTTTCCCAAGCCCGGGTCGCCATACAGCAGCAGTCCATGGGGCAGGCGGGCGCCCATCTCCTCATAGATTTCCCGGTTACGGAGCATATCGCACAGCTGCAGCAGCTCGCGCTTGGTGGCCTTGTATCCGATGACCTTGTCAAATGCGTTCATGGTAAAATCTCCTTTTCGAATTTTGCCGCCAGTGTAGCACCCATATAATTAAGACCTAATTTATATAAGCATATATAGGCTAAAAGGCGGTTTTCTGCAAAATTTCGTATAGATGCACAATCCAGCACATCCGCAATCGACACATTTGCGGCGTTATACCCATGAAACGCGGCGGTTTTTGCTGCCTGCACACGAAAAAATGGGCGGTGGAGGCCGATTTCTACCCCCAAACCGCCGAAAATAATATAAATATTTAGGTCTTATTAAAAAAGGTGCTACACTGACCGCAAATCACATTGCAGGAGGAAATGACCATGGATGTTACTTTTTCACCCGCCCTCCGTGTGTATGCGGAGATGTGGGAGATCGCCGGACGGCGACGGGCGGCGGACGCACAGTTCTCGCAGGCGTTGGCACATATCCGCAGCGGCACGCCCGACGCTATGGCAAAGGCATTCGATCTATTCAAGCGCTCAGGAGCCCACAACTTTACCGAAGCGCAGTTCGCCGCCGGATGGTGCTGTGAGCATGGCTGCGGTACAAAGCGCAACTACCCGCAGGCTATCCGCTGGTATAAGCGGGCGGAGAACAACGTGACTTCCGATGTAATGAGCGCTTTTGACCCTGTGGGTGAGGCGGAGAATGCCCGGCTTCGGCTGTACTTCGAGTGCGAGTCCTACGCGGCGGCGGTGGACGCGCTGCTGGACGCACAGGAGCGGGAGGGTAGCTTTATGGCTGACTACGAGGCGGCGGTGGGCGGCGACGCCATCGGGATGCTGCATCTGGGGCATCGATACTATTACGGGCAGGATGTGGCGTGTGACCAGGCAGAGGGCATCCGCTGGTATCACCGGGCCGCCGAGGCTGGCAGCGATGCCGCCATGTCGCGGCTGGCACAGATTTACGAGGCGGACAAGCATTACAAGGAGGCTGCAAGATGGTATCGCCGCTACGCGGCGGAGCGCATCCGCTGGCGCAACCAGCGGCTAAATTGGTGAAAAAATTCCAAGAAATTGGTGAACTTGCGTTTTTCGACAACGGCGCTTATAATGGACGTACAGGCAATGGCACGCAAAATAATATGATGAGAAGGAGAATGAACGATGAATGCAAAAAGAATTACTGACCGTAGCTTTTTTACTTGTCCGGCAGAAGAATTGGCTCCTAAGTTGCTCGGGAAAGTTCTGTGCAGGAAAGCCGAGGATGGATTTGTTATTCGCGGCCGCATCAATGTAACTGAGGCATATCCAATTGCCGACAAAGTGAATGACGCAGCGCGTGCTGCTAAAAGCGGTAAGGTGAATACGCAAATGCAAGAAGGCGGCGTGATATACGTCAAGAACTCTCGCGGCTCTTTTCGTTTTGACATTGTTGCCGGGCATGCAGGTGACGGGGAAAGTGTGCTGATTCGAGGACTTGATGCATATACGGAGGGGCCCTTTATTGCTGCGGATGCCATGTCTATCGATTCTGGTCTGGACGGTACAGACTTGCTTTCATCCGAGTCTCTTATTTGGCTGGAAGATGACGGTGTCTCTGTCAAATTAAATGAGCCGCGTCCGCGCGTCCTTGGTGAGAAAGCTCCCTCAGAATCCGCTGAGAGGCTCCTCCGGTTTACAGTAAAAGCTTTTACATTCAACTGAACACATGTCTACCCCCATCTACATCTCCACTCTTCTTCCGCGGCAGTATCCGTCCGACGCAGAGACGCTGTTCACGGCGCTGGCGGCGCACGATGTCCCCTATGCGCTGCTGGATGGCACACGGGATGTTTGGGTGCGGGACTTCATGCCGGTGCGGACAGGCTCCGGAAAGCTGGTATCCTTCCGCTATGAGCCGTCGTACCTCCGGGATTGCCCGGAGTTGCGAACGGACTTTCTGCGCGATATAGCGCCGCAGCTGGCGTTGACGCCCCTGTATTCCGACATCAATCTGGATGGCGGGAACGTGGTGTTCTCACCATCTGGGGCGCGCGTCCTGATCAGCGACCGTGTCTTTTCCGAAAACCCGGAGTATCCGTCTGCCGCGCTGGTGCATGAGCTTTCGGAGCTGCTGGAGGCGGAGGTTTTGATCATTCCCTCTCTGAAAAGCGACATGACCGGCCACGCCGACGGCATGGCGCGATTTCTCGATGACTGCACCGTGCTGTGCAATCGGCCGCTGTCATCCTGCGGCTTTGAGCAGCAGGTGAAGCGAGCGGTGCAGGACTGCGGCCTGGACGCGGTGGATTTTCCCTTTGTCCCGACCGGTGGGGTCAGCGCCGTTGGCTACTACCTGAACTATTTGGAGACGGAACGGGTGGTTTTCCTGCCGGTGTTTGGCATTGAGCAGGATGCCGAGGCTGAAACTTCCGCACGGCAGCTTTTCAGCAAAGAGATCGTGCCCGTCAACATCCGGGAGATCGCCCAACAGGGCGGCTGTCTGAACTGCATCAGTTGGGAGGGACCTCATGCATAATGAACAGGATTTGAAGAACACGCCGGAATACCTCTCCGGTATGTTCCGCATCGTCACCTGCCCCGTCTGCGGCCATCCCACGCTGGATATGTACTGGATCTGTGAGCATTGCGGCTGGGAGTATGACATCGAGTTGCAGACGGAGGATGAGGAGTCTCCCTGCAACGGTATGTCCCTGCGGGCATACCGCGAACTATACAAAACTGGAGGTATATCTATGAACGTGACCATCTGTTCCCGCAAAGCCGCCGAGGAACTGCTGCGTACCGACACGCTCTCCCGCACGGCGGTGATCTCCTTCTGCGACCCACCCTCCGTCGGCAAGCCTGCCCCGACGCCCCCGCTGGACTACGCTGGCAAAGCAGCGCGGGTGTTCACCGTGGTCGTTCACGATCTGGATCTGACAGCTCTGCCGGATGTGGGGCTGGACTACGACACCTATATGCCGGAGGCGGACGCGCTGGCGGCGTTTATCTGTCAGGCAAGGGCGGACGGGCTGGATATCCTTTGCCAGTGCGAGTACGGGCAGAGCCGCAGCGCCGCCTGCGCCGCCGCGATTTTGGAGTATTTCAACGGCACCGGCATCTCCGTCTTTGCCGACTACCGCTATTACCCTAACCAAGTGGTGTATCACAAGGTCATGGACGCGCTGACCCGGTACGGGCAGGAGGCGCAGCCATCCGCTTGACTTTCCCGTCAAAGCGCTTTACCATATAAGCACAACCGAAGATCAGCCCCGCGCAGTAGTGTACAGCTTAAAGTTTCGTACTTTGAGGAGGGTGGCGAGTCGCCGCTCTGTTTGCCAAGAGGACGCACGCTTCGCAAGCGAAGCGACCGCCTGATACCGCTCCATCGAATCGCGAATCACGCCGTGATTAGGAATTCGACTCCGCTTATATCAGGTCACTTTGTACTGCACGGGGCTGATTCTATGTTAGGGGGTCTCTATGAAAATCGAGAAAGATGCGGTCACCTTCGAAATGCCGGACGCAGACTTCGTGGCCAAATTCGGTATGCAGGCCGCGGCGGATATGGTACTGGATTTTCACTGCTTTCACCCGCAGCTGCCGTTCCTGTACGACGCCCGGCAGCTGGCGGCGTTTCTCTCTACCAGCAGGCAGAAGCTCCTTTACTATGCGCGGCACACGGCGGCAGCATATCACCCCGTCACCATCCCCAAGCGTAACGGCGATGTGCGCATATTGTCCGTGCCGGACGACACGCTGCGTCGCTGGCAGCGGAAGATCTGCCGGGATCTCCTCGCCTATCTGCCTGTCGCACCGCAGGCCACCGCCTATCGGAAGGGCGGCACTCTCAGCGGCAACGCCGCGCCCCATGTGGGCAAGCGGTATCTCCTGAAGCTGGATATCTCCGACTTTTTCGGCAGCATTTGCTTTGAGCAGGTCCACTCCACCGCCTTTCACACCCGGTACTTCTCCCGGCAGGTGGGTTTTCTGCTGACCTCTCTTTGCTGCAAAGACGGTGTCTTGCCGCAGGGCGCGCCCACCTCTCCCGCGCTTTCCAATCTGGTCATGCGGAATTTTGATACGAACATGGCACGCTGGTGCCAGCGGCGCGGCATCGTATACACGCGGTACTGTGATGACCTGACCTTTTCCGCCGATCGTCCACTGTTCGCCGTCTATTCGAAGGCGAAAAATATGCTGGCGGAGATGGGCTTTGACCTGAATGAGGCCAAGACCCATTTTATTACCAACGCCGGACGGCAGAGCGTGACCGGTCTGACCGTCAATGAGAAGGTATCCGTGCCGGCCGGCTATAAGCGATCACTTCGACAAGAGGTCTATTACGCCCTGCGCTTTGGTCTGGCGGACAGTATCCTGCGGGGCGGCCACGCAGCGCTTCGCACAGACGGTGTTCCTGATACGGAGCGCTACCGGCAGCAGCTATTGGG
>ENA-UONS01003667-UONS01003667.1-human-gut-metagenome-genome-assembly--contig:-CS19-NODE-3667-length-10206-cov-4.126589_pt1 | contig 10206 bp, 9 predicted proteins | sample MGYA00242458_ERZ724005 | MGnify/ENA metagenome assembly ERZ724005
ATATGTAATCATAACTTGTTTAGTAATAATATTAAAAAAATTAGAACAATATAATGTATTTTTGAATAAAATATTTGAATATTATAGAGAACTAAACTCTATTTTTATTTTAATACCATCAATATCACTATTTTATATATTTAAAGAAATTGATATAGGATGTAACAAAATTATAAATTATTTTGCTAGTATTAGTTTAGGAGTATATTTATTTCATGAAAGTAATTTTATGAGATATCGCTTGTGGCATGAAATACTTACAATAGAAAAAATTCAAAAATTACCTGGTGGAGTAATTACAGGGCTTGTAATTTCAATAGTTTCATTTTATGCTATTACGGCATTTATAGAATTTTTTAGGATTAATTTAATAGAGAAAAATATATTGAAAAGCAAAACAATAAATAGATTGTTTAACAAAATTAATAATTATATGTCAATATAAGCCCAAAATTAAAAACGGTTTTATGTTAAGCTTGCCAAAATGGTAAAAATGTAGTAAAATATAGAAATGTAAAAAAGAAGAGGTGAAATAAATGTCAAAACCAGTAGTAGCAATAATAGGAAGGCCAAATGTTGGAAAATCAACATTTTTTAATTATATAGTAGGAAGTAGAATATCAATAGTAGAAGATACTCCAGGAGTTACAAGAGACAGAATATATGGAGAAAGTAACTGGAGAGGAAGAAACTTTACATTAATAGATACAGGAGGAATTGAACCTGAAAAAAATGATGTAATATTAACTCAAATGAGACTTCAAGCAAATATTGCAATAGATATAGCAGATGTAATAATATTTGTAACAGATGTACGCCAAGGTGTTACCGCAGCAGATGAAGAAATTGCATTAATGCTTAAAAAATCTAAAAAGCCAATAATATTAGTTTGTAATAAAGCTGATAGTTTTCAAAAATTTCAATCAGATATATATGAATTTTACAATTTAGGAATAGGTGATCCAATGCCAGTATCTGCAAGTAATGCACAAGGGATTGGTGATGTATTAGATAAAGTTTATGATAATCTTCCAAAAAAAGCAGATAACGATGAAGATAGTGAAAGAATAAAAGTAGCTGTAATTGGAAAACCTAATGTTGGAAAATCATCATTAATAAATAAAATTTTAGGTGAAAACAGAAATATAGTAAGTAATATTGCAGGTACAACTCGTGATGCAATAGATTCGTATTTTGAGAATGAACACGGAAAATATACATTTATTGATACAGCAGGAATTAGAAGAAAAAGCAAAGTTACAGAAAGAATTGAAAAATACAGTGTACTTAGGTCTTTATTTGCAATAGAAAGAGCCGATGTATGTTTAATGTTAATAGATGCAAATGAAGGGGTAACAGAACAAGATGCAAAAATTGCAGGAGAAGCACACGAAGCTGGAAAAGGTATAATAATTGTTGTAAATAAATGGGATGAATATGAAAAAGATACAGGAACATTAGAAAAATACAGAAAAGCAATATATGAAAAATTATCATATTTATCGTATGCACCTGTAATGTTTATTTCTGCAAAAACTGGTCAAAGAGTCGACAAATTATTTGGAATGATAAATGATGTAGCCGAGCAAAATGCGAAGAGAGTTACAACAAGTCAATTAAATCAAGTTATAAATGAAGCAATTGCAATTGTTCAACCACCATCAGATAAAGGAAAAAAACTTAAAATTTTCTATGGCACACAAGCTTCAACAAAGCCACCAACATTTGTTATATTTGTTAATTCAAAGGATTTATTCCATTTTTCTTATGAGAGATATTTGGTAAATCAAATAAGAAAAGAATTTGGATTAGAGGGAACACCTATTAGAATTATTGTAAGAGAAAAATTAGATAAAGATATGATGTAAAGGATAAGAATATGCTTGAAAATGAAGTGAATAATGAAATTAGAAAAAGAGACGATGCTAAATATTTAAAAAGAGACAAAGTCAACAATATAGTTTTAACACAGGGACAATATGATTTAGTAACAAACGATGTTGGACAATATGCTTCTGCTTATGCTTGGATAACATTAAAAAATACACAATCTCAATGTTTAGTGAAAAATTTTGTATATAATAGCACAATGGGATCTTATGATGAATTCATAAAGAGAAATGGAAAAGATGGCATTGAAATTTGCAAATACAATAATTTAATTGTTCCATATATAGGTTCTGAAATATTTGGCATAGATACTGTAAAATACTTTTTTGCCAAATTTGCTAAAGGAAAACAAAAAATCCCGACCAATCCAAAAATAGAATATTTAATAACATTAGATGAAAAGGCAAATGGCGAAGAAGTTTGGGAGGGATTTAACATATTAACTAAAGATACAGTTATATTCTCGAAAAGGCTAAATGAAATTAAGAAATTTTTAGAACTTAGGCAAATTCCAAGCCATAGAGTTCAAGAAATATTGGACGAATTTGTAAGACAAGAAATATTTAAAAAATCAGTTAATTATACAGATAACCATAATGCAAATTGGTCATTAGGAATAGACGGAAAAAAAGTAAGATTATTTCCTGCGTATGATTTTGACTTTTGTAGTGGAATCAGAAATACAAAAAGAATAGAAACTTTGTGTGATAATGGTCTTATGAATTTGAATTCACTTATTAAGCAATACATGGATTTACCTTGGATGAAAGAATATTTAGCTGAAGTAATTCGAAATTATGATATGAATATTGTATTTGAAAAAGTAAGAGAAAAGACTTTATTAGATATTCCAAGCAATATAAAAGAATACTTTGAAAATACATATAGCAAAAAGAAGAAAGAAATTGAAACAATTTATAGTGAAATTTTTGAGGAGAAAAAACAAGGAGATGACGAAATATGCATCTAATGTTAAAATGGATAAGCAAAATAAATAATGTATATGAATTAGGAATATTATCAAAAGAAAATGAGCTATATATATTTAAAATAGATGAAGAACAATTAAAAAAAGCAATAAAAGATGGATGTATGGGAATAGGAAATTTTAGTTTATTAAACAATATGGAAATTTCAAATGAATTGTTTGACTTTTTTAAACATAGAATTGTGAGTGAAGATAGTCCCAAATTAGAGGAAATGCTTAGAAAATATAATTTGGAAGAATATGATGATATGGAAATATTGAAAATAACTCAAGCTAAAAGTGTTAATGACAGATATTGGGTTGAAGAGATATGACTTTTTAGCAATGGGACCGTTTCTTTTTTCACTAAGATCGTTTCTTTTCGCGAAAAGAAACGGTCCTGTTGGAAAAAGAAACGATCCTTTTACGAAAAATATTGACATATCATTATTTTTATAATATAATGTTAGCCGAAGTTAACAAAAGGAGACGTAAAATGATATCAAAAGCATCAGAAGAATATTTAAAAACTATGTATGTTTTGCAAATTCAAAATAAAGAAATAAGAGTAACAGATATAGCAAATCAAATGAATTTAAGTAAACCAAGTGTAACAAAGGCAATAAACAATTTAAAAGAAAATGGTTTAGCAAAATCTGAAACTTATGGAAAAATAGAATTAACAGACAAAGGCACTGATTTAGCTAAAAAAATATTAGAAGCTTATGATATATCTTATGTATTTTTTAAAGATGTAATTGGGCTTGATGAGGATGCGTCAAAAAGAGAGGCAGAAAAATTAAAATTAACAATGGAGGATAATACTATAAATAATTTGGCAAAATATGTACATAAGGTATTAAATTTAAGTAATTTGAATTGTGATTACGATATATCGAAAGAAAGATGCCGAATATGTAAAAGAAGAACTAAAAAGCCTAGTACAGAGGTTTCAAAATAAATTTAAACATTAAAAAGGAGTAAAATTATGAGCAAAGAGCTTTTAGAAATAAATGATTTATATGTAAATGCAGGTGAAAAAGAGATTTTAAAAGGAATAAATTTAAAAATTAATAAAGGAGAAATCCATGTAATAATGGGACCAAATGGTTCTGGAAAAACAACAACAGCAAATGCAATATTAAATAATCCAGCATACCAAAAAGAAAATGGTTCTATTATTTTTGAGGGTGAGAATATAACAAATTTAAAAACAGATGAGATAGCAAGAAAAGGAATATTTATGTCATTCCAATTACCAGAGGAAATTCCTGGAATAACAGTAACTAATTTTCTAAAATATGCAAGAAACAAGATAACAGGTCAGCCTGTAAAAATATTTAAGTTTAAAGAAGAAGTAAAAAAACACATGGAAGAACTTCAAATGAAACCTGAATATAGTGAGAGAAGTTTAAATGTAGGTTTTTCTGGTGGAGAAAAAAAGAAAAACGAAATTCTTCAAATGCTGGTTTTAAATCCTAAACTTGCAATATTAGATGAAACAGATTCAGGACTTGATGTTGATGCAATTAAGACTGTTTCTAAGGGTGTTGAGATGTTTAAAAATGATGAAAATGCGGTTTTAATTATTACTCATAATACTAAAATTTTGCATAATTTAACACCAGATTTTGTTCACATTTTGGTCGACGGAAAGATTGTTAAAACAGGAAATGCGGATTTAGCAAAAGAAATTGAGGAAAATGGATATAGAAATTATAAAAAATAGAGCCGCAATAAATGCGGCCTAGTGTTACAATGGAGATTTTCTCCTTTTGTGGGGAGGCAAATTCTTCAAACGATTTGTAGCATTCTTTGTATTTGTGTTATTACTATTCTTTTTAGTTTGATTGCATATAGCTTTTGCAACTTTACAATTTGCCATAATGAGGTCATCCTTATTGAGCTTTAAGCTAATTGACTGTAACGAAATGAGTATAACATAAATATAGCAAAAATTCAAATTTCGAAAGGAATTCAAAAATGAAAACAAACGTAGAAGAAATAAATAGAAACATCTATGATATAAAAAATCAAGATGATTATGACTTCAAAATAAAAAAAGGTTTAACCCCTGAAATAATAAAAGAAATATCAAAGCAAAAAAATGACCCAGAATGGATGGCAGAGTTTAGATTAAAAGCACTAGAAACATATAACAAACTAGAACTTCCAACATGGGGACCAGATTTATCAGAATTAAATATGGACGAGATTGCAACATATGTAAGACCAAAATCAAAAATGGCAGATAACTGGAAAGATGTGCCAAAAGAAATAAAAGACACATTTGATAAGTTAGGAATTCCAGAAGCTGAAAAAAGGTCTTTAGCAGGAGTTGGAGCACAATATGACTCAGAAGTAGTTTATCATAGTATGAAAAAAGAGTTAATGGAACAAGGTGTAATATATACAGATATGGAAACAGCTGTAAGAGAATATCCAGAACTTGTAAAACCTCATTTTATGAAATGTGTACCAGTAACAGATCATAAATTTGTTGCACTTCATGGTGCAGTATGGTCTGGTGGTTCATTTGTATATGTACCAAAAGGAGTAAAAGTGGATATCCCACTTCAATCATACTTTAGACTAAATTCACCTGAATCAGGACAATTTGAACATACTCTAATAATTGTAGAAGAAGGAGCATCACTTCACTTTATAGAAGGATGTAGTGCGCCAAAATACAATAAAGTAAACCTTCATGCTGGTTGTGTAGAATTATATGTAAAAGATAACGCATATTTAAGATATTCAACAATAGAAAACTGGTCAAAAAATATGCTAAACTTAAATACAAAAAAAGCAATTGTAGGAAAAAACGCACAAATAGATTGGGTATCTGGCTCATTTGGTTCAAAAATATCAATGCTATATCCAATGAGCATATTAAATGGTGAAGGAGCAAAAACAGAATATACGGGAATATCGTTTGCGGGAAAAGGACAAAATCTAGATACAGGATTTAAAGTAATTCATAATAGCCCAAACACATCAAGTTTAATAAACTCTAAATCAATTTCGAAAAATGGTGGAGCGGCAACATATAGAGCATTGGTTAGAATAAATGAAAACTCAAAAAATTCAAAATGCTCAGTATCATGTGAATCACTTATGTTAGATGACATTTCAAGGTCAGATACAATACCTGTAAATGACATAAGAACAGATGATGTAGAATTTTCACACGAAGCAAAAATAGGAAAAATAAGTGATCAATCAATATTTTATCTTATGAGTAGAGGTTTATCGGAAGAAGATGCTAAAGCAATGATAGTAAGAGGCTTTGCGGATCCAATATCAAAAGAATTGCCTATAGAATATGCAGTTGAAATGAATAATTTGATAAATCTTGAACTAGATGGAGCAATTGGATAAGAGAAAGGAATAAAAATGACAAATTTAAAGTTAAATGAAACTCCTATTAGAACAGCGAAAAATTATGGAATTAATAATATAAAATTAGAAAATATAAATGTTCCTGAGAATATTTCAGAATATAATGGACTTAAAATTACAGGTACTTCTAATAATAACAAAGTTATGGTAAAAGAAAATACTTGCAAAACTGATTTTAAGTACGGAAATGGCGATATTCTTTCAAGGCAAATTGAAGAAAAATCTAATAAAAATTTATGTGTTGAAATAAATGAAAAATTAGATGAAGAATTGTTTTTGGATTTTGAATTTTCAAAGGATAACACAAATTTAGTAGAAAATATATTAATAAAGGCAGATGAAAACACTAAAGGAACTATAATTATAAGATTTACATCAAAAGAGGAAAAAGAATATTATCATAATGGACAAATTAAAATAATTGCAGAGAAAAACGCAAAATTAAATATAGTGTTAGTAAATTTATTAAATAACAAGACAAATCATTTTCTAGCAATTGAAAACATAATAAAAGAAAATGCAGAAATAAAATATGTAACAGCAGAATTTGGTGGAAAAAATACAATTATAAATTATTATACTTGCCTAAAAGAAACTGGAGCCAATAACGAAATTAATACAATTTACTTAGGTGGACAAGACCAGATAATAGACTTAAACTATATTGTAGAAGCTTATGGTGAAAAAACAAATATAGATATGGACCTAAAAGGTGCAATAAGCGGAAATTGTAAAAAACACTTCAAAGGAACAATCGACTTCAAAAAAGGATGTAAGAAATCAAAAGGAAATGAAAATGAATATTGCACTATTTTATCAGATAAAGCCAAATCAATTGCACTTCCAATGCTACTATGTACGGAAGAAGATGTTGAGGGTAATCACTCTACTGCAGCAGGAAAAATTGATAGCAAGAAACTATTTTATTTAATGACTAGAGGACTAAGTAAAGCTGATAGTGAGAGATTAATTGTTAAGGCACAATTTAATAGTGTGTTAGAGAAAATTGAAAATGAAGAAATCAGAAATGAAATATTAAAAGAGATTGATAAATAAGTTTTCTGATTGGGGACGGTTCTTTTTCCGAAAAAGAACCGTCCCTAATCAGAAAAAAGGAGGAAAAAATGAACATAAAACAAGATTTTCCACTACTACAAAATCAAAATATATCATACCTAGACAGTGGGGCAACAACTCAAAAACCAAAACAAGTAATAGAAAAAATAAAAGAATTTTATGAAAATTATAATGCAAATCCACATAGAGGAGCATATACTCTAAGTATGGAAGCAACTGAAGTTTATGAAAATACAAGAACTAAAATTGCAAAATTTATAAATGCAAAACATAGAGAAGAAATAATTTTTAGTAAAAATGCATCAGAAAGTTTGAATTTAATTGCATATTCTTATGGTATGGAAAACTTAAAAAAAGACCAAGAAATAGTTATTTCCATAATGGAACACCATTCAAATTTGGTTCCTTGGCAAAAGGTAAGCAAGGTTACAGGTGCAAAATTAAACTATATGTATATAAATGATGAGTTTGAATTGTCTGATGAGGAAATTGAAAGCAAAATAACAGATAATACTAAAATTGTTGGAATTACACACATCTCAAATGTTTTAGGAACTATAAATAATGTTGAAAAGATAATTAAATATGCACATAAAAAAGGAGCTATTGTAGTACTTGATGCATCACAAAGTATTCCACATACAAAAATTGATGTACAGGCTTTAGATGCGGATTTTGTTGTATTTTCTGGACATAAAATGCTTGCACCTCTTGGAATAGGCGTACTTTATGGAAAAAGAGAATTGCTAAATAAAATGTCTCCATTTTTAATGGGTGGAGATATGATAGAATATGTATATGAACAAGAAACAACATTTGCTCCATTACCAAATAAATTTGAAGCAGGGACTCAAAATGTTGAGGGTGTTGTAGGCTTAGGAGCTGCGATTGATTATATTGAAAATTTAGGATATGATAAAATACAAGAACTCGAGGAGGAAGTGGTTTCTTATGCAAGAGAGAAATTATCAAAATTAGATTATTTGGAACTATATATGACTCCTAATAAAGAAAATCATTCTAGTGTAATTTCTTTTAATATAAAAGGAGTACATCCACACGATGTTGCAAGTATTCTAGATAGCGAAGGAGTATGCATTCGCTCACGGAAATCACTGTGCTCAGCCTCTTATGAGATTTTTAGGAATTGATTCTACTTGTAGAGCGAGTTTCTATTTCTACAATACTAAAGAAGATGTGGATAGACTTATAAAAGGATTAAATAAAGCATATAATATGTTTAAAAAATATATAGGAGGAAAATAAAACTTGAGAAGAGGAACACATCAATATCCATTCAGAGGAAAAATGGTGACTTTATCTGATATTTCTAGATACTATAATAATAAAGGAATAGAATTAAATCATACTATGTTTACAGCAGAGGTAAAGAAAGTTGCAGATAAAGTTGGAAGAGAAAATATAACAGAAGAACAAGTTTTAAATTCTGTTAAAAATACACTTTGTAAAAAGAATTTGGGAACAGTTTTGCCTGAACATAGGGAAAACTGTATAAAAGAATTTGGGCAAGATTTTTGGAATGATTTAGTAGCTAGAAAAACAGCTATTGGTCAAGCAAGAAAAGCGAGACTGGAAAGTGAAAAAAAATTTAGAGAGAGTATGAAGGTAGACCTAAACCTAACACCAGAAGTAAAAATAACTGAAAAAAATATAATTGAAAGAGAGGTTAAAGATGGAGGAGCTAGATAGCATATATAATGAATTAATAATGGAACACAGTATGAACTCATATAACAAAAAGAAATTAAAAGATGCAAGTTACGAGGAAATTGGACATAACCCAAATTGTGGAGATGAAATTACATTAGAAGTAAAGTTAGATGGTGATATTATAGAAGATATGGCCTTTTCTGGTCATGGTTGTGCAATTTCACAAGCTTCAACCTCAATAATGATAGATACTTTAAAGGGAAAGACTGTAAAAGAAGCACAAGATATAATAAAAACTTTTATAGGAATGATAAAAAGAGAACAGGAAAGCGAAGAAGAACTAGAAAAATTAGAAGATGCTATAGCATTTAAAAATATAGCAAATATGCCAGCAAGAGTAAAATGTGCACTTTTAGCGTGGCATACACTTGAGGATATATTAAATAAAAATGAAGAAAATGGGAAAGGAAGCATTAATTGCTGTTGTAAATAATATGGAAAATAAAAAAGTATTGTTAGGTATGAGTGGTGGTGTTGATAGCTCTGTTTCTGCGCTACTTTTAAAGGAAAAAGGATATGATGTAATAGGAACAACCTTAGAATTATTTGTAGGAAGCAGTTGTTGCAATACAAATACTTACATAGATGCAAAAAATGTATGTAATCAAATAGGAGTACCACATTTTATCTTTAATTATAAAGAAGAATTTAAAAAATATGTAATTGATGATTTTATAGATTGTTATGCAAATTGCAGAACTCCAAATCCTTGTATAGAATGTAACAAATATATGAAATTTGGCTTAATGTGGGAAAAGGCCAAAGAAATGGGATGTAATTACATAGCAACAGGTCATTATGCTAAAACAGAATATTCTGATGAATACAAAAAGATAGTATTAAAAAAATCAAATGCAGGTAAAAAAGATCAAAGTTATGTATTATGGAACATTCCCAAAGATTTAGTAGAACATATAGTATTTCCTTTATCTGATTTTGAAAGCAAAGATGAGATAAGAAAAATTGCAAAAGAAAATGACCTAAAGGTTGCCAATAAACCAGATTCAGAAGATATCTGTTTTATTCCAGATGGAAATTATAAGAAATTTTTAGAAATAAATTCTGACATAAAGCCAAAACAAGGAAATATTGTAAATTCCAGGGGAGAGATTTTAGGAAGACATACAGGGTTATACAAT
>ENA-UONS01003674-UONS01003674.1-human-gut-metagenome-genome-assembly--contig:-CS19-NODE-3674-length-10193-cov-5.749655_pt1 | contig 10193 bp, 5 predicted proteins | sample MGYA00242458_ERZ724005 | MGnify/ENA metagenome assembly ERZ724005
GGCGCATCTTGTGGCAGCGGCTTTCTACGTCCGCCTCGGAATGGCGGCAGTGATACCCTTCTTGCCTTCCAACGTAATGAACTGTTTTCCTGCCTTGGTGTTGGAGCCAATATCGTCGATCAGCGTCAGATTGCCGTCCGGTGTCAGCGCGTCGCTGCCGCCCGTCATGCTGCCGACAAGGAGCTGCCAGAGGTCGGCCAGCTCTTTTTCATCAATCGGTGTCCTCCAGCTCACGAATCTGCTTTTCCAGCTCGCGGTTGCGGCCTTGCAGATCGGAGATTTTGCCTTTGTTCTTCTCCAGCTCCCCACGGAGCTTCATGATTTTCGGGTTCATATCGTTCACTCTCCTTTACGGCAAGCGCCCATAGCGGTAGAAATGGGACTGCCAATAGCTTGAATTTAAGTTCGCATAAGAGATCGGGTAGAGTAGGAAAGCGCCGCCTTATCATATCACTATGGCAGGTTTGCGCAGTCCCCTCACAGAACCGGGCGTGCACCTCTCAATGCACCCGGCTCGCCGTTGTATTGCTCAATTACATTTTTTAATCCATGATGAATCTTTTGGTGGCAATCATGACATACCACCAGCGTTTTTCTGCGCTTTGCAATCATAACTACTTCCCAAGGCTCTTTTCCTTTCAGATTTTTTACCTTGTTTACATGATGCACTTCATATTTCCTGTCTTTTCCCTCATAACCACACAGTTCACAGCGATACGCTTTCAGTCTGCTGTCGATTGTAGTTCGCCCTTTTGCAATAATGGTAATGATGGCAGGTATCACATCGTCACAACATTTTCCATCAATCTCATTAAATTTTGTGAGCTTACGTACTTTCCTGCCTGTTTTAGTTTCATAGGGAATACTCCAGCGTTTTGCACCAATCCGGTATTTGTCATAAATTTTTGACAGCTTGCACTGATGTTTCCATGCTAAGGTTTTCAGACAGCTGTATTCCATCAGATAGCTGAAGTAGTTCAAGCTCCGATAATTACTCGCAAGGAAATAAAAATGACACAGTCCACGGATTTCTGCATCGTAGATTGTAACTATTTCCAGGTCTGTATTTCTCGTGAGGTCAACTCTTGCCTCCGGCTCAAATTTCCCGTTTTCGGTACGTTGTTTCACCGCACCTTTATCGAAAAGGTACTTTTCAACTTTATCCTTGAGCGGAATCAGCAGTTCCACGGTATTGTTCATTGTTCTTTGTTTGCAGTTTTTCCACGGTTTGACTTGTTGGTCTCTGATCTCCGCTTTTTTCTCAAACCCGTCCGTCATTCCGTCCGCCGCAGGCAGAAAGAATGAATGAGTGCTTGATAGATCAGTATTTGATTTTTGAGTATTAGATTTCTTAGTATTTAATTGCGCGGGATTATCCGTATCCGGTGCCTCCGTATCCGGGTTATTAGGGCAGTAGGCGTCAAGCTGGGCCGCGTATCAAACAGAGGGCCGGCGGATTATAGTTGATCCGCTGCATGCGCGCGGCGGACGCCCGCGCTTCTAGGGCCAAACAGGCACGAGAACAGGACGGGCGGATAGCGAAAACCGCGTGGCTCATGCGGGCAGCGAGCGCAAGACCTCTGAAATGAAAAAGGGCGGGCGAAACGGGGAAAATCCGCAGGATTTTTGTTTGTTTTTTCACAAAAAGGTTGCCTTGCAAAAGGGGCGGCATGTATAATAAAAAAATACAAGGCCTGTCCGGGGGGGATGAACCCCGCTGGCTTACACGCGAACAGAAGGAGAACAGATATGATGAGAAAGAGGATCGCCGCGTGGGCGCTGACCGCCTGCATGGCATTGACCCTGCTTCCCCTGCACGCCGGGGCCGTCCCCATCAGCGGCCCGTCCGCCACGGAGACCGTTCTGCCGACGCAGGTGACGGCGGCAGCGGAGGAGAACACCGTCCATGCGTTACAGGCGGCGGGGCTCCCGGTCTACACCCTGCAAAAAATGGGGAACGACCGGGAAAATCTGGTGCTGCTGCTGTTGGGCGACGGCTACACGCAAGATCAGCAGCAGCAATTTCTTCAGGAGGCGCGGGTACAGCTTGGCCGCCTGATGGCGCTGGAGCCGTACAGCCGCCTTGCCCACCGGATCAATGTGTACGCCGTGCCCGCCGTGTCCAATGAGGCGGGACTGAGCACCGAGAACAACAAGCTGGACACCTATTTCGGTCTTACTACCCTGTTCGAAACAAAGAGCATCGGCTTTAGGAGTGATACGGACGGGGAAGCAAGGGTGAACGCGATCCGTGCCGATCTGGAGCGGCGGTGTCTGGACGAAGGGGCGTTTGTGGACAACATCCATATGTTCGTCAACACAAACGCATCTGTCGGCTCCGCTAGCGGGATCTACTCCTTTTCCACCGGAGGGGCCAAGGACTATGCCATGGCCCATGAGCTTTCCCACAGCGTGGGAAAGCTGGGGGATGAATACGGCCTAGACACGAGGTCCCCCAACGTCTCCACCGGTAGCGACATCAAGTGGAAAAAGATGATGGGCTACCGGAGCATCATCGCATGTGAGAACAACGACGGCAGGGTGCTGATCCCCACGGCGTTCAAGTGCAATATGTACCAGTCGGATCAGCCCTTCTGCGAGGTGTGCCGTCTGGCTCTGGTGCGGCGGATGTTCGCCACGGATAAGATCCAAAACGGCATGGAGCTGTATGTGGCGGACCCGGAGGTCACCACGGCGCACAACAACACTGAGGACAGCGAGCGTTACCGCGTCACGCAGGAAAACCTGCTGAAAAAAGCACCGAATATCCGTGATCTCTCCCTGCGGACGGTGATCCAAAATCTCAGTGACCGGGAGCGGAAGGTGAAGCTGGTGCTGGGCGTGGTCAAGGCGAACGGCGAGCCGCGAGAGCCATTGAAGGAGGAGGTCTTTACCGTCCCGGCGCTGACGAAGAATGGGAACATGGAGGATGCCTGCATTTATCCCACCCTGACTTTTAATCCCATTCAGGGCACGAACTTTGAAGCTGGAGACCGACTGGTGGGAGAGGTCCGGGACGCGGAGCGCGGCGAGGTGCTGGCCACCTATCAGGAGCCGGAATACGACACCTATCAGGTGGACTATCTGTTGGAGGACGGACAGTCCATCCCCAACACCTTCACCACAGAGTTACTCCTGCCCAAGGGGTGCGGCGATCCGTTTATCAGCCAGTGGGCCCCCCGGACGGTGGGCGGACACGCCTTTGTTCGGATGGAGCGGGAGGGGCTTGCCCTTCGCCTTTACTACCGTCAGACCGCACAGACCGTCCCGCCCGAAAAGCCCAAGCTGGAGGGTGCCGTCACCATCATCGGCACGCCCAAGTACAACCAGTCCCTGACAGCGACCGTCACCAATCTCACACCTGCTGGTGCCAAGCTGACCTACCAGTGGTATCACGACGATGAAAGGATCCCTGATGCCATCAAGGAAACGTACACGCCCACGGCCGAGGATATTGGCAAGAGCGTCCATGTTGCGGTTTCCGCCGAGAAGTGCACGGGCGTGTTGAAGTCCGAGGAGGTTACCGTGGCCAAGGCGGACGCGTTTAAGATGGCCGACTACGATTGTCAGATGTACTATCACATCACTGAAGTTCAGAAAATCACCGCTTATAATTTTGTTCCGGCCGATCAGGTTCAGGATGCGGTCATCAAGGACGGCGTTCGTGATATGGTGGATCCCGATCACATCATTTCGACCGAGGACTTCACCAGCACCACGTTCAAGCTGGCGGACGGCCTGACCCCGGCAGACGCGGGCAAGACCGCAAGCTGGAAAGTGATCATCACCAGCACGACCCACGGGAACACCACCGGCACCATCACGGTCAAGATCACGGCTAAGGATGCTCCCGTTGTTCCCAAGCCTGAGCCGAAACCCGAGCCCTCTCAGCCCGGCGGCTCTACGGGCGGTAATACCGGTGGTTCTTCCAGTGGTGGCGGTAGTTCGTCCGGCAGTTCCTGGGTTACGTCCTCCGGTGGTGTCGGTGACACAGCGTCCGCCAAGCCGGAGACCGCCACCAAGCCGGACGGTACGAAGGTGGAGACGGTCACCAAACCGGACGGAACAAAGGTGGAAACCGCCACTAAGCCGGACGGCACCACCGTCAAGACCGAGACCATGAAGGACGGCAGTTCCGTCACCGAGAACAAGGCCGCTGACGGCTCCACCGGCACGGTGAAAACCGACAAGAACGGTCAGACCGAAGCGGAGACCACCCTCAGCGGCAAGGCCGTTGAGGACGCGAAGAAGAACGGCGAGGCCGTCAAGGCTCCCGTGGAGGTGGAGGCCACCAAGAACAGCAGCACCGCTCCCGTGGTGAAGGTGGAACTGCCCAGAAACTCCGGCGAGACCAAGGTGGAAATTCCCGTTTCCAACGTGACGCCCGGCACGGTGGCGGTGCTTGTCCACCCCGACGGCACGGAGGAGATTTTGAAGAACTCCGTTCCCACGGAGGACGGCATCCAGCTCACCGTCAACGGCGGCGCAACCGTCAAAATTGTGGATAATTCGAAGGATTTTGCCGATACCCGGGACCATTGGGCCAAGGATGCCATCGACTTTGTCAGCGCCCGCGGCCTTGTGAGCGGCATGAGCGAGACCACCTACGCGCCCGACAACGCCACCACCCGTGCCCAGCTCTGGACGATTTTGGCGCGGCAGAACGACGCGGACCTGAGCGTCGTCGGGAGCTGGTACGAAAAGGCGCAGACCTGGGCCAAGGCCAACGGCATTTCCGACGGCACGGCTCCCGATGGCATCATCAACCGCGCCCAGATGGTCACCATGCTCTATCGCGCAGCGGGCAGCCCAGAGGTGGAGGGTGCGTCCGCGTTCACCGACATTTCCGCCGACAGCTACTACGCCAAGGCCGCTGCCTGGGCGGCGAAGATCGGTATCACCGCCGGTGTGGGCAATGGAAGGTTCGAGCCCAACGGCACCTGCACCCGCGGCCAGATCGCGACCTTCCTGTATCGTTACATGAAGTAATGTTCCCAAAGCGATCCACAAAAACAAAATCTCAACGAAAAGGAGACAGTACATGAAATACAAGAAAAGCGGCAGAGTGATGACTCTGCTCCTTTCCGCTGTCCTGACGCTCTGCCTGCTCCCTCTGCCGGTCAGGGCCGCGGGCGCGGAGACGGGCGTTCAGCTGGGCGATTACATCCGGCTGGGCAGCTACGACGGCGAGCCGATTTTGTGGCGCTGCGTCAGCGTGGACGAAAACGGCCCGCTGATGCTCTCAGACAAGGTACTGTGCGACTCTATGCCCTATGACGCGCAGACCAGCGAGAATTCCACCAGCGGCTCTCACCGCCGCAGCGGCTACCGGAGCAAATACGGCTCCAACCACTGGCGCGACAGCGATATGCGCTCGTGGCTCAATTCCGACGCCAAAGCCGGACAGGTGAAATGGCTCTGCGGCAACCCGCCCAAGGACGGCTATATCATGGGCGGCGGCGCGTATGACGGCAAGGCGGGCTTCCTCAACGGCTTTACGAGGGACGAGGCCGCCGCCATCAAGACGGTGACGCAGCGCTCCATCGTTTCCCATCCGGAGTACACCGCGGGCTACATCGACGCGTCGGGAGCCGACCTCCCCTACAACACCGATATCGACTCGGTGGCGGACGGCTATGAGGGCGCACATTATGAGAACATCACCGACAAGGTGTTCCTGCTGGATGTCAAGCAGCTCTGCACCGTCTATGAAAACCTCGGCAGCTACTACATCGCGCAGAACCGGAACGGCGTCAACTGGAGCTACTGGCTGCGGACGCCGGTGACGGACTGCAACCACGATATGCGCTATGTAAGCCCGCAGGGGAGCATCGGACGCGACGCGCCCTGCAAGGGCTACTACGGTGTCCGTCCGGCGTTCTATCTGGACGCGGCGTATTATGCCGTGACCTCCGGCAGCGGCACGGAGACCGACCCCTATGTGGGCACCGCGCCGAACAAGCCGGCGGACAGCACCCCCCTTTCTCCCGCCGAGCGGGACACCGGTGACGGAAACTGGGACGTGGACACCGAGACGTATCTTCAGGTGGAGATGAGCGACTACTACACGAAAGACCCCGAATACGCCAACGCCACCATTCCAGTATATGTGATCCAGAAGCCACGCAGCGACACGGAGAACATGGTGATCCTGTTCTGCGCCGAGGGCTACACCAAAAGCCAGCAGGCGGATTTCATCCAAGATGTTCAGAAGCTGTGGCAGGCAACGCTGAACACGGAGCCGTACCGCAGCATGGCGGACCGGTTCAATGTCTATGCGCTCTGCACGGCGTCGAAAGAGGGCTTTGGCGGCAACACGTTTTTCCGGGCGAATACCGACGGCATTTCCACCAATTTCGGAAACTGGAGAAACCACATTTTCGAGCGCATCATAGGCACGTCTTTCCTTGAAAAGATCCATGACGCGCACATCCCCAACACGACCAAGCCGCAGGACGAAGATTACAGCCAGTATAATTATGTTTATGAGCACATCAACCAGTTCGTTGTGCTGGCGAACAGCGGGGAATATTTCGGCGGCTCCCACGATGATATAAAAAGCGGTATCCACTATATCCTGGCAGCCGCAAAAAATAGCTACTCCAAGTTTATCCTGCGCCATGAGCTGGGACACGGACTGTTTCATCTGGGAGACGAGTATGCGACCAGCTCGACCCCCGTGGGGGAGGAGTCCTACCACGCCTCGCTGAACATCTCTCACACGGCGGTGCCCACGCTGGTAAAGTGGAAGAATATGCTGGGCTTCCGTAATACCTATTCCTGCCCGCACACTGACAATTCGTATGTGTACAATTCCAGCGCTGAGTGCCTCATGCGGGATAGCACGAAAAATGAGTTCTGCGATGTGTGCACCCTTCAGGGCACCAAGCGCATGAGCCAGCTGATCTCCGACCCGCCCGCCCTCTATGCGGCGGTTCCCGAGGTGAAGCTGTATACCGGCGACTATAAAAACCCCTCCGAGAACTCCGACGCTTACCGGCAAGCGGATTCCTCCGGCTATTGGAGGTATCAGCAGGATCGGGAGAACCGCCTTTTGAGCGGCGGCTATAAAAACCACTTCTCTCCGGACATGAAGGGGCGGGAGATCGAGCTGCGCACCATCGTTCAAAACCTCTCCGACACCGAGGAGCAGACTGTGACGCTGCGCCTGTGGGTGCAGCACGCTGACGGCAGCCGGGCGATCACGGCAGACGGCAAAGAAATTCTGGCGGAGCAGCGCTTTACCGTTCCCGTCTGGAGCGAAAAGTCCAAGTTCTGGCCCAAGGGCGCACTGGAATACACCGGCAGCGACTTTGATTCCGGCCTTGCTAACTGCTCTCTTGTCTACCGAATTCCGGAGAACGCCCAACTGCAAAGCGGCGATACCATCGGCTTTGAGGTGGTGGACGGGGCGGGGAATACCCTTGCCACCGACGGCACCGAAAATCAGTTCTACACCGACGTTACCATTCAATATGAATTGGAGGACGGCACGGCGATGCCCAACACCGCGCCCTCCGTTCTGCCGGTCCCGACAGGCGCAAGCGTGAACTGGCAGCCGCCTCAGACCCTGAACGGCCACGCCTTTGTCAAGAAGGAGGTCAACGGCTCCACGGTCACCTTCGTTTATCAGGAGACCTCGGAGCAGCCGGAGGTAAAGACCTACACGGTGCGCTATGACTGGGGCGAAGCCCCCTCCGACAGAAAGCTACCCACCGACAGAAGGGCTTATCGCAGCGTGAAGCAGGCGATGGACGCTGTGGATACCACTTTTACCGCTGATTCGACCTCCAACGCGCAGAACGGCGGCCTGACCGGCACATGGGCCTTCTCCGGCTGGGACGGCGGCACCTTAGAGGGCACGACCGTGGTGTTCCGCGGAACGTGGAGCTTTACCCCGGACGGCGGCTCTGCGGGCGGCGGTTCCACCGGCGGCACAACGCCCCCTCAGCCCGGCGGCTCCACGGGCGGCGGTTCCACCGGCGGCACAACGCCCTCTCAACCCGGCGGCTCTACCGGCGGCTCCGCCGTGACGCCCGCCAAGCCCGACGGCACCAAGGTCGAAACCACTACCAAGCCCGACGGCAGCTCCGTCACGGAGAGCACCGCCCCCAACGGCTCCACGGGCACGGTCAAGACCGACAAAGACGGCAAAACCGAGGCGGCGGCCAAGCTGAGCGACAAGGCCATCGAGGACGCAAAGAAGAACGGCGAGGCGGTCAAGGCTCCGGTCGAGGTCGAGGCCACCCGCAACAGCAGCACCGCCCCCACCGTGAGCATCGAGCTGCCCAAGGGGGCAGGGGAAACCAAGGTGGAGATTCCCGTTTCCAACGCAAATTCCGGCACGGTGGCGGTGCTCGTCCATCCCGATGGCACCGAGGAGGTCGTCAAGAACTCCCTGCCCACGGAGAACGGCATCCAGCTGACCGTGAACGGCGGCGCGACGGTCAAAATCGTTGATAATTCTAAGGATTTTGCCGACACCCAAAACCATTGGGCGAAGGACGCCATCGGCTTTGTCAGCGCCCGCGGCCTCGTGAACGGCATGAACGAGACCACCTACGCGCCCGACAGCTCCACCACCCGCGCCCAGCTTTGGACGATTTTGGCACGGCAGAATGACGCGGATTTGAGCGGCGGTAATACTTGGTATGAAAAGGCACAGAATTGGGCGAAAGCCAAGGGCATCTCCGACGGCACAGACCCCGACGCCGCCATCAACCGTGCCCAGATGGTCACGATGCTGTGGCGCGCCATGGGCCAGCCTGCGGCGGGAAGCGCGGCGAGCTTCACCGACGTCCCCACCGACAGCTACTACGCGCAGGCGGTGGCTTGGGCTGTGGAGCATGGCATCACCTCCGGTGTCGGCGGCGGTCGCTTTGACCCCGACGCCGCCTGCACAAGAGCGCAGATCGCGGCGTTTTTGTATCGCTCCATGAAGTGACGAAAAAAACAGCTCCGGTCCCTTTCACAGGGAACCGGGGCTGTTTTGCGTGAGCCGCTGCTATTCCAGAAAAAACGGGACATATTTTGTTCCGCTGTAGTCAATGGAAAGGGCTTCTTGACCGTCCAAAAATCGCACCGCTGTAACCAAAGAAGAACGCCTCCGGCAGCGCAAAAATTGCGCCGCAATAGACAAAGATAGGGCAGTGTGGCTCCGATGGAGCAAATGATAACTTTCTGATAACTGTTCCGCTTTTGGGTAGCTTTCCTCTGTTGGTTACGGTATTGTTCGTTGGCGAAAGGGGCTGATACCATGCCGAAAAGACGAGCGAACGGGGAAGGGAACATCCGCAAACGAAAGGACGGCCGATGGGAGGGCCGGTACACAGTCGGTCACGATCCAGAGACAGGCAAGGCCATCATCAAAAACGTCCTCGGCAAGACGCAAGCGGAAGTAAAAGAAAAACTGAAAAAAGCCATCGAGGAAAACGTCGGCATCGACTACGGCAAAGCGAAAACCTGCACCGTGGGAAGTTGGCTTGAGATCTGGATGGAAAACTACGCGAAAATCAAGCTGCGCCCGTCCACGTTCAAGACCAGTCAGGGTTTCCTCAAGAACCACATCAAGCCGCAGATTGGCAGCGTCCCGCTGACAGAGTTGACTTCTCTGGATTTGCAGCGGTTCTACAAGCACCTGTTGGATGGCGGGCGAGTAGACCGCATTGAGGCCAAGAAAAAGCCGAAAGGGTTAGCGCCAAAGACCGTGCGGAACATCCACCAGATGATCGGCTCGGCGTATAATCTCGCCAGGGAGCAGAAGTTGGTAACCCGCAACCCGACGCAGGGCTGCGCCTTGCCAAAAGTCGAACACAAGGAGATGAAAACGCTGACTGCCGACCAACTCAGCGCCTTCTTCCAAGAAGCCAGGGACAGCGGCGTGTACGAGCTCTACTACCTTGATCTCGCCACCGGACTGCGGCGGGGCGAACTGCTGGGGCTGAAATGGACGGATGTAGATTTCGACCGCAGAGTGGTCAAGGTGCAGCGGGCTATATCCCGGCAAAACGGCAAGGTGGTCGAGGCCCCGCTGAAAACGAAAAACGCCTACCGCACCCTGCCCCTGTCGGCAGACGCGATAAGCGTACTGAAAATGCAAAAAAGTAAGATCGGAAATGGCGAATGGGTGTTCCCGTCACCCACCGGAGGCCCCATGTCCCCGGACAGCGTCCTGCACATGCTCCAGCGGGTGC
>ENA-UONS01003679-UONS01003679.1-human-gut-metagenome-genome-assembly--contig:-CS19-NODE-3679-length-10177-cov-7.967793_pt1 | contig 10177 bp, 9 predicted proteins | sample MGYA00242458_ERZ724005 | MGnify/ENA metagenome assembly ERZ724005
GGATTTCACGATTATCTGAAGAATCGTAATAAACCCTGGAAACACGAAGAACTGGCGGCAAAAATGATGGAGATACTGCATGAGGATGAATGCAACGATACATACGGCAGGGAGCGAATGCATAAGGCGCTGCTCCTTAAATATCCGGATTCCGGAATACCAAGTGAAGCCACGGTATACCGCGTAATGACAGCCATCGGAATAACGCACAGACCCAACCGAAAACCGAATGGAATAACGAAGGCGGACCGTGAAGCGCGAAAGTCAGACGACCTGCTGAAACGTGATTTTAAATCCGACAAGCCTTTCAGCAAATGCGTAACTGATATCACAGAAGTCAAAGCTAAAAATGGCAAGCTATATGTGTCGGCGATATTTGATTGTTACGACCTGACTGCAATCGGGCTGTCAATGGACGACAATATGAGAGCCGAGTTATGCGCTGCAACTGTCGAAAATACAGCTGCAGCGTATCCCGAATTTTGCGGTGCGGTACTCCATTCCGACCGCGGAAGCCAGTACACAAGCGCTTCATACAGAGCCATGCTGAACGAGTATGGAGTAAAGCAGAGCATGAACAGCGCAGGAGGCAGATGTCATGACAACGCCCGCTGCGAAAGTATGTGGGCGCGAATGAAGAACGAGCTGTTTTACAGCCGCGGCAGAAGAAGTACGGATTACACGATAGAACAGCTGAAAACAATGATCTGGCGCTACTACATGAGCTATTGGAATAACCGCCGGATATGTTCGTCCATTGGCGGAATGCCTCCGGCAGAGAAGCGACGTAGATATTACTCGGATAAGAAGGGCAAATCTGCGGCCGCCGCAATGGAATAAGTATCCACTTCGCTACGCTACGTGGATATTTATTCCATTGCACTGTTGCTCAAAATTTTTGAGTGAAATGTGTAAAGCTATATTGACAATATCATAAGGCAAATCAACACGATACAAAGGGCGGCGTTTTCGTATTTGAAAAGGCTTTATTCTTGTACCCTTCTATCCATGCAGGATGTGCAGATGAGGGGTATAGAGGGACTTTCAAAAATACATTTGAAGTTTTTCACAACGTAATGATCGATATTTCAAAGCAGATAAAACCCGTCTTTGAAGTGCTGCCAAAACGCTGGCGTGTTGAACGTACTTTTTCGTGGTTTGGCGACTATCGGAGATTATCCAAAGATTTTGAATATTCTGCCGATTCCGAAGAAAATATCATCTACATTTCTCACCTGCATTTGTTGCTTAAACGGCTATGAGAACAAGTTCTAAAGGATTTATCAATAGAGATTTACCGGAATTGCCCACACCGGCAAAAACATAGAACTTTTTTGCGTTCGTATGGGCGGTCAGAATATATCCCATTGTTTCAAGTATCCTTGTTTTCATCACCGAATCATACCCTGTTACGGTATTAGGGTAATTAAGAAATTCAGGACAATATACGTTTATTGGGTCAAAATCTACAGTAAGGGCATATCTTACGAAAGGTCTTGTTTCGTATTCTGAAAGGGACAAGATCAGGTTCCACATCAGTATCCTGGCAGGTGCTTTTGTTTCTCAGTATTCGGATACGGATAAAATCATCTTCTCCATTTCCCGGCAGGCGACGCTCATGGTGTGCCCCTTTTTCCTGAGATAGCACACCTGGCGCGAGGGTACGGTCTCCTGAATTTCCAGACGGATAATTCCCTGATTTGGATATTCTTCAAGGAACTCCTCCGGAACGAAACCTATACCAAGATTGTTCTTAACCATCGGAAGTATCTGGTCGGCGGTCGCGGCTTCGATATCAGGCGTGAAATCACAGTTATTCTTCCGGAACCATTCGGAATACGCCTCGTAGGTTTTCGTCTGCTTTCCGAGTGAAATAAGCGGATATGTGGACAATTCCGAAAGGCTCAGCTTCTTTCCGGCAAGCTGTGAAAATGCCGTTCCGCACACCGGGATCTCACTTACCTCGCATATTTCCTTTGATGTCAGGGAGTTCAGCTCGCCGGTCGGAGTAGTGACCACCGCAATATCCACAAGCCCGTTTTTCAGCGCAGAAACCGCCTGCGGCGTGGAGTGATTGAACACGCGAATACGTATCCCCGGGTACTTCTGCCGGAAATCCTTCAGCACCGGAAGCAGGAAGCACCTCAGAGCGATTTCGCTTGCGCCTATCGTCACTACACCCTTGGAGAGCGTCCGTTCGAGGCAGATTTCCTCCTCGCCGGACTGGATATGCTCCACCGCTGCGGCTACATGGGCGTACAGCATTTCGCCCTCTGGGGTCAGTTCAACACCCTTTCTGGAGCGCACGAACAGCGTGCAGTTAAGCTCGCTTTCGAGGTTCTTTATCGTCCGGGAAACGTTGGGCTGGTTGTTCATAAGTGCTTCCGCTGCCTGTGAAATGCTGCCGTATTTCGCGACATAGTAAAACGCCCGGTAGTAGTCAAAGCTGATGTACATATCAATTCTCCATTTATTCCTTAAACCGGCAAAAGCGCCTGATAAATTCGTCAGGCGCTATGCTTTTACTTTAACATCTTGTCAATGCTTACAATCTTCGTGCAGAGCGCAAGCACCGTGACTGCGCTTTCTATCTCCCCGACAGTCGCGAAAGACGGAGCCAGCCGGATATTGCTGTCCTGCGGGTCGTTTCCGTGTGGGTAGGTCGAGCCTGCCGGAGTGAACTTCACGCCATGCTCCGCAGCCATCTCAACGACTGCTCTTGCGCATCCCGGGAGTGTATCGTAGGAAGCAAAGTACCCGCCCTTTGCGACCGTCCATTCTGCGATTCCAAGCCCGTCCAGTTCCTCGTTGAGGACTTTATACATCGCGTCGAATTTCGGCTTCATTATCGCGGCGTGCTTCTTCATGTGCGCGCGGAGTCCTGCGGAATTCCTGAAAAATCTCGCATGGCGGAGCTGATTTATCTTATCCGGACCTATCGTTGCAAACTTCAGGAACGCCCGGATATCAATGAGATTTGCCGGGCTGGAGGCTACCGCCGAAATTCCCGATCCGGGGAACGTTATCTTGCTTGTGGAGCAGAATTCATACACAAGGTCTGAATTTCCCGCCTTGTCGCATTCGGAGATTATATCCGGAATTTCGGCGCATTTTCCGTCGAAATTATGCACGCAGTAGGCGTTGTCCCAGAAAATGCGGAAATCTTCTGCCGCAGGCTTCAGCGCGGCAAAACGGCGGACTACATCGGCGCTGTAAACTATTCCGGTGGGGTTTTCGTACTTCGGAACACACCAGATACCCTTTATCTTATCGTCGCTGCTTACCAGCTTTTCCACTACGTCCATATCCGGACCATCGGAGTTCATCGGCACCGGAACAAGCTCGAATCCAAAATGCTCGGTTATCGCGAAATGCCGATCGTAGCCCGGAACAGGGCAAAGGAACTTTCTGCCCTTTACCTCCTGCCACGGCGTGGAGCCGCAGATACCGTCCGTCATTCCGTGGCTTATAAGCTGGTACATCATCGTAAGGCTGCTGTTTCCGCCGATTATCGTGTTCACGGAGTGCGTGCCCATCATGTGCGCCAGCAGGCGCTTTGCCTCAGGGATTCCGTCAAGCCCGCCGTAGTTGCGGCAGTCCTGACCGCTTTCGCTGTCAAGCAGGCTGTGGTGGTCGAGGACGTCCAGCATTTTCATCGACAGCTCGAGCTGTTCCTTTGAAGGCTTTCCGTGGGAGAGGTCGAGGGAGATATCGTCTTTTGAATACTTGCTGAGCCGCTCAAGGCACTTCTGTTTTTCGGCTTCGAGCGCCTGTTTGTCCATTTCGCTGTATTTCATGGTTTTCGCCTTTCATATCATTTGAGAAAGAACGCCCAGCACTGCGAAGCAGCGCTGAGCGCATATAAGGGAGAAGATTATCAATAAAGATTCTTGTAGATATCGAGAATATCATCGCGGCTGAGCGGAACGAAATTATTCGCGGTCAGTCTGCCCTGCGTTGCGAGCACGTTGTCGGTGAATACCGGAATATCCGCTTCGGTAACGCCGTATTCGTGCAGCGGCTTCTTAGGGAGAATGTGATTCAGCAGGTTCTCAAGCTCCGTGTAGACGTTCTTCACATCGCAGTGCAGAAGCTCCGCGAGGTACGCGTTGAGATGTGCTATCTCGCCGTCCTGCTTTTTCTCCATGTACTTGTACAGCACTCCGGTGAACAGCGCGTAGTTGCTCTCGCCGTGCGGAACGTGATATGTACCGCCGAGGGGATAACTCAGCGCATGGACTGCCGCGCAGCCCGCTGTGCCGAATGCAAATCCAGCCATGTTGGAAGCGGTAAGGAAGTCGCCCATGTACTGCGGGAGCTTGTCCATGCCCTCGCTGACCAGCTTCTGATAGCCAGTGATTATCATTTCGATAGCCTTGTAACCCATCAGCTTTGTGTATACGGTAGCTTTCGGGGAGAGCGAGGATTCAACGGCGTGGACCAGCGCGTCAATGGAGCTTGCGCCGAACACCTTTAAAGGGAGCTTCGCAAGAAGTTCGGGAACCAGCACTGCGTAATCCGCGAACATATTTTCGGAGGTCAGACCCATCTTCACGCCAAGGCGCGTGCGGTTGATTATCGAGATGTTCGTGACCTCGCTGCCGGTGCCGCAGGTGGTCGGGATAATTATGAGCTGGTGCAGCTTTGTAATGCTGTCCTTGTGGTCGTAGAGGGAATCCACCGAACCGCCGTCGGATACGGAAAGCACCTTTGCAATGTCGATAACGGTACCGCCGCCGATGGCAATTACGCGCTCGAAATGCTTCTTGGAAGCCTCGGCGATTATCGCGTCTACCATGGTGTCGGTAGGCTCGCCGCCGCCGAATTCCTCCTGATAGATCACCTGCGCGCCGCACTTGTTGTTATCGGAATACGGATCGTAGATGTACTTGTTCGTCAGGATAAGGTCGCTGCCGCCTACCTTGAATTCATCGGTAAAGGCTTTCAACGTGTCGAATTTATAAAGTTTCGGGCGGAAAATTATCTGTTCCATAAAAACTCCTTAGTCCGTTCAGCCCCAGATCTCCTCATCGGTGGGAACTGCTGCGTCCTTATTGTAAAGACCTATCTGAGATACATTGATGAGGTGAGTGTAGTTCAGGTTCTCGGAAATGCTGTTGTTGCCCCATGAGCCGCAGCCGAGCGTTGTTGTCGGAGCAAAGCCGTTGTAGAGGCTTCCGCCTGCGCCGGTTGAGGACGGCTGATTTACTATCAGACGGCTTACTGTCAGCTTCTCGCCAGCGTACTTGATATGCTCCATATCGTTGCTGTGCAGGGAAGCAGTGTGACCCTTGCCCTCGCAGTCGAGGTCGGTCTGCGCAAGCTTTACTGCGTTCTCGAATGTGTCGTAGGAAGCGGTTATCATTACCGGGCACATCTTCTCGCGGCAGAGGGGCTCGTCCTTGCCTATGCTTCTTGCCTTGATGAGTATCATTCTGGTGCCGTCCGGAACGTCAACGCCAGCCAGCTTTGCGATGGTCTGCACGCTCTGACCTACGACCTTTCTGCTGATAGGACCGTTTTCCGGGAAGATAGCGTCCGCGAACTTCTTTGCGGTTTCAGCGTCGTCAACATAGAACACGCCGTTCTTCTTGAAGATGTCGATACCCTTGTCGAAAGACTCCTCCGGCAGGAATACGCACTGCTCGCCGGAGCAGATGATACCGTTATCGAAAATTCTGCCGCTGATTATCTTCGGGATTGCTTCCTCGAGGTCAACGCCGCGGTCAACTATAACCTGAACATTGCCGGGACCAACGCCGAGCGCGGGCTTGCCGCTGGAGTAAGCGGACTTCACCATCGCTCCGCCGCCGGTCGCAACTACAACGTCAACACCGTGCATGAGGGCTGTTGTCGCGTCCATGGAGCACTGCTCAACGGTCTGCACGAGGTCCTCGGGAAGTCCGAGCTTCTTCAGCTCTGCGCGGAACAGGTCGATAACGTATTTGTTGGTTTTCTGCGCTCTTGGGTGCGGAGCTACGATGATAGCGTTCTGACCCTTGAGTGCGAACATCGCGTTGCACATCGGGGTAACTACCGGGTTAGTTACCGGAGTTACGGAGCCAACAACGCCCTTTGCCTTAGCAACACGGATAATTCCGGTCTGCTTGTCCTCGCCGATAATACCTACGGACTTCTTGCCCTTTAAGCTGTTCCAGATACACTTGGACTTGCCGTGGCACTTGGCTACCTTATCGGCGTAAACGCCCATGCCGCTCTCCTCGCACGCCATCTTGGCAAGCTCCTCGGCGCGGTCGTAGACTACCTTGCCTATCGCGCGTACCGCTTCGTCGGTCTTTTCCTGGGAGAAGCTCTCGAACTGCTTCTGAGCCACTCTTGCCTTGGCTATGAGTTCATTTACCATGTTTACTGCCTGTTCGTCCATTGTTTTGTCCTCCATCACATTGCTTTTTCAAAGTTAAGAGCCGCCTGCATATCTACGGGGTTTTCCTTGTATTTGCAGGTGGATTCTGCATTGTCAAGATATTCGTGAAGCGCCTTGCGGAACTTCGGGTGCGCGCATTTATCAATGATGAGATTTGCACGCTCTACCGGGTCAAGACCTCTGAGGTCTGCAACGCCCTGTTCGGTTATCAGCGCGTGGATCTCGTGGATAGTGTGGTCAACGTGGCTGACCTGCGGAACTATGCAGGAAAGCGTGCCGTCCTTCGCGGTGGACTTCGTAATGAATATCGAAAGCCCCGCGTTCTCGCAGTAGTCGCCGGAACCGCCGACGCCGTTCATCAGGCGGCAGCCGTCGATATACGAGGAATTAGTATTGCCGTAAATATCCGCTTCGATGACTGTATTTATCGCGATAACGCCCAGCCGTCTGATTACCTCCGGGTGGTTGCTTATCTCCTGCGGACGGAGTATCATCTTGTCGCGGTATTTTTCAAAGTTCTCAAAGAATTCATCGCGCTTGTCCCATGAAATGGTTAGCGACGTACCGGAGGCGAAATCCACCTTGCCGGCGTCGATGAGGTCGAAAATCGAGTTCTGGAGCACCTCGGAATACACGGTGAGATGTTCGAAGTCCGACTCAGCAAGTCCCTGCAAAACCGCGTTGGAAACGCTCCCGACGCCCGCCTGAACCGGAGGAAGCGGATTGCACAGCCTGCCGTGCTCGACCTCGCTGTGCAGGAATCCGATGAGGTTATTCGCCATGCTGCGGAACTCGTCGTCCACCGGGGAAACCGTCCTGCCGTTGTCCGGAATGTTGCTCTCGACAACTGCAACTACCTTTGCCGGGTCGCACTTTATGTAGGGCGTGCCGATACGGTCGCTGACCTTTGTTATCGGAATGGGCTGTGTATGCGGAGGGCGCTCCGGGGAATAAACATCGTGGATTCCCTCAATACAGCGTGGAACGTAGGTGTTCACCTCAATGATGATCTTATCCGCGTATTCGGCGTAGATGTTGGAGGTTCCGACCGATGTGGTGGGGATAATGTTGCCGTTTTCGTCAATTGCAGCGGCTTCGATTATCGCAACGTCGATGTGCTTCAGGAAGTTGTTCTTGACCCACACCGGCATTTGTCCCAGCGGAACGTCGTGATAGGATATCATACCGGCGTTTATCGAATTACGCAGATCCTTGTTGGTCTGGTACGGCATTCTCGCTTTAAGAGCGCCCGCCCTTGCAAGCTCGCCGTCGAACTCCTCACCAAGGGAGGCTCCGGAGTACACCGTAAGCTCCAGCTTTTCGCCGTTCCTTGCGCGCTTCGCAAGCTCTCCTGCGACTGCCTTCGGATATCCCGCGATGGTGAATCCGCTGACGCCGAGCGTCATTTCAGGCTTTATGAATTCCGCCGCCTTTTCCGCGGTCATTATTTTGTCGTGATATCCGGGATACCTTATCCTGCCCAGGAAATCTTCATGTGTATCCATGTTCATCTTCTCCTTGTCGTCTTTGAGAACTCAGCGCTTTTTCGTTCTGTGGTTATTATAGCACTTACCCAGCTATGTGTAAACTGTGAGATGAATATAATCATCATACCAGAATTGTATATTAAAATGCACTTGATAAATACATTACATCATTCAGAAAAAGAATAAGTGCCGCCATTTCTGACAGCACCCTGAGCTCGGTTCATATACAGATTTCCCCCACAGGTCAAATGCTCCTGCAGGGGATATGTTATTCAGCTTACTTTCCCCAGACTTCCTCTGAGATGTCGTTTATCAGCTTTATCTTAGCCCACTGCTCTTCCTCGGTGAGCTTGTTGCCTATCTCGCAGGAGGCAAATCCGCACTGCGGACTGAGGTACAGCCTGTCCAGAGGAACTATCTTCGCAGCCTCGCCGTGGAAGGGAAGTCCCTGCCCGTGCAATGAACAGCAGACCGTCAGCTCATAATGTTCTGCCACAGTTGAACTGAATATGAGCAGGAAAGTGCCGAATACAGCGAACCGCCGTTTTCCATGAAAGCGGCGGTTCGGCATTTATGAGGTCTGAAATTACTTTACGATAAACTGCTGTATCTTTGAGGTCAGGTCAGCTATAACGTTCTCATCTGTGGAATGTATCCGTAAAACCAGGGTTTTGCTAAGGTCAAGACTAAAAATACCCATTAGCAACCGATATGATTTTATCTGTTCCAAAGCTCAAATCGTTCTTTTCCGTAACTTTCATATAATGCTCTGAAAACCTACGCTGTTCCCAATCATCAGTGAATCCTTTGAAGCGGATCTGCGGTGCATTATTTCCATTTTTCATCAGAATAAGCCCTCCAGAGTTTTCATCAGCTCGGCAATTTCAGCCTGCGCCTGTTCATCGGAAGCTGTAAGTTCGGCAAACTGTGAAAGAAGTTCGTCCTGTGCCGCTTTTATCTCCTTGTCCTGCTCCTGCAGTTCGCTTGCAATATCAGACAGGCTGATTTCTTCTTCCTGCTCAAACGTGTCTACATAACGGGGGATATTCAGGTTGTAATCATTCCCCTTGATCTCATCATAGCTTGCTGATCATGGAACAATGACTGAAAATTCCATGTCAAGCATATCCTCATATCTCTCGACAGCAAACGGATCCGGCTCAAACGGCAGAACCATCACCTCATTCAGGTTGAGCATAAGGAACTCCTTGTTCTTCTCAATTGCCGCCTTGTCCGAGAAATTCACCGCCACGGTGTAGTTCACGCTGTTCAGCGGCTGCTGAGCCATGTATATCATTGGGAGTTCGTTCCATGATGTGCCGCCGATAATGAACACCTTATCGAACGAATCTAGCTTCAGCTCGGAAGTGGGCAAACTGCCGTAATCGTAAATCTGGACGTTGTACTGCTTTTCCGGTTCGGTCAGGGCGGTGCAGATGTCAATGCCGTTTATCGTGTAGATACCGTTCTGCTCGGAGCCGCCATAATACTCGCTCATCATCTCAAGCTGCGGAAATCCGCGCTTATTTGCGCAGACCACAAGGCTCTCGCCGTCACGGCTCTTGAAATACGCCGCAAGCCGCATTGCAAATGTAGTTGCGCCTATTCTGCCCTGCGCTCCCACGACAGCTATGCTGATGTTTGACTGGGAGTAGCGGGGCTTTTCTTTTTCCTTTTCGGCAATTCTTGCAGCTTCGCGGGCTTCTGCGAATGCGTCAAACGACTTGTCGAAGCGCCGCCATTTCTTCTGGGAAAGCCCCTCCGTAATGCACTCTTTCAGGTCCTGAGCCATCATGGATATGTTGGTTTTCTCGTCAGCATCGGGGTAATTCGCAACGACATTCGTTATGCCGTTATGCACCAGCTTGTCCAGAATTTCATCTCCGGGATAGCAGTTATCGGCGTAAATAACGATGTTCGCGTCAGATTTCTGATAGTATATCCCGGCGCAAAGGTTCACGAATTCATCGCCCTGTTCTTTGAATGCGGACAGGTCAAAAATGAAATGCGACTGATAGAGATACGTCTTGAGGTCGCGCTTAAGAAATACAGCAAGCGACCAGTCCTCGCCTATCATCTCGCGGGGAACGGCGTTCAGCTCGGAGCATATTCTGCGGAGGATTCCGGCGTTTTCTTTTCTGGTTATGAGTAATGGGTTTATCATGATGGGTGTCCTTTCTAAAAAATTTAATACTTGACAAATTATATATGTTGTGCTATACTAAAAAAAGGGAGAGAATAAATTGCCATTTCTTCACAATTGGACAAGGAGAATAATATATGAATATAACTGATATTAATATGA
>ENA-UONS01003680-UONS01003680.1-human-gut-metagenome-genome-assembly--contig:-CS19-NODE-3680-length-10177-cov-5.340743_pt1 | contig 10177 bp, 7 predicted proteins | sample MGYA00242458_ERZ724005 | MGnify/ENA metagenome assembly ERZ724005
GCAAAGCTGCCTTCTATAAGTGGTGATGACGTTTGGGTCTCGTGCAACAGAAATCTGTGAACCGTGTCAGGGCAGGAATGCAGCAGCACTAAGCAGAACCTTTTGTGTGACGCGAGGGTGCCTGGATTGAGCTAACTGTAGGAGTAACGTTTGTGGCGGAAGTTCAAAGTGCGGTGCGTGGTAAAAAAATGCAAGCAAATAAAATAAGAAAAAATTCATGATTATATAAAAAAGACATACAAAACAGAAAAATCCTGCGATGTATGTCTTTTTATTATGCCAATACCTGATCGGCTGATAAAATTGCAAAGCCTCACATACGTTCGGTCTGGATACGATCCGGGTAAGAGAAAATTTAGCGGATTGCGTTTACAAGTGCCTTAATATAAGAAGGATCTGTTCCGCAGCATCCGCCGACCATGGAGGCACCAAGGTCAACAAGACGTTTCATGCTTTTGCCGAAATACTCCGGTGTCATATCATAAACAGCAATTCCCTGATCGTTGATCGTCGGCATACCGGCATTTGGTTTGGCGATGACCGGAACAGAGAGACTGCCGGCAAGATTCTGGATAATATTTTCGAGCTGATCAGGGCCTGTAGAACAATTGATACCGACCGCATCTGCACCCATCTCTTCGAGCATCGGTGCTGTCTCGAAAATATTTCCGCCAAAGAAAAGACTGCCGTCAGCCTGCATGGTCAGAGAACAGAGAATCGGAAGGTCGCAGACAGCATGTGCGGCATCGATCACTGCCATGGTTTCGTCTGCACCGATCATCGTCTCAGCGATCAGCAGATCCACGCCTGCATCCACCAGAGCTGTGATCTGTTCTTCATAAGCAGAAAGAAGCTCATCGTATTCTGCATCCATTTTGCTGGTCGTGGTGATATCTCCGGCGATCAGAGCCTTTCCCTGTACGGCTTCTTTTGAGAGAGCAACAAGGGCGTGGTTATAATGATCTACCTGACCAGAAAGACCGTGATTTGCCAGAGAGATGCGGTTTGCAGCGAAAGTAGGAGCATAGATGATCTGAGATCCTGCTTCTGCATAGGCTCTCTGAAGCTGGATGATCGTATCCGGATGTTCCAGAACCCATTTTTCAGTACATACACCTTTTGGCATACCGGCTTTCATGAGATTAGAGCCGGTCGCACCGTCCAGAATTACAGGTCCATGTTCAAAAAGTTTCTTAAAATCCTGTTTCTGCATAGATTTTCCTCCATTATACAAGAAAAAGCACTGTGAATAGAATGAGCCGTACAGTACTTTTTTGTATAAACTTATATTAATTTGAATAGTTAACGGAGACGGAGGGATTTGAACCCTCGTGCCCCGGAGGACAACCTGATTTCGAGTCAGGCGCGTTACGGCCACTTCGCTACGTCTCCATGCGAATACGCATTTCATTATAAATGCAGCGGAAAAAATAGTCAAGCCGGAAAAAGAACAGAGAATGTATTTTTGTATGAAAAAAGTGCATAAACTGTGATAAATAAAAGCACAATGGTGAAAACTATAATATGAATAATCTCTGGATAGGAATGATACTGCTTGGGATCGTCTATGGGGCAGTCACGGGAAATATGCAGGCAGTGACAGATGCGGCATTTGCATCGGCAAAAGATGCCGTGACGCTGTGCATCACCATGACCGGAATGATGGCACTCTGGGTTGGCGTGATGGAGATAGCCAGAGGAGCCGGACTGATCAGAAAATGGTCCGAAAAATTAAAGCCGTTTATCCATTTTCTTTTCCCGGGGATTCCAAAAGGACATAAGGCACAGGAATATATCGCGGCAAATATGATCGCAAATATTCTCGGGCTTGGATCAGCGGCAACGCCGGCGGGATTAAAAGCGATGGAAGAACTGGCAGAAATAAAAAAAGAAAAAGGTCTGCCCGAAGAAGTCGCAAGCAATGAGATGTGTACCTTCCTGATCTTAAATATTTCTTCCCTTCAGCTGATACCGGTCAGCGTGATCGCCTATCGCAGTCAGTACGGAAGCAGCAATCCCTCTGCCATCACCGGAGCGGCTATCGCAGCAACACTGGTAAGCACGGCAACGGCGGTTATTTTCTGCAAAATAAAAGAAAAAATGACAAAAGATACTTTTTGACAGTGTTATCCTGTAATAACAATCTTGAAAAAACAGGATGATTATAATATACTTAGAACCAAGGGTTAAAAGGAAAGCAGATAACTGCACTTCAGAAAATAACGGAGATAGCATATGAAGAAAAGAAATTTTCTCTCATGTCTTCTTATCATCGCCATAGTACTTGCAACCATTTCTCCGACTGTTCTGTTTGCGGCAGAAGATATTGCCCAGGATGAACAGGTGTATGATGAGACGTACACAGAAGAGACGGAGGAATATGTAGAAGAAACTCCAGAGGCATATGATTGGACGATAGAGACAAATGAATTGAAAAAATGGCCCCAGGGTCCCCGGGTAGAAGCAGAAGGTGCAACTGTCATGGATCTGGATACAGGGGCATTTCTTTACAGCAAAAACGCAGAAGCAAAACTGTATCCGGCGAGCATCACCAAGATCATGACGATGCTGGTCGCCCTGGAACACATCAGTGACAGTGACCTGGATACAAAAGTGAAAGCATCTGAGAGTGCACTTGCTCCGATCGATTCGGACAGCAGCCAGATCTGGCTGTCCGTCGGGGAGAAAATCACAGTCCGTTCTGCCCTGTATGCGATCATGCTGGCATCTGCAAACGATGCGGCAAATGTGATCGCAGAGTACGTCGGCGGATCGATGGACAATTTTGTGAAGATGATGAATGACAAGGCAAAAGAGCTTGGCTGCGTCAACACCCACTTTGTCAATCCGCATGGTCTGCACAACAAAAAACATTATACCTGTGCCCACGATATGGCACTGATTGCTCAGGCAGCCTTTCAGATTCCGCTGTTCCGGAAAATAACAAAAACAGTCGAATACAAAATCCCGAAAACAAAATATATGAAAGAAGACCGCTGGCTGGTCAATCACCAGAAAATGCTCTATGAAGACGGTGAGTTTACTTACAAAGACTGCGAGGGCGGCAAGACGGGATTTACGGACGAAGCGTGGAACACGCTCGTTACTTATGCAAAGAAAGACGGCAAGACGCTGGTGTGTGTTGAGCTTCGCGTCAATGGTTCCTGGAAAACCTTTAATGAATCTGCGGAACTTTTAGATTACGGGTTCGACAAATTCCGCCACGAAGAGATCGATGCGGCTCTTGATACGACAACACTCGGACAGCTGGCAGGTATCTGTCGTTTCGGCACAGCATCCGTTCTGGATCAGAAAGAAGCCGGTATCCGGGCGGTCGAAGGGAAAAGTACCGTAAGCGTTACGATCCCGAAAAAACTAAAAACGGACAAGCTGAAGCGAGGTTTCTGTGACGGAAACAAGATTGTTTACAGTTATCAGGGCTGGGAAGTCGGAGAGGAAACCTTAAAGTTTAACAATCCGGCATTTGAGGTGAAAAAGACAGAAATTTCAGATGCGACACTGCAGGGTCAAACAGACACAAATGGCAGTGAAACAGAGACAGCGGGAAGTACAGAAGCACCGGAAAAAGATGCATCCGGCAGCAAAGGGTTTGAAGAGAAAGTTGATGAATTTATGGATAATATAACATTTGGATTCCTGAATATATGGACATCCTTCAACGGTTGGGTAGATCAGCATGAAATGCTGTCTGCGACGGTAGGGATGATCCTGATCCTGCTTATGATCCCGCTTATCGTCATCGCTTACATGCGTGACAAAAACGATAAGCTGGCAAGGAAAGAACGCGAGCAGGACAAAGAACAGCGAAGAAAGATAGAAGAAAATATAGACAGCAAATCTTTCCAAGAGATCGAGTCAGAGATTCGTTCAGAACTTGAGAAAGAGGAACGCAGAAAGCGAGAAGCCGAAGAAGAAGAGAAGCGATTACGGGAAATGGAAGAGCTGATCGACCGGCAGAAAGCAAAAGAAGCACAGGAAACAAAAGAAACAAAAGAAATAAAACCAACAGAAAAACCCGAAGAAGAGATCCTGCCGGCAGAACAGCCAAAAACAGAGGATCTGAAAAAAGAAGAGGAGGATTAAAAAGAGTATGAACTGGGTAGCACCGATCAAGGATGATACAACACTTGAAAAATTTAAACAGAAATTAAGAGAGGTAGATGACAAGTACTATATTTTATTTGAGATAGGAGTGGGGACCGGTCTGCAGCTTCAGGAGATCCTGAAATTCCGCAACAAAGACATCAGGGATAAAGACAGCATTGAAGCAAGTATCGGAACAAAAAATATCAAACGTACTTTTCAGATTCCGCAGGAACTCAAAGAGATCATCAGCCAGTATACAGAAGGCAAAGATCCGGAGGCTTATCTGATCCTCGGACATTCCGGTTCACCGGCACCGCTTTCCAGAGAACAGGCTTACCGCGTATTTAAAAACGTCGGAAAGAGCATGGGACTGAATGCGATCGGTGCACAGACGATGCGTAAAACCTTTGCATGGAGATATTACAAAGAGACAAACGATATTTACTATATCCAGAATCTTCTGAACCATGCATCACCATCGATCACTTACCGTTATATCGGAGAAAAACCAAACGTAGAAGTTGTTCTGAAAAAGATGACCCCGGAAGAAAATGAGAGAAGCCGTTACATGCTCTACAAAGACAATGCAGGAAAGAACCGTATCCATGCACTGACAGAAGAGCTGATACATATCGAAAGAGAGCTGGATAATCCGACCAATAACGACGCTTTCTACGGCAGAGTAGACTGTCTGCTCGCTGAGCTGGAAGAGCTGATGGATAACTTCAAGAACACAAAATAAAAACAGGAGAAAAAATATGGCAAAGCTCTCCCTTAGGCATGTCAGCAAACGGTATCCAAATGGATTTTGGGCGGTAAAAGATTTTAATCTCGAAATGGAAGACGGAGAGTTTGTGATACTTACCGGTTCTCCGAAATGCGGAAAATCCACTGTTCTTCGTATGATCGCCGGAGCAGAAGATGTGACGGAAGGCATCCTGGAACTGGACGGAAAATCGATTAATGACGTCGAACCAAAAGACCGGGAGATTGCCATGGTTTTTCAGTATTACAGTCTGTATAAAAATATGACCGTTTACGATAATCTTTCGTTTGGAATGAAACTGAAAAAATGTTCCACGGAGCAGATCGAAGCGGCTGTAAAAGAAGCAGCAGATATGCTGGGACTGGAAGAACTGTTAAACCGCAGGCTGAAGATTCTCTCAGAAGGACAGAAAAAGAGGGTGGCTCTTGGCAGGGCGATCATCCGCAAACCCAAACTTTTTCTGTTTGATGAGCCTTTAAATGGTCTGGACGAAAAAGTTCAGGTTCAGATCCGGACAGAAATAGAAAAATTACATGAAAGATACGGCACAACCATACTTTATGCTGCACATGATAAAGATGAAGCAAAGAAGTTTGATGCCGAAAACAATCGCATCTTGCTTTTTTAGCCGGATGCGATTATACTTTACCTATGCGGGCAAAAGACAGAATTCTGCCCGTTTCGTGAATAAGATTTCAATTTTCAGGAGGTAGAACATGGTCAAGTTATATGACGGCGGGGTTTATCTGGTAAACGGCACCGAGATCGTGGAAGATAACCATGATGCAGAAGCAATACTGAAACAAAAAATGGGCGATGGTGTTCCTTCAAAAGCAGAGGCTGCGAAGAATACAATCGCTTATAATATATTACAGGAACACAACACATCCGGTAATATGGATAAATTAAAGATTAAGTTCGACAAACTGACATCTCACGATATCACGTTTGTAGGAATCATTCAGACAGCAAGAGCGTCAGGACTGGAGAAATTCCCGATCCCTTATGTACTGACAAACTGCCATAACAGCCTCTGTGCAGTAGGCGGAACGATCAACGAGGATGACCATATGTTCGGACTTACCTGTGCGAAAAAATACGGTGGAATCTATGTACCGCCTCATCAGGCAGTTATCCATCAGTTCGCAAGAGAAATGCTGGCAGGCGGCGGAAAGATGATCCTCGGATCAGACTCCCACACACGTTACGGTGCACTGGGAACCATGGCGATGGGCGAAGGCGGACCGGAGCTTGTAAAACAGCTGCTCTCCAAAACTTACGATATCAATATGCCGGGTGTGGTAGCGATTTATCTGGACGGTGAACCGATGAAAGGTGTCGGTCCTCAGGACGTTGCTCTGGCGATCATCGGAGCTGTCTTTGAAAATGGCTATGTAAAGAACAAAGTCATGGAATTTGTCGGACCGGGCGTAGAGAAACTGAGTGCAGATTTCCGTATCGGTGTGGATGTTATGACAACCGAAACGACCTGCCTGTCCTCCATCTGGAGAACCGATGATGACAAGATCAGAGATTTCTATGATATCCATGGCAGAAGTGAAGATTATAAAGCACTGAATCCGGGTGCAGTTACATACTATGACGGCATGGTTTATGTAAACTTAAGCGAGATCCGTCCGATGATCGCGATGCCGTTCCATCCAAGCAACACCTACACCATCGACGAGCTGAATGCAAACCTGATGGATATTCTGGACGATGTAGAGAAAAAAGCAAAAGTCAGCCTTGGCGGAGCAGTAGAATATTCTCTGAAAGATAAAGTACATAACGGCAAACTCTATGTAGAGCAGGGAATCATCGCAGGATGTGCAGGCGGCGGATTTGAAAACATCTGTGCGGCAGCCGATATCCTGAAAGGTTCCAACATCGGAGCAGATGCCTTTACGTTAAGCGTATACCCGGCAAGTACTCCGATCTATGTAGAATTGGCAAGAAACGGCAGACTGGCAGATCTGATGGCAGCAGGTGCGATCGTGAAGACAGCATTCTGCGGACCATGTTTCGGAGCAGGTGATACACCGGCAAACAATGCCCTGAGTATCCGTCACTCTACACGTAACTTCCCGAACCGTGAAGGAAGCAAACTGCAGAATGGCCAGATTTCTTCCGTAGCACTGATGGATGCACGTTCCATCGCAGCTACTGCAGCAAACAAAGGATATCTGACTGCGGCTACCGATGTGGACGTAGATTTCAGCCATCCAAAATATTACTTCGACAGTTCTATTTACGCAAACCGTGTATTTGACAGCAAGGGCGTGGCAGATCCGGATCAGGAGATCCAGTTTGGCCCGAACATCAAAGACTGGCCGGAAATGGCACCGCTGGCAGAAAATATGGTATTGAAAGTCGTATCCGAGATCCACGATCCGGTTACCACAACCGACGAGCTGATCCCATCCGGAGAGACATCTTCCTATCGTTCCAACCCGCTTGGACTGGCAGAATTTGCACTCTCCAGAAAAGATCCGGCATATGTAGGACGTGCAAAAGAAGTACAGAAAGCAGAAAAAGCCCGCGAAGCCGGAAACTGTCCATGTGAAGCTTTTGATGAACTCAAACCGGTCTGGGATGAGATCAAAAAAGCATATCCGGATATGAACAGTGAAAATACCTGTATCGGAAGCACGATCTTCGCAGTAAAACCGGGAGATGGTTCCGCACGTGAGCAGGCTGCATCCTGTCAGAAAGTACTGGGCGGCTGGGCAAACATCGCAAACGAATATGCGACAAAGAGATACCGCTCCAACCTGATCAACTGGGGTATGCTTCCATTTATCATTGACAAAGGGGAGCTTCCGTTTGCAAACGGCGATTACCTGTTTATCCCGAACGTAAAACAGGCAGTCAAAGACAAAGCAAAAGAAATGAAAGCTTATGTTGTCGGAGATGGATTAAAAGAAATCACCCTGAAAATGGATGAGCTGACGGATGATGAAAGAACGATTATCCTCAAAGGATGTCTGATCAACTACTACAGAGATTCTTCAGAAGAATAAAAAATAAAGAGGTTAAGATTAAAAAGGTGTCATACGAATTCGTACTTCGTACGCTTACCCTGGCATCTAAAATAAAAAGGACGGCAGATTTTAAATTTGCCGTCCTTTTTATGAAAATGATGTTGGGGGCAAAAAATTTTGCATCATTGCAACCTTTTACCGGTGGAGAGCATCTAACCTACAGAAAATGCAGGATACAAAAAAATCCGGCATAGAACCTGGGAGGTGATAAAACATGAGCAGCGAAGCGTGGCTGATACGGAAAGCTAAAAAAGGCGATACAGAAGCTTACGGAGAATTGATACAGCTTCATAAAGACTATTTTTACCGGAATGCATTCTGCTATGTAAAAAATGTAGATCTGGCGGGAGATGTTTTCCAGGAAGCCGTTACCATCGGGATGCTTTCCATCAAAGATCTGAAAAATCCGAACTATTTCCGCACATGGATGACACGCATTATTTATAACTGTGCAAACGAAATGTTCCGAAAAGCGGAGAAAGAAATCGGAAGCCTGGATGCGGAGATACGGGACAGAGCAGAAGAGAATGGCGGGGCAAGCCGTGAAGAGATCATCGATCTGCACAATGCAGTTGAGTCTCTGGAAGAGCCGTATCGAACTATCATAAAACAGAAATATTTTGAAGATAAGAAAATTTCCGAAATTGCAGCTTATACGGGAAGAGCAGAAGGGACTGTTAAATCAGATCTTTCCAGAGCAAAAAGAAAATTAAAACTGATCTTAGAAGAAGGGTAGGGGTTCGTAATGATGAATAGAGAGAAACAGAAAAAAGAACAGAAAACATTTGAATATATCGAAAATCCGGAACAGATCGAAGGCTTTGATAAGATTCCGGTGCCGGAAGATCTGGATCAGCGGGTCCGGGCAGGCATTGAAGAGGGGAAAAAGAGACGGAAGAAAATAGCGTTTCGAAAAACGGCAAAAGTCGGAATGGGAATGGCAGCTGCGGTGGCACTGGCATCGGTGTTATGTATTTCCAATCCATCTTTTGCAGCAAAAATGCCACTGATCGGTCACATTTTTGAACAGGTGGAAAACAACACCAGCGTAAAAGGAGATTTCAGTCAGGTTGCAGAAACTCTGACACAGTCCACAGAAAACACAGCAGATCAGAAAGCGGACAAAACAGTAAAAAATGCAGACAGCAAAAATGGCAATACAGGAATTGATGATGATTCGGAAGTCCCGGCAGATGGAGCCTATACAAAGACATCCAATGGCATTACTGTGACATTATCCGAAGTTTACTATAATAAAAATGCCATGTACATTGCTATGAGCCTTTACAGTGAAGAGCCATTTCCAGAAGATATAAAAATCAAAGATCATGTCAAAGACTATATTTTAAACTTTGACCAGGCAGCCATCAGCGGAGAGAATACCTTTAGCTTCATGCCGGATGAAAAAACATTTTTATTTAATTATATGGAAGGAAAATTTGTGGACGATCACACCTTTGCCGGTATGCTGCGAGTAGATTTAAGTTCTCTGGAGACAGAACCGACCGATACCTTTACCTGCCATATGGCACTGGATTCCATTCGCTTTGACAATGTAAACTTCACGGTTGCGGATGAAAAAATTTACGAAGGAAACTGGGACTTTGATCTTAATGTCAAACTGGATACAAAAGATACACAGACCGTGGAAGTAAACGAAGTCAACGATGACGGAGTCGGATTGGAAAAAGTCGTAAAAACCAGATATGAACTGCGAGTATATCCGAAAGACAAAAGCGAGACAGACGGCAAATACTATTTCGCAGAAGTCTTCGATGCAAACGGAGAACGCATGGACTACGCCGGAGATATTACCGACTGCCGCCAGACCTATGGGTATGATACCTCGAAAGTCAATATTTACCTCTGCGATGAAGATGAATATATGAACGAACTGAAAGGATATTACTTCTCCGAAGATTACGAAGAAAAGAAAAAGACGAAAACCTATGAGGAATATATTGCAGAACATGCAGTGTATCATAAAGAAATTACATTTGACAAATAAAAATTGACCGTTGGTTTCCCGGCAGGTGTAAAGAACTGAAATGCCGCACATTTTAAAATAGTGTTTGCAAAAGAATAGTATTGCATGTGCAAATGAACGAATTCCCCGAAGGGCACGTAAAAGTGCCTTCTTGGGAATTGTTCATTTTGCACATTGCTGTACGTTTTTGAACGGCCATAGTTTTTAAAAACACTTCATATCATATTTTACACGCTGGCAGGAAACAGCCTTTTGCCACGCTGGTGCACGCAGAAA
>ENA-UONS01003682-UONS01003682.1-human-gut-metagenome-genome-assembly--contig:-CS19-NODE-3682-length-10170-cov-8.231340_pt1 | contig 10170 bp, 7 predicted proteins | sample MGYA00242458_ERZ724005 | MGnify/ENA metagenome assembly ERZ724005
CGCCCCGGTCCAGGTCGGCCTGGGTCAGGCCCGTCACCTTGGCGATGTGGTGCTGTAATTTGCGGAAAATGCGGGGCCGGAGGTGGATGGAGAACGTATCCAGGACATTGGCGTCCTCGTCGATCTTCACCGCGCCGATCTCAATGATCTCGCCCCGGAATGTCTGCTGCACCCCGTGATAGTTGAATGTGTACGGCTGATAGCCGATGTTCCACTCCAAATCGAATAAAACCAGATTGCGCTGCGGCATTGTTGTGTCGTCCCTCTCAGTCCAAAATAAACTTCTCGATGGCTTCGGCCACGCCGTCGTGGTTGTTGTCGGCGGTGGTCACATCGCTGGCCACCGCTTTCACGGCGTCCTCAGCGTTCCGCATGGCAACGCCCGTGCCGGCAAAGGCCAGCATGGAGCGGTCATTCAGGCCGTCGCCGCAGGCCATGAGATTTTCGCGGGTCAGTCCCATCTTCTCCAGCAAAGCCCCCAGGCTGACGTCCTTGGCGACGCCCAGCGGCACGGCCTCGATGAAGAACGGGCTGGAGGGGTACAGGTCGATCTGCCCCTCAAACCGCTTTTTTCCCTCGGCGCAGACTTCGTCGCGGCGGGCAGGGTCCAGCGTGATGAGCATTTTGCAGATGGGGTAATCCACATAAGCCGCCAGATCCTCCACTTGGATCATGGGCAGGTGGCAGGTAAAGCCCTCCCGGGCCGCCCACTCGTCCTCCGGGCGCTCGGTGACAACGCCCTCTTTATTGTAAGTAAGAATGGCAATGTCCTGCTCCGCCGCAAAGGCGCAGAGCTTGGGCACCATGTCCGGGTCCAGCCGCTTCTGGTAAAGGGTCTCCCCCGTTTTGCAGTCGATGATGGCACCGCCATTGTAGGCCAGGATGCAGCCGCCCTTTTTGTCCAGCCCCAGATCCTTTGCCAGCGGCATGATGCCTGCCGTGGGGCGGCCGGAGGCCAGCACGATGGTCACACCCTTTGCCACGGCGGCATCCAGCGCCGCGCGGGTGCGGGGAGTCACTTTCTTTTCGTCATTGGTCAGGGTGCCGTCCAAGTCCAGTGCCAGCACCCGGATATTCTTCTCGCTCATATCTTCCTCACTTCCGGGCAGTGTTGCCCGCCCTTTGGATGGTCGTTTTTCTCTCTTACGCTTTATTGTACAATGAAGCGCTGCCCCAGTGCAACCCTCCGGGCCGTATTTCGTTGATTTTTTTGTTCCCGGCGTATTACAAAGCGTGGTTTGTTCAGCCGTACAAACCGTGGTTTGTTATAAAAAACACGTAGGGATAGCGTTTTCTAACTACTTTTCGTAAAAAAGTTAGCACGTCTTAATTTAACTCAAAACCCTTGAAAATTTGAAAAGCCGTGCTACAATATGGCCAGAAGTGGTCCTCCACTGCCCGGATTCGGCCTGTAGACATCGGGTGAGAAAGCAGGCAAGGCAGCCGCGGGGGCTCAAGACAGGCATTCCAGATGCCGAAATAAAAATAAGTGAGGTTTACAACTATGGTTGACGTGAAGAAGATCGCTCTGTTTGTTGGTGGTGTCGTGTTTGGTTCTGCCGGTTTCAAGGTGCTGGCAAGCAAGGATGCCAAGAAAGTTTACACCCAGACCACTGCCGCTGTCCTGCGCATGAAAGACTCCACCATGGAGACGGTCAATAAGGTCCAGGAGCAGGCCGGTGATATCCTGGCCGACGCAAAGGCCATCAACGAGGCCCGCGCTGCCGAGGCTGCACAGGAAGTCATCGAGGACGCTGCCGAGACGGAAGCAAAGACCGAGGAATAATCCCGCAGCTTCTGAGCCGCCTTCGGGCGGCTCTTTTTCATGAATCTGCACTAAAAGAGGTTCTTACTGATGAAATGTACGATTTTACATGAAAGCCGGGGCCGGATGCGGGTGCATGTCCACGCTGTGCGGATGACCCTCCACCGTGCCGATGTGCTGGAAGCTTACCTGAACCATCAGGACAGCATCCACCACGCCACCGTGTATGAGCGGACAGGCGACGTGGTGCTGACCTACACCGGCAGCCGCAAGGAAGCCATTGCCCTGCTGGCCGGTTATAAATTTGATCACGCGGAGCTGGATGTGCTGGTCACCTCCAACGACAGCCGGAAGATCAACCGGGAATATCAGGATAAGATGTTCACCCTGGTGGCCGGCCACTACGCCCGCAAGCTGTTCCTGCCCGCTCCCATCGCGGCGGCCTACACCATCTGGCGCTCCGTCGCGTTCGTCTGGAAAGGCATCCGCTGCCTGCTGCAGCGCAAGCTGGAGGTGGAAGTGCTGGATGCACTGAGCATCAGCGCCTCCATCCTGCGCAGCGATTTCAACACCGCCAGCTCGGTGATGTTCCTGCTGAACCTGGGCTCCCTGCTGGAAGAGTGGACCCGCAAGAAGAGCCTCGATGATCTGGCCCGCAGCATGGCCCTGAACGTGGATAAGGTCTGGGTGCGTGCCGAGGGCGGCGAGGTCCTGGTGCCCCTGACGAAAGTCCACCCGGGCGACGAGATCGTGGTCCGCTCCGGCAACATGATCCCGCTGGACGGCACCGTTCTGGAGGGCGAGGCCATGGTGAACCAGGCCGCCCTGACCGGCGAGTCCATGCCGGTGCGCAAGGCTTCCGGTGCCACCGTTTACGCCGGTACTGTGGTGGAAGAGGGCGAATGCGTCTTTACCGCCAAGGCCGAGGGCGGCGCCAACCGTTACGACAAGATCGTCTCCATGATCGAGGAGTCCGAGAAGCTGAAGTCCAGCACGGAGAACCGCGCCCTGCAGCTGGCCGACCGTCTGGTGCCCTGGTGCCTGGCCGGTACCGTGGCCACCTACGCGCTGACCCGCAACGTGACCCGCGCCATCTCCATCCTGATGGTGGACTTCTCCTGCGCCCTCAAGCTCTCCATGCCGTTGGCCGTCCTCTCCGCCATGCGCGAGTGCGGCAACTACCACATCACCGTCAAGGGCGGAAAATATCTGGAAGCCCTGGCCAAGGCCGACACCATCGTGTTTGATAAAACGGGCACCCTGACCCACGCCACCCCGCAGGTGGTACAGGTGGTTCCGTTCTCCGGCTATGAGGAGCGTGAGGTGCTCCAGCTGGCCGCCTGCCTGGAAGAGCACTTTCCCCACTCCATGGCCAACGCCGTGGTCCGTGCCGCCAAGGAGCGCGGCATCTCCCACGAGGAGATGCACTCCGAGGTGGAGTACATCGTGGCGCACGGCATCGCCAGCCGCGTGGGCGGTGAGCGGGTGGTCATCGGCAGTCACCACTTCGTCTTTGAGGATGAGCATTGCACCGTCCCCGCAGGCGAAATGGACAAGTTCAACGATCTTGACCCGCAGTATTCTCACCTCTACATGGCTGCTTCCGGCCAGCTGGTGGGCGTTATCTGCATCGCTGACCCGCTCCGCCCCGAGGCCGCCCATGTGCTGCGCCAGCTGCGCAAACTGGGCATCTCCAACACCGTGATGATGACCGGCGACAGTGACCGCACCGCCGCTGCCATCGCCAAACAGGTGGGCGTGAACCAGTACTTTGCCGAGGTGCTGCCCGAGGATAAGGCTTCCTTTGTCCAGAAAGCCAAGGCTGAGGGCCACACCGTCGTCATGATCGGCGACGGCATCAACGACTCCCCTGCCCTCTCCGCCGCCGACATCGGCATTGCCATCCATTCGGGCGCTGCCATTGCCCGCGAGATCGCGGACGTGACCATCAAGGCCGACAGTCTGGAAGAGCTGGTGGCCCTCAAGGCCATTGCCAACCAGCTGCAGCGCCGGGTGAGCGCAAACTATCGCTTTGTGCTGAGCTTCAACTCCACCCTCATCGTGCTGGGTGCCATGGGCATCCTGCAGCCGGCCACCAGCGCCATGCTGCACAACCTGTCCACCATCGGCATCAGCCTCAAGAGCATGACCAACCTCCTGCAGGAGGAGAGCGTGCCCCAGCTGAACGCCTGAATCTGAATTTACAAAAAATACCGCCGTGTCACACGACACAGCGGTATTTTTTATTGCTCGCAAATTTATTCCAGGCCGATCTGCCGGGCGTACTCTTCCAGCAGTTCCCGCTCCAGGAACGGGGTCTTGACGCCCTCGCGGTCACGGTAGGTCTCGTGGCCCTTGCCGATGACGGCGATCAGGTCGCCCTCCTGGGCGTGGTCCACCGCGTAGTGCAGGGCATCCAGCCGGTCCGGGATCTCGATGTACTTGGCGTCCGGGTTGCCCTTTTCCATGCCCACACGAATGTCCGCGATGATGTCTTCCACTTTCTCAAAGCGGTTGTTGTCCTCGGTGACGATGGAGAAATCCGCCATCTTGGCGCAGATCTCGCCCATGCCGTAGCGGCGCAGCTTGGAGCGGTTGCCGCCGCAGCCAAACACCACCACCAGCCGGTGGGGATGGTAGGCCCGCAGGGTGGTAAGGAGGCTCTCGGTGGAGACTTCGTTGTGGGCGTAGTCCAGCAGGATGGTGAACCGCCTGCTGATGGGCACCAGCTCCACGCGGCCCTTGACCACGCACTTGCCCAGGCCCTCGTGGATGGCCTCATCCGGCAGGCCCAGCACCTTGCCCACGGCCAGGGCGGCCAGGGCGTTGTACACGCTGAACTCACCGGGCATGTTCACTTTCACGTCCATATCGTCCTTGCCGGAGACATGGAACTGCACGCCCAGAAAATCGTGGGTACGGAGCAGCTGATACTCGCCTGCACGGTAATCAGCGGCCTCGCCGCGGCCATAGGTCACCAGCTGGCAGGTGTGGCCCTCCAGCAGGGCCTCGGTGTTGGCGTCGTCGATGTTGACCACGCCGATATCGCACCGCTGAAACAGCTTGCCTTTCCAGCCGCGGTATTCCTCAAAGGTCTTGTGCTCACCGGGGCCGATATGGTCCGGCGAAAGGTTGGTGAAGACGCCCACATGGAAGTGGATGCCCGCCACACGGTCCATCATCAGGCCCTGGCTGGAGACTTCCATCAATGCCGTATCACAGCCCGCGTCCAGGAACTGGCGGAACGTCTTCTGCAGCTCATAGCTCTCGGGCGTGGTGTTGGCCGTCTCCTTGTGGTGGCCCAGGAAGTAGATGCCGTTGGTGCCGATCATGCCCACCTTGCGGCCCGCGGCTTCCAGCACGCTCTTGATCATGTGGGTGGTGGTGGTCTTGCCCTTGGTGCCCGTCACGCCGATCATGGTCATCTGGCGGGAGGGGTTGCCGAACAGATTGGCGCTCATTTTTGCCATGGCGTAGCGGCTGCTCTCCACCTTGATGACATTGACGTCCGGCATGGCCGAGAGGTCGATATCGTGCTGGATGACCAGCGTATTGACGCCCTTTGCCACGCAGTCGGCGGCAAGATCATGGCTGTCCCGCTGGGTGCCCACGATACAGACGAACAGCAGGCCGGGCGCGGCTTTGCGGCTGTCGTAGATGATATCCTCGATTTCGGTCTCCAGGGTGCCCTGCACGAGGGTAAAGGGCACATCCTCCATCAGTTGTTCCAGTTTCATAAGTAACACACTCCTCATCCCTGATTGGTGGTTTCCTGATTTGCGGCTTCTTCCGTCGGCGGAGTTTCCGCTCCGGCCGCAGGGTCGGCCTCCGGCGCTGCCGATGTCTCCGCGGAGAGCTCAGCATCCGCCGGGGGATCCGCCTCAGCGGCGTCCGGGTTTTCCACCGGTGTGGAAACTTCCGGCACGAGATAGCCCGAGGGCAGGGTCGGTTCTCCCTGCGCAAAGCGGAATTTCCGGGTGCTGGACGCGCTCAGGTGGCTCAGGTCCAGCAGACCGGTATCGGTGGCGGCGCAGCCCTTGCCGTCCTGGTTGAGCAGGACATACTGGGCCAGCTTGAGCTTGTAATCCAGCTCATTCAGCGTGCCCAGCAGGACGCTGATGCGGTCCTGATACAAAAAGGCCATTTCCTCGGTGTCCGCAAACTCCATGCGGGTGGCGTCGCCCAGCATCCCGTAGCTGTCCAGTGCGGACATCAGCGTGTTGAGCGATTCCAGCCGTTGGTCGGTCTCCGCCTCTGTTTCCGAAGAAGCCGCGCTGTCGGCACTCTCTGAAGCGGCCGCACTGCTGGCGGCGGGGGCCGCGGCAAAGTCCAGCTGCTCGCCGGGCGTGGCAGACACCGGCTCCCCGCCGTAAAGGGTGGCAAGGCCCGCTGGCTGGGCGGCATCCTTGGACAGGATCTTCAGGCTGGCCGAGAGGCTCAGCCAGCCGCCCTCCACCTGCATGGCGTAGGTGGGCCGGGCTTCTGTCACCTGGACCACCACGGTGCCGGGGTACTGCCGCTCCACATGGATGAACTCCAGCATGGGGAACGCTTTTTCCAGCTCCTTGGATTTCTGGCCCGGGTCAAAGCTGAAGATGTTCTCTTCGGTGTGGACGCCCAGCGCCTGCAAGATCTGCTCGCTGGCGTAGCCGCCCGCCTCGGCCACCTGCGTGCCGTCCGCCGTCTGCACCTGAATGGAGCTGATCTTGAACAGCATGGTGACCGTGAGGTAAACGCCCGCCGCAATGACGCAGAGCAGCAGGGCAAAGGCGGTCAGACGGCGGATGATCCTGCGCCGCCGGATGGCCGCGCGGGTCAGCTTCCGCTTCTTTTTGCTCTCCCGGCGGCTGGGGCTGCGGAGGTTGGCCTCCGTGGGGCGCATCCGCCCGCTGGGGCCGTTTTTCGCGCCTCTGGAGGCTCCGTTCGCCGGGCGGGTGCCGCGATTCCCATTCCGGCCGCGGGCACGGTCCTGGGCGCTCCGGGAGCGGCCCGCGCCGTTCTGCCCGGCAGAGCCGGACATCTGCCTTCCCTGCCGGGGGAACTGGATGCTGTTATCTGCCCGGCGGGGCTGCTCATAGCGCACACTGCCGTTTGCAAAATCAATGGTCTGCTCCTGGTAGCCCTGTGGGCTGCCCCGGCGCTGAGAGGAGGCACGGCGGGCGTCCTGCGCCTGGTCATACACCCGGCGGCGGCCGGAAGCGTTGGAACGGCTGCGGCGGCGGGCTGTATTTCCCTGCGCCGGGCGGCTCTGGTTCCGGTTTGGATTCTCACGCCTGCGGTTCTGTGCCATGGGGCCTCCCCTCCTTTCCGTCTGATTTTATCACAAGTTGTCTCCCGGTGCAATTACGGGGTCTTGACCAGCTTGAGCAGGGCGTCTGCAATGCGGTCCAGGCTGTCGTCCACCGAGAGCTTCCGAGCATTCTGGCCCATTTCAGCCAGCTTGCCGGGCTGGGCCAGCATGTCGGAAACGGTCTGCACCAGCTTTTCCCCGGTCAGGTCTTTTTCCTCAATGACCACGGCGGCCCCGGCTTTCTGCAGCTCGAGGGCGTTGTAATACTGGTGGTTCTCCGCCACATTGGGGCTGGGGATCAGGACTGCAGCGCGGCCCACGGCCTCCAGCTCGGCCAGCGTCAGCGCGCCGGCGCGGCTGATGACGAGATCGGCAGCCGCCAGCAGCTCCGGCATGTTGTTGATGTATTCTTTTACCACAAGGCTCTCGCCCGGGGCAAAGCCCTTTTCTTTTTCCAGATTCTGGAACAGTTCCACGCCGTACTGACCGGTGGCATGCAGGTGGAGCACCGGCTTTGCATTCTTCTGTTCCCAGGCGCAGAGGTCGGCCACCACTTCATTGACACGACGGGCACCCAGACTACCGCCGAACGACAGGATGATCGTCCGGTCGCCCGCGCCCAGCTCGGCACGGATGGCGTCACGGTTCTTGGCCTGCGCAAACACCTCCGGGCGGACCGGGTTGCCCACCACGATGGTCTTTTCCGGGGCACCCAGCTTCTCCACGGCGGCGGGCACGGCGGCGAACACGATGTCCACATCCGGGGCCAGCAGTTTGTTGGTCACGCCGGGGAACGCGTTCTGCTCATGCAGGGCGGTCTTGATGCCCTGCTTGGCGGCGCAGCGCACCACCGGGCCGGAGACATAGCCGCCGCAGCCGATGACGAGGTCCGGCTGGATCTCTTTCATCATCTTTTTCGCCGCGGGCCCCGAGAGGGCCAGGTTCCACAGGGTGATGATGTTCCGCCGGATGTTGTTGAGCGAGAGTTTGCGCTGGAAACCCGTGATCTCAATGTGATGGAACGGGTAGCCCGCCTGGGTGACCAGGCGGTACTCCATGCCCTCTTTCCGGCCTGCAAAATGGATCTCAGCAGTTGGGTCGGCTTTTTTCAGGGCACCCGCAATGGCCAGCGCCGGGTTGATATGGCCGGCCGTGCCGCCGGCAGCGATCAGAACTTTCATACAATTTCCCTCCTGATAGGCCCATTACCGTTCCGGCTGGGCATTGTGTGCCGTATTCAGCACGATGGTTTTGGCTTTCCGCTGCTCTTCCCGCAAATGATGCAGGTTTTCCCGCTCCAGGCGGGCACGCTCGCCGTTGCGGCCGATGTTGACCATAACGCCCATCTCGGCCAGCAGCAGGATCAGGCTCGTACCGCCCGAAGAGAAGAACGGCAGCGAAATGCCGGTATTGGGCAGGGTGTTGGTGACGACCGCGATGTTGCAGAACACCTGCCACGCGATCTGCGCCATGATGCCGATGCCCACTAAGGTGCAGTAGCGGTTCTCGGCGTGGAACGCCAGCCAGAACCCCTCCACCAGAAACAGCACAAACAGCAGGATGACCAGCACGGCCCCCACAAAGCCCAGCTCCTCACAGACCACGGAGAAGATAAAGTCGTTGTTGCTCTCGGGCAGCCAGAGCTGTTTTTCAATGCTGTTGCCAAGGCCGAGGCCGGTCACGCCGCCGGAACCGATGGCGTACAGGCTCTGCAGGGTCTGGTCCGTCATCTGGGAGAGGTCCTGCGTCCAGCCGTCGAGGCGGCTCTGCAGGTACGGGATGGAATCAATGTGCTGCAGCAGGGTCTCCAGCAGGAAAATGCCGGTAGCAGCCCCCGCCCAGGTGATGATGCCGCCGTTTCCGCCCAACAGCAGGATGGTGCCCACGATGGCCGTGGTCAGCACGATGCCGGACATGTGGGGCTCCAGCACCAGCAGCGCCAGCACCAGCAGCAGGGGCAGCAGCGGAACGATGAGCTCCCGCACCAGGCGCTGGTAGAGCCAGACGCTGGGCGGCACCCGGCGGTTGGAGCCGGGGTCCAGCTTTTCCAGCCGGGGGGCCTTGGCGGCCAGATGGGCCGTGAGCAGGATCATCTCAAACTTGGCGATCTCCGATACCTGCACCGTAAAGCCGCCGAACGAGATCCAGCGGCGGCAGCCGTTGAGCGGCGTGCTGAACAGCACCAGCACCAGCAGTACCAGGCAGAGCAGATACCCCGGCCAGACCAGCTTGCGCAGAAAACGGTAGTCGATATAGGAAAACAGGGCCATGGCCACAACGCCAAGCCCCAGACAGAGCACCTGGCTGCGGATAAAATGCAGGCTGTCGCCAAAGCGGAGGTAGCCTGTGGTGTAGCTGGCGCTGAACAGCATCACCAGCCCGAAGATCACGATGATGCCCAGCGTCGCCATCCAGTTGATGAGGAGCGTTGGCCAGGGGCCGGGGTCGCGCTGTAAGATGGAAAAAGGCTCCGCCTTTTTTCTGCGGATGGTCGCCATCTGCATTCCTCCCTCTGAATCAGCTGATCTTTGCCATCTGCATCGCCAGTGCGACGCCCAGCATGGCAAAGACACAGAACGTGTAAAAAATTGAGATGGGGGCACGGCCCCGCTTTTCCAGCCAGCGGTGGAGCGGCGCGGTGCCAAAGAGCTGCTTCCGGCCTTTTGATGCCTGATAGACCAGGATCTGCAGCGCCACCATGCCGCCCTCCAGCCAATAAGGCAGGCCCAGCGGCACACTCAGGCCCGGCCAGCCGATGCTCAACGGCACGCAGCCCAGCGCCCCGGCCAGGAACAGGCTGCCCACGCTGCCGGGCAGCAGCTTGGCAGGCGGGAAATTCCAGAGCAGGAGCGCCATCAGCGCCCCGGCCAATGCGGCAGGCAGCACCCCCAGCGGGAACCAGCCCAGAATGGTCATGGCTCCCATAAGGCCCAGCATCCCGAGGAACGCGCTCCCGCAGACCACGCCGTCCGCTCCATCGGCCACCCGGGCGCTCTCGGCAAGGCCGACGAGGAGCAGTCCCCACACGATGGGGGCCAGCACGCCCAGCTCGCAGTAACCAAGGCCGGGCAGTACCAGCCCGGTGGCAAGGCAGTGGTTGGCCGCCAGCAGCACC
>ENA-UONS01003687-UONS01003687.1-human-gut-metagenome-genome-assembly--contig:-CS19-NODE-3687-length-10157-cov-3.246387_pt1 | contig 10157 bp, 9 predicted proteins | sample MGYA00242458_ERZ724005 | MGnify/ENA metagenome assembly ERZ724005
TACAGGAGACTGGCGTGTATGGCGGCATGCGGGAACCGTCAGGAACAGAAGGAGTGACAGCAGGAACGGAATCGGAATTTTTTTCATCGCTTCGGATATTTTTGTCTGGCGGTACGGGTATCTTGACCCGTTTCGCCGGAGTGTTTTGTTCCGGACGTTTTCCGGAGCATGCATATGGTCGGCATACAAAAACCGGGACAAACTCCGGCTGCTTCCGGGATTTGCCGCAAAACGATTGTCAGCAAATTTTTTCTGCCGGCAATGTCGGTCGGCGTACTCCACGTGCGGTGCGGTAGAGGAATTACGCGTTGTCTGTCCGATATCGTAGGCCGGCGGATTGCGCGCAGCCGGCGGGAATCTCTCTTGGCAAAGTGAAAAACGCTCCCCGGAATGCAGGAGACCTGAGCGGTTTCCTTGGCGATTCGTGGCGCGCCGTTCGGCTTGTGTGGACGGAGCCGCTTCTCCGAGCCGTTTCACCGTGTCAGGAAGACATCCTGCACGGCTCGGGGAACGGGGGCGGGGCCCGATAGGTCGGACGGAACATGAAACTGCCGGTACGCCTGAGCATACCGGCAGTCCGTCGGCGGAGTGTGTCCTTTAATCTATATGGAGATGTCGAGTACCTCGAAACATACCGTTCCGGCCGGTACCTGTACATCGACCTTGTCGCCTTTCTTTTTGCCGAGCAGGGCTTGGGCGATGGGGGTGCCTATCGAAAGCTTGCCGGCTTTCAGGTTGGCCTCTTTTTCCGATACTATCGTGTACTCGACCTCTTTGTTCGTGGAGTGGTTCATGAGTTTGACACGGCTGAGTATCTGTATCTTGTCCGTATTCACATTGGACTCGTCGAGGATACGGGCACCGGCAAGCGTAGCCTCCATGTTGGCTATGCTCATCTCCAGCATTGCATGATCCTCCTCGGCCGCATCGTATTCGGCATTTTCCGCTAGTTCGACCTTGTCGCGTGCCTCGGCTATGGCTGCGGCTGCAGCCGGGCGCTCTTTCGCGCGCATGTGTTCCAACTCTGCCTTGAGCTTGTTGTACCCTTCGCGGGTCATGTATGTAACTTCTGCCATAACTCCTGTTGCCGGTCGGTTCCGGCTGTTAAGCGGTTAATATGATTCATAAAAACTCCCGAATGTACGGGGAACAGCCCTCTCCCTGAAAAGAGCAATCCCGACGCATCGGCCGGAATCCCTGTGGCGTTCGAGTCTTGTACGGGACCGTCAGGTACCTTGCACGTCCCTTCCGGGGCAGGCGTAGGGGCGGTTCCTCCGGTATTCACGGTGTGTACCGTCAGTTTATATAGGTACATGCAAAAAAAGAATTCCGCTGCCGGAACCCTCTTGCTTCACTTTTGAATACGCTTACAAAGTTAGGCAATTAAACCGAAAAAACAAATTTGCCTCTTGCTTATTTTGGAACGTGCCGGCGGATGCGGCAGTCCGTCAGGCGCGTTTGTCGGGGTAGATGAAGGAATCCGGACGGATTGCGTGCATTGGTCTCTACCGAATCGTATCTGCAAGTGCGGGTCGGGCAGCCGTCCGACGGCAATTTTCGGTGTTCAACGAATATATTGCTATATTTGTCAGTCCATCTAACGTAATGTGGCGGTTATGGCTGGTATGTTCGCATCGATGATATCCATGTCCGATATTCGGAGCGTAATCATGGCGTTGTATTTCGTGATTATTGCCGCCGCCGTCATCGTCATCGTCCATGACCTGCGCGACCCGGTCAAGGCCCTTTCCTGGATACTCGTCATTACGCTGCTGCCCGTGGTCGGTATCGTTTTCTCCATGGTGTTCGGCCGCAATTATCGGAAAGAGAAGATTTTCAACCGCAAGGAGATAGATGATTTCGAGCAGATAGGCCGGCTTTGCCGGGTGCAGTTGCGCGAACTCGTAGACCCGGATATTCAGCACATCGAACCCATCGAAGCCAATAAGGATATCATTACCCTGCTGCTGAATAACAACAGGGCGCTCCTGACGGTACGGAACAAAGTGAAGATACTCAATGACGGGAAGGCGAAATTCGAGGAGCTGTTCGAGGCTATCGAAGGGGCCGTATCGTCCGTGCATCTGGAATATTACATTTTCGAGAATGATGAAACGGGGCGCCGTCTGACCGACCTGTTGGCCCGGAAGGTGAAAGAGGGGGTGGAGGTACGTCTGATATACGATGATGTCGGCAGCTGGAACATGAAGCGCCGCCACGCCCGGCGGTTGAGGGCCATGGGAATCCGGGTATGCTGTTTCATGCCGGTCGTGTTCCCGTGGCTCACGAGCAAGCTGAATAACCGCAATCACCGCAAGATAGTGGTCGTGGACGGCAAGATAGGGTTTACGGGCGGGATTAATGTCGCCGACCGTTATGTGCACGGGACGAAGTTCGGCCCGTGGCGCGACACCCATCTGCGGATAGAGGGGGATGCGGTGAACATGCTGCAGGCCATCTTTATGACGGATTGGTATTTCGTCAGCGGTAAAGAACTGCTCAACGACGAGAAATATTTTCCCAAGAGCCGGATACGTACCCGTTCCCCGATGCAGATAGCCTCTTCCGGTCCCGATTCTGACTGGGCTTCCATCATGCAGGCGTTTTTCGCCGCTATCAACAAGGCGCGGAAATCCATCTACATATCCACTCCCTATTTTCTGCCGAACCAGGCCATTCTGACGGCACTCAAGGTGGCGGCCCTCAGCGGTGTGGACGTGCGCATCATCCTGCCTTTCCGTTCCGACAGCAAGATAGTCTATTGGGCTTCCCGTTCCTACATCGGCGAGATGCTCGATGCCGGTATCAAGGTCTATTTCTTCTGCAAGGGGTTCAACCACTCCAAGATATTGATAATAGACGACAACTTCTGTTCGGTGGGGTCGGCCAATATGGATATACGGAGTTTCGAGGATAATTTCGAGGTGTCGGCCATCATGTACGACCCCAAAGTGGCGGAAGAACTGACCGGTTACTTCCTGGGCGATATCGGCAACAGCGTTGCCGTTACCCCCGAATCGTGGGAGAACCGCCCCAATCTCCATGCCGTTTACGAATCCCTCGCCCGCTTGGCAAGCCCGCTGCTGTAGGAAGAGGGGCCTATGCCCTGATGTTGCTGGCTTTCAAATTGGCCAAATACCAGTTATATAATTTGGACACCCCTTCTTCGAGCTCGATTTTGTGGTGCCAGCCCAGTGAATGCAGTTTTGTGACATCGGTCAATTTCCGCATGGTTCCGTCCGGTTTGGTGCTGTCGAATTTTATCTTTCCCGTATAGCCGACGGCTTTCTGAATCAGTTGTGCGAGTGCACCTATCGATAGCTCTTTGCCAGTTCCGATGTTGATGTGACAGTTGCGTATCTCTTTTCCTGAGGGTTTCAGGTCTTCGAAGTCTATATGTTCCATGATGTAGACGCAGGCGTCAGCCATCTCTTCGCTCCACAAGAATTCCCGAAGTGGTTTTCCCGTTCCCCATAGCGAAACGGCTTCTGCGGTAATTCCATACTTTGCGAGGACGTTGATGAGCCTCTCTTCGGTAGCCGTTCCGTCTACGTCGTTTACGGGACGGATGTTCATGTCCCTGCGAATGGCCGGCCAGTTGTTCTCGGCCAGACAACGGGCAAGATGTATTTTGCGTATCATAGCCGGAAGGACATGCGAGTTCTCCAGATGGAAGTTGTCATTCGGTCCGTAAAGATTGGTCGGCATGACAGCTATATAGTTCGTACCGTATTGCAGGTTAAAACTTTCGCATAACTTGAGTCCCGCTATTTTGGCAATCGCATAGGGTTCGTTCGTATATTCCAGGGGAGCCGTAAGGAGTGCATCTTCTTTCATGGGCTGCGGAATGTCGCGTGGATAAATACAGGTACTTCCGAGAAAAAGAAGTTTCTTTACGCCGTGTCTGAAACTTTCGCCGATGATGTTTTGTTGAATCTGCAGGTTTTGGTAGATAAAATCGGCCCGATAGGTGTTGTTGGCCATAATGCCGCCCACATGAGCTGCGGCAAGAAAAACGTATTCCGGCTCTTCTGTATCGAAGAACCGGCGTACGGCTAAACTGTCCAGAAGGTCCAATTCGGTATGGGTGCGGCCTGTTAATTGCGTGTAACCCTTGCTTTGTAAATTGTTCCATATGGCAGAGCCGACAAGTCCTCGATGACCGGCGACATAAATGCGAGCATCCTTGTCCATGTCAATACTCTTTGTGGCTGCGCAGGTACAGTCGTTTTACGAAATCCATATCGTGTGTCACCATGATGTTGACCAACTCTTCGAATGATGTTTGATTGGGATTCCAACCGAGCAGTCGTTTCGCTTTGGATGGGTCGCCCAATAACTGCTCTACCTCGGCAGGCCGGAAATATTTGGCATCTACTTCTACGAGTATTCGTCCTGTGGATGTCTCGATACCTTTTTCTTCAATTCCATTGCCTTGCCATGTGAGCTTGAGGCCAGCAGCCCGAAAAGCCATTTCAGTGAACTCTCTGACGGAATGGTACTCGCCCGTGGCAATGACGAAGTCTTCGGGGGTGTCATGTTGCAACATCAACCACATGCACTCTACGTAATCTTTGGCGTAACCCCAGTCGCGAAGGGCATTCAAGTTGCCGAGGTAGAGCTTGTCCTGAAAACCTTGAGCGATGCGGCAGGCTGCCAGAGTGATTTTGCGTGTATGCCGTTGACGGCGAACATGCCATAGGACTCTCTATAGTTTTTTGTAATCCAGAAACCGTACTGTTTGGCTACGCCATAAGGGCTGCGCGGATAAAATGGGGTGGTCTCTTTTTGTGGTATCTCCTGTACTTTGCCGAAAAGTTCGGAAGTGGAGGCCTGATAGATACGGCATTTTTTTTCGAGTCCCAGGATGCGGACGGCTTCCAGCAGCCGCAGCGTCCCGACAGCATCCGCCTCAGCCGTGTATTCCGGAACATCGAACGATACCTTGACGTGCGATTGTGCTGCCAGGTTGTAGATTTCGTCAGGCTGTACGGTTTGTATGATGCGTATCAACGAACTTGAATCGGTCATATCGCCATAATGCAATTCGATGAGCCGTTTCTGTTTCATGTCGCGTACCCATTCGTCCAGATACAGATGTTCAATACGGGCCGTATTGAAAGAGGAGGAACGGCGCATGATGCCGTGGACCTCGTACCCTTTCTCCAGCAGAAATTCTGCGAGAAAGGAACCGTCCTGTCCGGTTATGCCGGTTATGAGTGCTGTCTTATTCATGAGAGTCGGAATTTTTATGAATCGCTTGTCTTATAGTGTTTACATAAGAAGAAGTGCCTGCTTTTCTGGTAAGGTTGTCGAGGATGAATTGTCGTCCGTTCTTGCCGAAGTCCCGGGTTTCGTCTTTGTGATTATAAAAGAACAGCAATGCTTCGATGAAAGCCTGTTTGTCTCCAGCTTTGGTGAAGAGGCCGATTTCATGTTGTTCGATGATGTCTTTTAATGAGTTTTCGTCGAAGCTGGCCAATACGGGCCGGCCGGCCGACATGATGTTCCAGGTCTTGCTCGGTACGGAATTGGCGCCAACGCCCGGTTTTGAGATGACGAGGCCTACATCCCCTAAACTGAAGACATGAGAAATGTCTTCATACGGTTGGAAAGGGAGAATTTTGATATTGTCCAATCGGTAGTCGGCAGTTTTTTTTGTGAGTTCGTTTTTGTAAACTCCTACTCCAATAAGTATGAACATGATGTCGTTGTACGACTTTAACTCTTTAGCTACCTCCAACAACATGTCCATGTTTTGTGTCAGGCCGATGTTACCGCAGTAAGTGACGTAAAATTTGTCTTTATCCAATCCGTAGCGTGTTATCAGTCGGTTTGCCTCACGCGCTATAGGAATTACCGCTTTTTCGTCCACCCAGTTGTAAATGACTGCTATCTTGTGTTCCGGAACCCCTTTAGAGATGATGTTCCGTTTGAAATCGTCGGAGATGACGATTATTTTGTCGGCATTGCGGTACGTGAAATTTTCGAGCCGTTGTCCGATACGCCATAACAGGCTCCCTTGACGGGTCAGACCCGTACTGACAAGGGAGTCCGGAAAAATATCTTGTAAGGCATAAATGAATGGAATGTGCCTGAATTTTTTTACCAGAGCCGCCGTCGCTCCTAATATGGGCGGCGTACTGCCGGCGAAGAGAACATCGCCATGCTTGGTGGCGATTCCTCTATTGAATAGTTTTATGCAGCACAAGGTATAGCGGAGTGCTCGAAAAACAGGATTTCTACCTTCGCCGAACAAACGGAATCGCCGAATATGTAATTTCCCGTCGTACAGAGTTTCGCAACGCTTTTGCTTGTATTCTTGGCGTACTGTGCGGGGAATACCCCGGCAGGGTGTCGGAGTGTGTACATAGACGTGAAAACCGTTCTGTACGAAAGCCTCGTCGCGGTTGTCGTCAAGATAGCTGCTTGCTATTGCTTCCGGTTTGTAGTACGCGCTCAGAATCAGTATCTCAGGCATAGGGCATGGGAGGGGCGGGAGTACCGCGTAGAGTGGTTATTTTCCGAGTTTCTGTGTTACGAGGCGTTCGATGTCCGCAACACTTTTCATTTCGCCCATTTCTTCCGGTTCGAATGAAATGTCGAACGCCATCTCCAATTCTACAATTATGTTCAAATGGTGCAACGAATCCCATTCCGGGCAATTGGCCTGCGAGGTCATATCGTCAACTTCTCGTTTCAGAACCGTGACAAGTACCTCTTTTATATGTTCTTTCATGATTATTCAAATTGATACAGGTCGAATGAATTTTCTGTATGGTTATTTGTATGGAGTATGTATCTTTTGGTACCGTTATCGGTGTCGCATAGCGTAAAGTTCCCTTGTTCGTAAAAGTTCTCGGTCTGGAAGTTTTTTGCGCTCGGGATGTATTCGGCGGTTATCGTTTCGATACCGGTCGCTTTCAGATAACCGACGAGGTGGTTGAGAAAGGCGTATTCTATGTTTTTGCCCAATATTCGGCAGCTTAACAGAAAAGTATCGATATGGGCTTCGGCCGATTTTGGTTGTACGATACATAGACCCGATATGCCGCTGTCACCGAACTTGTCGCGGACGGAGAGGGTGAATATCCGGGCACCGCCGGTTTGCATATCGCGGATATCGGTTTCGGTATATCTCCGTGTCGTTAGGTTAAACTGATTGGTCTTTTGAGTCATTTGTGCGATACGGGGCATGGTGATGTCGTCGACTTCCCTGATTTTTAGTTTAATTTCCAGGCTACGAAGATAGTCGTCTATGTCAAGGAATTCGTTCTTCAGTTCGTTGCGGAGCATATTGGCCTTATATTGTTCTGTTTTGGTCAAATCCTCTTTGGTCAACGCATACACGGAGAAATAGTTCTCGGCAAGTTTCTTGAGAAAGGCGGGAAGCATGTAGGGATGTTTCGGAAATTCCGGTACGCATACCTCAGGCAGGGAAGTACTTACCAGCGAGCGCTCGGCGGGATTGTCATCGACGAACACCATGCTGTCCAATCCGATGTTGAGTTCCCGGGCGAGTTCCCGGATATTGGTCGCTTTGTTTTCCCAATTGATTCTCAGCGCGACGAAATCTTCTTCCTTGAGTACGGCGTCCGGAAGTGTATGCCACATTTCTCGGACATCCTCGATATTGTTTTTGCTGCATATTGCGAGCATTACACCTTGGCGGCACAACTCTTTGAGCAGTTTTTGGAACAGGAGGAAGGCTTTGCCCGGATAATCTCCGCCTAAAGCGATGCCGGATATGCCGTCCTCGCCGAGAATACCTCCCCATAAGGTATTGTCCAAATCCAGGACGAGGCATTTTTTACGTTTTAGTTCCAATGCACGCAGTTGGTTGTGCAGCCAGACTGCAAACGGTTCTGCAAGGCGGGGACTCAAAGCCATTTGAGACAGGAAATAATATCGCCAGTCTATTAGTTCATCGGCAGAAAACCGACGGGTGAAGTCGCGGAAATCAATTACCTTTATTCGGTTGTCCTGCGATGCTGATTCCCGGAGCGTTCGGTTGTAGCGCTCAATGGCTGCTGAGAGCGTAGTGTCCGATGTAACGGTGTGGATGGCGAATGACTCGTCTAAGGTGAGCGCAACGACCATTTTGCCGCTTCCGATGTGGGCCAGAGCTAATTTGAAAGAGAGCGCATAGTTCTCTATTTCGGCAGCCATGTCAGCGGGACTGGCGCCAATAGGGGCCATGTACCACCAAATATACCTGTCGCATTCGGGAATGTTTGTAATATCCCCATACCCGGAAAACAAGGTATCGGGATTGCGGAAGAACCGTTCGACGGTCATGTTTCTGAAAACGTAATATTCCATGCGAGCAGATTTTAACAGTTAACGGTTGTTGCGGGCGTGGTGTATCAGTATTCTATGACGGGTGAGATGTTGCAGTCGCGCAACGACAGCAAAGCTGTCCCCCAGGACAGGCCTGCGCCGAAACCGCACAGAATGACGTTGCCGGGGTGCCGGCCGGAGAGTTCGGAACTGAGCGTGAGTGGTATGGAGGCCGAACTTGTATTACCGTAGCGGTCCAGGCTGTACGGAACGCGGTCGAGCGGATATTTCAGGCGTTTGATGATGAAATCGGTCATGAACTTGTTGGCCTGGTGGAGCACGATATGTTCTATTGTCGAAAGCTCCTGTCCGGCGAGTCCGCATATCTCCTTGATGCTTTTGGGAACGTTGCTTAATGCAAAATTGAAAACATCCATACCGTCCATATATACTTCGTTTTCGGAGCGGGTATTCCCTTTGCTGTCGGTATGGGGGAGCAGGTTGTCTGCCGTTGCGGGGTAGCGTGCTCCGCCTGCCTTTATCTTTACGGCATCTTCTCCAGCACCGTCGGAATATAGGGTAAAGTGAGCAGGTATAATATCCGGAGTCTTTTCTACCAGCGTGGCTGTTCCCGCATCCCCGTATAGGGGCACGTTCACCTTGTCCATTTTATTAACAACCTTGGAGACCGTGTCGCCGTCGAGCAGGAGCACCCTGTCTATTCCTGGTATCGAGGCATAGGCCATTGCGGCAGACAGAGCATATACGTATCCTGAACAGGCCAGGGAGAGGTCCATTGCGGCAGTGGATTTGGGGAGGCCGAGCCTGTGTTGAAGAATAGGGGCCGTCGCCGGCATTCGGTAGTCGGGCAATTGACTCATAAACAGCACCATGTCAATGGAGCTTCGCTCGATATGGTTGTCTTGAAACAGTTGCTCTGCTGCTTTGGCGCATAGGTCTGATGCACAGGTCTCCGTATCGGTTATACGTTTTTCCCGAATACCTATCGCAGAGATGGTCTTCTCTATCTCCTCCTGAGGAAGCAGATATCCCAAGTCCGTGTTATAGGCTATAGCGCGGGGAACGCATGCTGAAACAGCGGATATTTTAACATGGTCGTATTTCAGTGTAGCCATCTTTTATTGCGTTTTTATCGAAGGGTCGCTCCTCCGTCGATTATCAGTTCCGTACCTGTCATCCATTCGCTTGCATCCGACAACAGATACAGAATGGCGTTGGCGATATCTCGGGGATGTCCCAGTCTTTTCAAAGGGACTTCCCGGGCTTCTTCGGACAACGAATCTTCCGTGACATTGTGGGTTCGTATCATCGGGGTGTCGGTAGTACCCGGCAGAACGCAATTGACACGTATCTTCTTGGCGGCCAATTCCAGAGCCATGTTCCGGACTATGGCAGTCAGGGCTCCTTTGGATGCAGCGTAGATGGAATTGCCGGTCTGGGCGACAACGGGACCCACGATGGAAGAGACGAATACTATGGTACTTTCTTTCTGTAACTTTTTGGCTTTTATCAGCTTCTGAGCTAATAATACGGGTGAGAAGAAATTGGTGTTGAAGATATTTTCCATCTCTTGACGGCTGATAAACAGAAAAGGAGTCATAGTAACGATTCCGGCACAGAAAGCCGCGCCTTGAACAGGCGGCAGAGCATTGACGAGGTGGACGAACTGTTCCTCGTCGTTCGTATCCGCCGCTATCTGCAGATGGTCGCCTCCTTTGAGTGAAGCATAGGTTTCGGCCAGTCTTTGTTCATTCCGTCCGGTTAGAATGACTCGTGCGCCGGCTTCGGAACAGGCGATGGCCGTTTCGCGTCCTATGCCGGATGAAGCTCCGGTTACCAGAATGGTTTTACCTTGC
>ENA-UONS01003691-UONS01003691.1-human-gut-metagenome-genome-assembly--contig:-CS19-NODE-3691-length-10143-cov-6.681602_pt1 | contig 10143 bp, 8 predicted proteins | sample MGYA00242458_ERZ724005 | MGnify/ENA metagenome assembly ERZ724005
CAGCAGGGCTGCCCCATCCACACCAACATCCCCGAGGTCATCCGTCTGCTCAAGGCAAACGAGCTGGATGCCGCAGGCCGGATGCTGTTTGAGAACAATCCCCTGACCACGGTCTGTTCTCTGGTCTGCAACCACGAAAACCAGTGCGAGGGCCACTGCATCCGCAACCGGATGCCCAGCCACGATCCTGTCCACTTTTCCATCATCGAGGACTATATCTCCACCACCTATGCCAACAAGATGACCAAGGGCCCCGCCCCCAAGAACGGCATGAAGGCCGCCGTGGTGGGTGCAGGCCCTGCCGGCCTGACCATTGCCGTGCTGCTGGCGCGCTGGGGCTATGATATCACCATCTTCGATGCCCGGGATAAGATCGGCGGCGTGATGCGGTACGGCATCCCCAACTACCGCCTGCCCGACAGCGTGCTGGACGATTTCCAGTACCGCCACCTTGAGCTCAAGGGCATCCATGTCCGGCCCAACACCACCATCGGCAAGACCATCACCATCGACGATCTGTTCCGCGACGGCTACAAGAGCGTGTTCATCGGTGCCGGTCTGTGGAAGGCCAACGCCATGCACATCAAGGGTGAGGCCCTGGGCAACGTGGCCTTCGGCATCGACTATCTGGCCAACTCCAAGGCCTTCCGGCTGGGGGACGACATCGCCGTGATCGGCGTGGGCAACTCGGCCATGGACTGCGCCCGCACCGCCATCCGCAACGGTGCCCGCCATGTCACCTGCTATGCCCGCCGGGACGAGAGCTGCATCAGCGCCTCTGCGTACGAGGTCAGCTATGCCAAGCTCGAGGGCGTGGGCTTCCGCTTCTGCAAGGCCCCGGTGGAGATCCGGGAGAACGGCCTGATCTGCCGCGACACGGTCAAGAACGAAGAGGGCAAGTTCGTGCAGGTAGAGGGCAGCGAGACCTTCTACCCCCACACCGGTGTCATCGTTTCTGTGAGCCAGGGCTCGGAGAGCAACCTCGTCAAGACCACCACCGGCATCGAGACCAACCAGAAGGGTCTGCTGACCGTCAGCGAGGACGGCAGCACCACCCGCGAGGGCGTGTTTGCCGGCGGCGATGCCGTTATGGGTGCCCGTACCGTGGTCGAGGCCGTGGCCATTGCCAAGCAGGTGGCCGAATCCATGGACAAGTACATGAAGAGCCTGCCTGCAGATACGACCCCCGATCCCTACGCCGACATCCCCACCTTCCAGACCCCCACCTCAGACGTTCTGGGCAAACAGGAAGTCAAATAATGCTTTTCCCGCCCGGCTGGTCTGTCCCGCCGGGCGTTTTATTTCTCATCGGTTTCCATTTGATTTCCAATTTGTAAATTTTGCGTCCATTTATCCATCTTTACCGTTTCTTAGTTGACCCCTTTTTTCGTTTTTCGGTATACTATTCATATATCCGCGTGTGTTTTGTACACTGCGGAAATATTTTCTCGAAAGGTCGGTGGACATTATTCTCAAGGCATCCATCCCCAAACTGCGGGAAAAATTATTGGAAGCGCTTCAGGCGGTGCTGCCCATCGTGGCCATTGTGCTGGTGCTCTGCTTCTCCATTGCTCCCGTCTCCCCCAGCATCCTGCTCTGCTTCCTGCTGGGCGCGGCTATGATCATTGTGGGCATCATGTTCTTTACGCTGGGCGCGGAGATGAGCATGAGCCCCATGGGCGAGCGGGTGGGCGCAATGCTCACCAAAAGCCGGAGCGTGCCGCTCATCATCGGTGTCGGCTTTCTGCTGGGCTTCCTCATCACCATCTCGGAGCCCGACTTACAGGTATTGGCCAATCAGGTGCCCTCCATCCCCAACATGACCCTCATCCTCTCGGTGGCGGCAGGCGTGGGGCTGTTCCTCGTGGTCGCCTTCCTGCGTATGCTGCTGGGCATTGCCCTGCCCAAGCTGCTGGTGGTGTTCTACGGGCTCATCTTTGTGCTGGCCGCCTTTGTGCCAAAGGAATTTCTTTCCGTGGCCTTTGATTCCGGCGGCGTGACCACCGGCCCCATCACCGTTCCCTTCATCATGGCGCTGGGTGTCGGCGTGGCCGCCATCCGTTCCGACCGCCATGCCGCGGACGACAGCTTTGGTCTGGTGGCGCTCTGCTCCATCGGCCCCATTCTGGCGGTGCTCATTCTGGGCATTGCGTTCCAGGCCAGCGACAGCACCTACGTTCCGCCCATCCTGCCCAACGTCAGCGATTCCGTGGAGCTGTGGCATCTCTTCCACGAGGGCCTGCCCACCTACATCAAGGAGATCGCCACCTCCCTGCTGCCCATCATCGCCATGTTCGGCGTGTTCCAGCTGGCTGCCCTCAAGCTCGACCGGCGGACGCTGGGCCGCATCGGCGTGGGCCTTGCCTATACTTATATCGGTCTTGTGCTATTCCTCGCAGGCGCAAACATCGGCTTTATGCCCGCTGGTAATTATCTGGGCCAGGTGCTGGCAAGCCAGAGCTTCCGCTGGCTTCTGGTGCCCATCGGGATGCTCATCGGCTACTTCATCGTCAAGGCCGAGCCCGCCGTCTATGTGCTGAACAAGCAGGTCGAGGAAGTGACCGACGGTGCCATCTCCGCCAGCACCATGGGCGCGGCCCTCTCGGCAGGCGTTTCCCTCTCGGTAGGTCTTGCCATGGTGCGGGTGCTCACCGGCATCTCCATCCTGTGGTTCCTCATCCCGGGCTATGCCTTTGCCATCGGCATCTCCTTCGTGGTGCCCAAGCTCTACACCGCCATCGCCTTTGACGCGGGCGGCGTTGCTTCCGGCCCCATGACTGCCACCTTCCTGCTGCCGCTGGCGCAGGGTGCCTGTGTGGCTGTGGGCGGCAATATCGTCACCGATGCCTTCGGCGTGGTGGCTATGGTCGCCATGACCCCCCTCATCACGGTGCAGCTCATGGGTCTGATGGCCCAGCTCAAGCAGCGCCGGGCCCGGCAGGCACAGCCTGTGTCCGCCGCCGCGCTGGCCTTTGCCGACCTGCCGGATGATGCCATCATCGAGCTGTAAGGAGGTCCTGCTGTGAATACTTTATACTGGCTCATCACCATCACCAACCGCCACTCCACCGATGCCTTTCTGGCCCTTTACGAGGAGCACGGCATCACGGTCAGCCTGCGCACGGTGGGTGCAGGCACGGCGGTGCGGGAGACCCTTTCCACCCTGGGGCTGGAGCAGACCGAAAAGGCCGTGCTCTTTGCCATGATCACCGCCGAGACCTGGCCCGGCCTGCAAAAAGACCTTCGCCGCAAAATGCGCATCGATGTGCCGGGCACCGGCATCGCGTTCATCATCCCGGTCAGCAGCATCGGCGGCAAGCGGGCGCTGCAATTCCTGACCGAACACCAGACCCTTGCACTGAAGGAGGAAAGCACCTTGAAGGATACCCGCTATGAGCTGCTGCTCGTCATTGCCAATCAGGGCCACACCGGCTCCATCATGGACGCAGCCCGCGCCGCCGGAGCTGGCGGCGGCACCGTCATCCACGCAAAGGGCACCGGCATGGAGGGTGCCGCTCACTTTATGGGGGTGGAGCTGGTCAACGAGAAGGAGCTGGTGCTCATCGTGTCCCGCACCACCCTGAAAAACCAGATCATGCAGGCCATCATGCAGGGGGCAGGCCCCAAGGCGGGAGCCATCGTGTTCTCCCTGCCCGTGACCGATACGGCGGGCCTGCGGTTGCTGGACGAGGAGTAACGGTCTCGCCCTCTCAGGCGCTTCGCGCCAGCTCCCCCAAAGGGGGAGCCCTTGGCAGCCACATCAATCCCGCTGTTCTGATGGGAAGCAACCGCATCGGGTGGATTTTCTTGAAGTTTTCCTGTATTATAAGGATAGTATGGGAGGTACTGCTATGAAATCTACTCGTCGCTGGCAGCAGCTTTTGCTGAACAGTCTGGCTATCATCCTGGGCAACGCACTGTATTCGCTGGCGGTGGCCCTATTTCTGGAGCCTGCCGGGCTCATCACGGGCGGTGCCACCGGCATCGCGCTGGCCTTCGGGCGGCTGACGGGGCTCTCCGTCTCCGGTTTCCTCTTCCTCTTCAACATGTCCATGCTGGTGTGGGGCTGGGCGGTGCTGGGCAAGAAGTTCGCACTGAACACCCTTGCCAGCAGCGTGCTGAGCCCCGCCTTTCTGGCGCTGTTTGAGCGGCTGCTGGACGGCCGGGTGCTGACTGAGGATATCTTCCTCTGCACCATCTTCTCGGGTCTGGGCATCGGCGTTGCGCTGGGCATGGTCATCCGGGCGGGCGCTTCCACAGGCGGCATGGATATCCCCCCGCTGGTGCTGCAGAAATGGTTCCGCTGGCCGGTGTCCATCACCATGATGCTCTTTGATATCGCCATCCTGCTGGTGCAGGCGGCGTTCAGCCAGCCGGAGCAGGTGCTCTACGGCATCGTGCTGGTCATCACCCACACCATCGTCATGGACAAGATGCTGATGCTGGGCGACAGCCGCACCGAGGTCAAGATCATCAGCACCCGGTCGGATGAGATCCGCACCGCCATTCTGGCTGAGATCGACCGTGGCGTGACCGTGCTCCACGGCGAGGGCGGCTACACCGGCGAGCCCAGCGAGGTGCTGCTCAGCGTCATCTCCAATCGGGAGCTGCCCCGGCTGGAAAAGCTGGTTCACTCCATCGACCCCGCCTGTTTCCTCATCGTCAGCCGCGTGACCGAAGTCAGCGGCCGGGGCTTCTCGATGGAAAAGGAATACCAGTAAATCTTCTTGACAGTGTTTCTGCTATCTGCTATATTGATATCAGAATAACAAAGTCGGTTTTGGGCTTTCGCACAGGGACCCCCCTGCTTTTCGGGGTTATCTGTACGAAGGCCCGTTTTATTACAGAAAAAAGGAGCCAATTATGAAAATCACTCAGATCCCCATGGGAACCCACAATGCCCAGCTGACCTGCTACCTGCAGGATCCCTGCACCGAAATGCCTGCTCTGGATCGCTGCCCTGCGATCCTGATCTTTCCGGGTGGAGCCTATGCTTTCTGCTCAGACCGGGAAGCCGATCCTGTAGCGCTGGCCTATCTGAATGCAGGCTACAACGCCTTTGTGCTGCGGTACAGCGTCTCCCAGAACTGTCCGGTGGAGGAGGTCTATACCAATGCCTTTGCCGAGGCGCAGGAGGCCATGGACTACCTGCACCAGAACGCAGGCGACCTGCACATCGACCCGGAGCAGATTGCCGTGGTTGGCTTCTCTGCCGGCGGGCATCTTGCCGCCTCGGTGGGCACCATGGGCCGGGTCCGTCCTGCGGCCATGCTGCTGGGCTACGCTGTGTTCAGCGTCCCGGGCAAGGCGTTGGGCATGGAGCTGCCGGACCTGCTGCAGCAGGTGGATGACCAGACTCCCCCTACCTTCCTTTTTGCCACTCAGGGCGACCATCTGGTGCCCGCCACGCAATCCCTGCAGTTTGCCACCCTGCTGGCAGAGCGGAAGATCCCCTATGAGATGCATATCTTTGCTTACGGCGACCACGGCTTCTCCACCGGCAGCCGCCACATCGCCAATCCCCACAACCCGGAAAACCCGGAAACCGCAGTGTGGCAGGGCATGGCACTTGGCTTCCTGAACCACATCTTCAACCACGACGTGCTGGTGCCCGCCCCGGAGGAAGTCAAGGAATTCTGTCTTGATATGAAGATCGGCACCCTGCTGGACACTCCTCAGTCCGCTGCCCTGATCCAGCAGCTGTTGCCGGAGCTGGCCCAATATGTGCAGCAGGAGCCCGGCTCCCGGGGCATTTCGGTGAACAATCTGCAATTCTACAGCAACAAAATGTTCGATGAAGAAAAGCTGGCCGCACTGAACGAAGCTCTGGTAAAACTGAATTGAGGTAACACCACATGGAACGCTCTGAACTTCTTGCGCGGCTGGGATTTGCACCGCCGGAGGCCTGCCGGGTGCGGGTCATCATTGACACCGATGCAAAAAACGAGGGCGATGATGACTTTGCCATCCTGCACCATCTGCTTACTCCGCAATTTGATGTGCGTGGTATCTGTGCCACCCATTTCGAGGTCAAAACCACCCAAAGGGGTCTGCCGCCCCACAGCATGGAACGCAGTTACCAGGAGGTATGCCGCCTGCTGAACGCCGCACACATCGACGATGTTCCTGTTCTTCATGGTTGTACTGCCCCTCTCGCCTCCCCGGAGGATGCTCCCGACTGTGAAGCCGTCGAGTTTCTGATCCAGGAGGCTCTGCGGGATGACCCGGCTCCCCTGTACATTGCGGCCCAGGGCGCTATGACAAACATTGCCGCCGCCCTGAACCGTGCCCCGGAGATCGCGTCCCGCATGACGGTGCTCTGGAACGGCGGCGGCCCCTATCCCGCCGGACGACCGGAATTCAATGTTCAGCAAGACCCCATCGCCTGCCGTGTCCTGTTGGACAGCGCTGTCACGGTCTGGCAGATCCCACAGGATGTCTACGCCAAATTCGAGGTATCCCTTTCCGAATTGGCGCTTCGGGTACGGCCCTGCGGCGAAGTGGGAGCCTATCTATTTCAGCAGCTGATGGACGAGTACCCCTCCGAATACGATCCCCGCTTTCCTCTGCGCACCGGGGGCAATTGGACTTTGGGCGACAACACTACCGCCGCCGTCCTGCTGGAGAATGGATTCCGGGGGCACTGGACACTCCGCCCGGCCCCTGTGCTCCTGCCCAGCCTGACCTATGCTGAAGCTTCTGACCGCAAAACCATCCGTGTCTATCACGATCTGGATGTTCGTTTTGCACTGGAAGATTTTTATTCCAAGCTGGCGCTGTGCTACCCCAGATAAGGATCATACAAAACAACAGCCCCCTCGGGTCATAATAGCCTGAGGGGGCTGTTGTTCTGTTAATTCAGCTGTTACAGCAGCGGTGCAATGACCTTGAGCAGCATTCCGGTGGCACGGAGCAGATAATTCTTCTGCCAGATGCTGGCCGAGGTATTTTCCACCACGCGGCACTGCTCCAGCGTGTGCTGGAAATCCTGCTCAATGTCCCGGATACAGGGGGCATCCACCATCCAGACGGCATCTTCAAAGTGATGGTACAGGCTGCGGTAGTCCAGATTGATGGTACCCACCACCGCTTCCCTGCCGTCCACCACGAACACCTTTGCATGGACAAAACCAGGGCTCCACTCGCTGATCTTCACGCCCGAATCCAGCAGGGCCGAATAGTGGCTCTTTGCCAGTGCGTAGGGGAACTGCTTGTCCGGCTTTCCGGGCAGGATAAGGTGGACATCCACGCCCCGTTCAGCGGCAAATTTCAGGGCGGTCTCCAGTTCGCCGTCCAGGATAAGGTAGGGGGTCATAATGTGGATGTAATCCCTGGCCCGGTTGAGCAGGTCGATATAGACCATCTCGCCCACCCGCTCGCCGTCCAGCGGACAATCCCCGTAGGGAGCCGCCACGCCCTTTGCATTTTCCGGCACCGGAATGGGCCGGGTCAGGAACTGCTCATATTCCGGCTCCTTCAGGATGCCCCACATCTGCAGAAACTGAGCCGTCAGCGAACGGACTGCCTCGCCCTCCAGCATCAGGGCGGCATCCTTCCAACGGCCATGCTTCTGGATGTGGTTGATGTACTCATCGGCAAGATTCACGCCGCCGGTAAAACCGACCCGCCCGTCAATGACAAGAATTTTCCGGTGGTCACGGTAATTATAGTGGGTGGAGACGAACGGCTGCACCGGGCTGAACACCTTGCACTGGATGTTCAGCTTCTCCAGCAGCCGGGGGTAATTGCGGGGCAGGGTGGAGAACTCACAGGTGCCGTCGTACATCACCCGGACATCCACGCCCTGCAGCGCCTTGCGGGCCAGCACTTCCAGGATCTTGCCCCACATCAGGCCCTCGTCGATGATGAAATACTCCACAAAGATATATTCTTCTGCCCTTTCCAGCTGGCGCAGCAGCTCCTCAAACTTTGCCTCGCCGCCGGGGAAGTAGGTCATGGCGGTGTTCTGGTACACTGGAAAGCCGCCGCCCCGCCCATACAGGTACTTTGCCAGCGAAGCCGCGCCGGGTTCAAGCGCTTTCAGCTGCTCCACGGCCTTTTGGCTCTGCGGTAGCCAGCCGCGCAGCTGATCCTCCAGCTCCAGCAGCCGCTTGCGCAGGATGTTGTGCCCGAAATTGCTCTTGACATAGAAGAACATCGGAATGCCCACCACCGGTGCGATGGCAATCACCACCATCCAGGTGATCTTGGCGCTGTTGTCCATCTTGCTGTTGAGCAGGTAGATGACCATGGCCGATGTAACGACCACGCTGCCGCCGAAGTAATGTGGCCACAGGTTGCCGAACCACCGGAAGATGCTGAACAGCAGCCCCACCTGCAGCAGCAGGAGGATCAGCACCAGGCCAAAGCGGCTGAAGATGGCGTGGATCACACCCTTCTGCCCCTTTCTCAGCAGCCGCAGGCCGCCGTCCTCAAACTGCTGGACATAGCCCTTGACGTTCTGTTTCAGTTTCTCTGTTTTCATGTTCCGCCTTTCTTATTTCCGCCGCAGGGTCACCGCATAGGAGTCCTGTGCCGCGTGGCAGCGCTCCACCAGCTCCTTGGGCCGGGCACAGACCCCGTGGTCATGCCACGGGTCATTGAACCAGTAGTTTTCCTCATCGTAGCCCACCAGCAGCAGGCAGTGCTCGTGGCACTTCCAGGCAAAGTCTGTGCCATCGGCCAGCAGCCAGTGATCCCGCTCCTCGGGCACCGGGGTAAAATCCAGCGTTGCCCAGAACACCACCGGCATTCCCTCGTCAATGAACCGGCACAGCTGCGCCGCAGTCTCACCGCTCACATCCAGCACCTCGAACCGGTCCGCCGCCCCTTCATGCTTCAACGCGCTCTGCAAGGCCTGTACGATACAGGGGGCATAGCAGCCGTACCCGGTGTGGTCGTGGGGGTCGCCGGGGTAGACGAACATCGGGTCAGGTCCGTAGAGCCTGCCCTCCTGTTCCCAGTAGGGGGCGTGGGGCAGGTCGCGCTCAATGAACACATCCGGGTCAATGGGGATGCCCACGGCCTGCAGTAGCATCACGCTGCTGATGCTCTCGCAGCCGTTCACCCAGCGGGCAGTCTGGTCGATATACGGGGCCGAAACAATCTTTTTCATCAATTTTCCTCTTACTCTGTCAAAAACAGTGGTTTTGTGATATCATAAGCAGTGAGAAACAGGGGTGTTCCCCAACAATATACCTATTATAGCTTATTCTGACCGATTTTTCTACCGAAATCGGCAGGCGGGAGGATTTTGGGATATGAACAATCTGATCATCGGCATCGCAGGCGGCTCGGGCAGCGGCAAGACCACGCTGGCTTACCGGCTCAAGGAGCGGTTCGGGGAGGACGAGGTGCGTCTGATCTCCCACGACAGCTACTACAAGCGCCACGATGAACTGCCCTTTGCAGAGCGCTGCAAGCTGAACTATGACCACCCGGACGCGTTCGACAACGACCTGCTCATCCAGCACCTGAAGGAGCTGAAGGCGGGCCGCGCCATTGACTGCCCCGTGTACGATTACGCCAACCACAACCGCAGCAACGAGGTGCAGCATATTGAGCCTGCCCCCGTCCTCATCGTGGAGGGCATTCTGCCCCTGGCTGAGCCGGAGCTGTGCAGCCTGTTCGATTACAAGATCTATGTAGACACCGACGCGGACGAGCGGATCCTCCGCCGCATCCTGCGGGATGTCAAGGAGCGGGGCCGCTCTCTGGACAGCGTCATCGCCCAGTACCGCGCCACCGTCAAGCCCATGCACGAGGCTTTTGTGGAGCCCAGCAAGCGCAACGCCGATATCATCATCCCCAATGGCGGTGAAAACGGCCCCGCCATCGAGATGCTGGCCCACCATATCCGCAGCCTGATCCAAAAGGCGAATCTGCGCTGAACTTTCACCGCAGTTCCGTATGATACCAAAAAAGGGGTGGTTCCCGACCGGGAACCACCCCTTTTTATGATTCTGCGGATCCTGCTCAGACCTTGCAGCTCTCACCGCTGCAATGGTCACAGTCTTCTTCCAGCTTGCCCACAATGGGTTCCGGATCGATGCCCTGACGGCGGTAGTAGTCGGACAGAGCAGCCTTCACGGCCTGCTCTGCCAGAACGGAGCAGTGCACCTTGATGGGGGGCAGACCTTCCAG
>ENA-UONS01003694-UONS01003694.1-human-gut-metagenome-genome-assembly--contig:-CS19-NODE-3694-length-10138-cov-6.098582_pt1 | contig 10138 bp, 7 predicted proteins | sample MGYA00242458_ERZ724005 | MGnify/ENA metagenome assembly ERZ724005
AATTGAGTATCTTCGCCTGCGGAAGCGTCGTGCCGGCTTCGAGCGGAATCTCATGGTAAGGCTCTCCGACGGGACGCGATGAAAAAAGCAGAATCTTATCGGCGAAATAGATCGTTCGGCACATGAAGCATACGATTTGTTCCGGCAAAAGTACGAAGATTTGAACGAAATGAAGAAACCCAACTCGGCAAATATGAAAAAATTTTTCCTGCTTATGGCATGTACGGTTCTGGGACTCGGCTCCTGTACGGAGCGGCCCCGACCTCTCGAAATCGACAACGCGCTCACGGCCGAAGAGATCGCCGCGGGACGTTTCACCCCGGAGGTGATGTGGAAGATGGGAAGGCTCGGAGGGTCGCAGCTTTCGCCCGACGGCAAACGGCTCGTCTACACAGTCACCTATTACAATCTCGGCGAGAACCGCGGCGTGACGGCGCTTTACCTGCGCGACATGGCATCGGGCAAGGTGCGCCAGCTGACCGACCACACGTCGAACAACACGTCGCCGGCATGGTCGGCCGACGGGCGCACGCTCTATTTCCTGTCGGACCGCAGCGGCACGCAGCAGGTATGGCGCATGGCCGCCGAGGGCGGCGAGCCGCAGCAGGTGACCGCCTTCGACGCCGACGTCGAGGGCTTCGGCGTCAACAAGCCCGGCGATGCGATCTGGTACGTGCAGACGGTAGCCGTCCCCGGCGCCGAGAAGTGTTCGGCCGACCTCTATAAGGACATGCCCCGGTCGAAAGCGCACATCTACGACGATCTGATGGCCCGCCACTGGAACTATTGGGACGAGGGGCGCTACCGCCACCTCTTCATCGCCGCCCTCACCGACGGTAAAGCCGCCGAGGGCGTCGACATCGTAGGCGCCGACGCGGCGTGGGACGTACCCACGGCGCCCTACTTCGACACGGCCGAGATCGCATGGAGCAACGCCGGCGACCGGCTGGCCTACACCTGCAAGCCCCTCACCGGCACCGACTACGCCCTTTCGACCGATTCGGACATCTTCGTCTACGACCGCGCGAGCGGCCGCACGGTCAACATCTGCAAGCCGATGGAGGGCCGCGTCCGCTTCAACGCCATGGTACACCGCAATACGCCCTTCCCCGGCTATGACAAATACCCCGTCTGGTCGCCCGACGACCGCTACATCGCCTTCCGCTCGATGGCCACGCCCGGCTACGAGGCCGACAAGGAGCGCCTGATGCGCTACGACTGCCGCACGGCGGAGATCACCGACCTCACGCCCTCCTTCGACTACCACGCCACCAACGTGGCGTGGGCCGACGACCGCACGCTGTGGTTCATCGCCCCGATGGAGGGAACCTACCAACTCTGCCGCCTCGCGCTGCCGGCCCCCGACGCCACGTGCGGCACCGTCGACCTGCCGAAGGTCGTCACGTCGGGCGACCACGACATCAACGCCTTCACGATGGCCGGCGGACGCATCGTCGCCGAAGTGACGACGATGCGCATGGCCACCGAACAGTTCGAGGTCGACCCCGCCGACGGCAAGCTCACGCAACTCTCGGCCGTCAACAAGGAGATTTACGACCACATCCGCCTGGGAACGGTCGAAAAACGCTGGGTCGAGACCACCGACGGCAAGCGGATGTTGACGTGGGTCGTTCTGCCGCCCGACTTCGATCCGGCGAAGAAATACCCCACGCTGCTCTTCTGCGAGGGCGGCCCGCAGAGCGTCGTCTCGCAGGCGTGGAGCTACCGCTGGAACTTCGCGCTGATGGCCTCACAGGGCTACGTCGTCGTGGCGCCCAACCGCCGCGGCGTACCCTCGTTCGGGCAGGAGTGGCTCGACCAGATTTCGGGCGACTATTCGGGCCAGAACATCCGCGACTACCTCTCGGCCATCGACGACGTGGCGCGCGAACCGTGGTGCGACCGCGACCGGCTGGGCTGCGTGGGCGCCTCCTACGGCGGCTATTCGGTCTATTTCCTGGCCGGCTGCCACCAGAAGCGCTTCAAGGCCTTCATCGCCCACTGCGGCATCTTCAACTTCGAGTCGATGTACGGCCAGACCGAGGAGCTGTTCTTCATCAACCACGACTACGGCGGGGCCTACTGGGAAAAGGATAACCTCACGGCCATGCGTTCCTACGCCAATTCGCCGCACAAGTTCGTCGACCGCTGGGACACGCCCATCCTGATCGTCACGGGCGAATACGACTTCCGCATCCCCTACACGCAGTCGCTCGAAGCCTTCACAGCCGCCCGTCTGCACGGCATACCGGCACGGCTCGTGGCCTTCGAGGACGAAGCGCACCAAGTATTCAAGCCGCAGAACTCGGTGGTCTGGAACCGCGAATTCTTCGGCTGGCTCGACAAATACGTCAAGGAGGCCCGGTAGCCTCTTCCGACGAGCCCCGCATCGGGAGCGCACCCCTCCGGACAGGGATGCGTTCCCGATGTCGTTTTACGATTACTCCGACCTGTTCATGATGAAAAACGGGGTGTTCGTTGAAATTTTTTCCTATATATTATCGAACCGGCTATTTTTGTACACAAATTGAAAGTTGTGTTCAAACCGAAAAACGACGGCCGTCCCGCAGAAGGCCGCATCGAGATAACGAAGATGAAAAAGATCCTCCTGAGCGTTTCCATGTTGCTGGCACTGGCTTTCGCGCCGGTGTCGTGCGACCGCGAGAAGGCCGAATACGGCGACGGACAGCAGCCCGTCGGGACCGTCACGGGCACGTTGTCGCTCGCGGCGATGACCGTCGTCCTCTCCACCGAGACCGAAACGCACGACGCGGTCGTGCGCCCCGACGCCGCAGCCGCGACGAGCGCTCCGGCCGCCTCCGGCCGCCTGCAAACGGCCGCCCGTGCGGAAGCCGAGACCACCTATACATGTACCGTTACGGATGCGGCGGGCGCCGCCGTCGCGCAGTTCCCCTACGACCGACGCCCCGAGACGCTCACCCTGCCCGCCGGAGCCTATACGCTGACGGTCGAGTCGGCCGAACCGAAAGCCGCGGTATGGGACGACCCCGTCTACGCCGCCCGTCAGGAGGTGCTGATCGACCGGAACGCGACCGTCGAAGTGGGCGAGGTGCTCTGCACGCCGTCCGCCGTCGGCGTCGCGCTGGTCTTCGACCCCGCATTCGGTACGCAGTCGACCGCCACGGTCGACTGCGGCGGCGAAGCGCTCGCCTTCACGACCTCCGAGAGCCGCACGGGCTGGTTCGCAGTCGGGACGGCGCGGACGCTGACCCTGACCGTCGAAGGAACCGCGGGCGAGGGAACGCCCGTGTCGTTCACGCGACGCTACACGGACGTGCAGGCCGGACAACTCTACCGCTTCACCGTCAAGGGCGAATCGCTCTCGGCGCCCGACATCGAATGGGTCGGCCACGACACCTCCCAGCGCTACGAAGCCAACGACGAACTCGAAGCGCAGATCGTCGTCACCGCCGCGGCCGGCATCCGCGCCTTCACCGTGGAGATCATCTCCGAAGAGGTGCTGACGCCCGAAGTGCTCGACGCCGTGGGGCTCGCGCCGGAGCTCGATCTGGTCTCGCCGGGCGATTACAAGGAACCGCTCGAAGGGCTGGGATTCCCCACCGGAGAGAAGGTCGTCGGCCAGACCTCCGTATCGTTCGACATCTCGCCCTTCATGCCGCTCATTCCGCTGCTGGGTACGGGCGACAGCGATTTCCGTCTGACGGTCACCGACAACGAAGGGCAGACCACCGTCGCCTCGATCATGGTGCACAGCACCAACGGCGAAGCACCCGAACCCGAAGGCCCCGAAGAGGAGTATCCGGGCGGCGATGCCAAACCGCTGGAACCGCCCCACGCCGGACAACCCTATCCGGGCGGCGACGCCAAACCGATTCACAACACACAAAAAATAACCACAATCCGATGATTATGAAGCAGAACATTACGAATTTCGGGGGGGGGTCGAAGACCTATCTCCGTCCGGAAGTCACCGCAACGGAAGTTGTCGTGGAGACCGGCTTTGCAGCCAGCGAGGCATTCCCCGGCGGAAATGCCAAACCTTTCAACGAGTGGGGCGATCAAATGCCTGATGCCTACGGCGATCCGATCGAAGAATAATAAAACAGACATCCATATGAAACACGCATTTACCAAAGGATTGTTCGTTGCAGCCACTGCAACGCTCATCGCGGCCTGCTCGACCGACGACGCAGCCGACCAAATGCCGGTAGCACCCGGCAAAATCGAGGTCAGCCTCAAAGCCGCGCTGCCCCAGAGCCGCGCGCAGATCGAGGTCGACGAGTCCAACGGCCGTTTCTCCGGTTCGTGGGAGGCGACCGACGAGCTGACGGTCTACGCCAAAGGCAGCCAGACGGACGAAGAGACCCAGAAATTCACCTACGACGCCTCCTCGAAGGTATTCAAAGGCAAACTGGCCGACGCCACGCAGGACTGGACCTACCAGGCCGTCTACCCTGCCGTCGACGCTACGCCGCTCAACATCCCGTTCGGTGCGGAGCGTACGCAGAAGGGCAGCAATTTCAACGGCGCCTACGATCCCCTCGTGTCGGCACCCGTAACCCATGCCGGCGCCGAGCCGGGCAAGACCCCGCAGGGCGAAGCCGTGACCTTCGGTCTGAACCGTCTGACGGCCATTCTGGCGCTCACGTTCAAGACCGACGACGCCACGGTCAAGGCCGAAAAGGTGAAGTCAGTAGCACTGACCGCCGCCGGCAAGACGATCGCCGCCAAGTCGTTCGACATCACGCTCGACGACCAGTCGGGCGCCCTCAACACCGACGGACAGTCGGAGACGATCACGCTGAGCTACGAAGCCGGCAGCGAACCGGCCGCCGCCTCGTTCAAGGCCTATTTCAACGTTCCGGCCGCCACCTACGGCAAGCTGTCGGTGGTCATCACCACCGAAGGCCACACCGCATCGCTCGACCTGACGACCGACGGCATCGAGCTGCTCCCCGGCGAGCTGGCCTACACGACCAAGAAGGTAAGCGGCTGGGAGGCTTCGGGCCCCGCAGCTCCGACACTCGAATGGGTTGACAACCCCACCTTCGAGCCGCAGGAGATCAAGGAAGGTATGAGTGTAAAGGTCAATCTGCAAGCAGCAGCCGGTATCGAAGGATTTGTTATCAAGGTCGACTCAAAAGGACTGGCCACCATTCTCGGACAAATGCAAATGCCCGTAGTAGGAACCGTCACCACAATGGATATGATAAATGACCCTAACACGGAAGCGATCAAAAGCATGATTCCGGGATTTCCCGATCCGCTGGCCGGTCATACGGGAGCATTCCAGCTCGACCTTTCTACACTCGTTCCGCTCATTCTGGAATTGCCGGACATGGGAATTCCCGCAGAAGACATCTACGGCAACCATAAATTTACGCTTATCATGAGCGACGCTCTCGGCCGTTCGATCGAAAAGACATTGGTCTTTTATGTTCCCGCACCCAACCCGACGATTACCTACGCAGCGGGAGCATGGAACGATATGGCAACTTTTACATTGCAGAATGTTCCTGCCGATGCGCAAACGGTCAAGGTACAATACAAAACGACCGACGAATCGCAATGGCACGATGCCGAAGTAAATTCCGACCGCACGGCTGCGATCGCACGTCCGGAATTTACATCGCATACATCAGCCGATTGGACGACGCTCGAAGCCGCCAACGTCAAACCGTACAAGCGTAAAGTCGCCGGCACCGGTATTCTCGACGGAAAAACCTATCAGTATAAATTGATTGTAGACTCCTTCGAGTCCGAAGTCGCCGAATTCGATTCTGCCGCTGCCAATCTGACGAATCCCGCAATTCCGACGCTGGATCAGAATGCATCCACTTTCGACGCAACAAAAGTAACCTGCTATACCAAAGACAATAACACGGATGCAACTTGGTGGGCAAGTGGAAGCAATACAGCTTTCGGAATGGATATTACTCTTTGTTCTTATGACGCCACTTACAAAGGAGCTTACCTAAAATCAAAAAGTAATATTGTTCTTGTGAACATGGCACCTGGCAACCTGTTCTCAGGAAAATTCTACAAAGGGGCGAGGGACATGAACGGAACTGTATATTTTGGGCAGCCTTATAAGTGGGCAAAACGCCCTTCGGGGGTAAAAGTCAAATACGATGCAAAAACCGGTCTTGTCGATAACAATTACCATAAAACAGATAAGATAGCAATAGGGAATCCGGATTATGCCCGCATTTTTGTAGCCATTGTTAACTGGGAAAAAACCAGAGACGTAACATCGGGTGTATCCAAACCTACCGGATGTTGGGATCCCGAAATTTCTACCGACCTTTCGGGAGACAATTATGGAGGCGGTAAGATCATAGCCTACGCATCGTTGTGGATTAACCAGACGGAGTTCAAAGGTTCATTCAATGAAGTAACCTTGCCGTTCAACTGGTATGCAGAAGACGTGAATCCGGCGAATGCAAAATACAGCCTCGTTATTTCCTGCTCCACCAGTGCATACGGTGACTATTTAGCCGGATACAAGAGTGCCGAAATGTACGTCGGCGACTTCGAGTGGGTATACTAATCCTCTGAAAACGACAACCCTGCAATTTTCCGGGCGGCCCGACGACCGCCCGGAGATTCGTTAGGGTCGGAAACGGCTGCGGGGAGGGCCGCCGAAAAACTCCCGCGATACGCAAAGAACCGATTAACGCACTTCGAAATGCGCAAACTCAAACTTCTGACACTGATTCTGCTGCTGGGGACGGCCGTCGCGGCCGCCGCCCCGCGGCTGGAATCGCCCGTCGACCGAACGGCCTCCGCACCCGATCCTATGGCAGCGGAAACGTCCGACATCGCCGACGCGGTGCAGCCGCTCACCGCCGCAATCCTTCCCGCGACCGACGTCGCTCCGGTATCGGAGGCACCCGACGGGCCGGCAGCCGCGACGCCGGCCGGCGACCGTGCAGCCGGACTCACGGCGATCGCGGACGGGAAACAGCCTCAGCCGGCGAAAACCGTCAACCAGCGGCGTGCCGAGCGCGGCATCAGCTCGCGGACCAGCCTCTTCGTCCCCAAGGGACAATGGGTCTTCGGCGGTACGGTCTCCTATTCGACCCACAACAACCGCGACTACGACGTGCTCGTAATCGACGACATCACCTCCGAAGGCTACACCTTCAAGGTCAGTCCGATGATCGGCTACGCGCTGGGCAACAACTCGACGCTCGGCGTGCGCTTCATCTACGGCCGCACGCTGCTCAAACTCGACGGGGCGAACGTCAGCTTCGGCAACGGCGACTCGTCGACAGACCTGAGCGTCGACTATTACTACGCGCTGCGCCACTCCTATTCGTTCGCTGCGGTCTACCGCCGCTACATCCCCTTCGGCGAATCGAAGCGCTTCGGCATCTTCACCGACATCCAGCTGCTCTTCGGCGGCTCGCAGGGCAAGTTCGCGGCCGATTCGCCGATCAAGGGCACGTTCCAGCGGGGCTTCGACTTCGAACTGGGCCTCTCGCCCGGCCTGATCGCCTTCGCCACGAACAGCATGGCCGTCGAGGTCAACGTCGGCATGATGGGCATCGGGTACAGCCGCGTGCGGCAGGTACACAACCAGGTGACGACCGGCACGCGCCACCAGAGCGCCATGAATTTCAAAGTCAACCTGCTCTCCATCGGGCTGGGCATATCGTTCTACCTCTAAAACCGCACGGCAATGAAGAAATTCCTACTTTTGATGCTCCTCGCGCCGGCGGCACTGTCGGCCGCGGCCGACTCCGGCGCCGACGCCTCGGTCGTCGTGCGCAAAGACTCGGCCTTCGTCGAGAAACACCGTTTCCTGCCCACGGCCAAGCGCATCGACCGCCGCATCGACCGCAACAAATTCGCCTACAAAGGCGAGGTGGCGCTCGGCATCACGGCCTCCTACGGCACGATTTCGAGCGACGACACCGACATGATGCTCATCCTCGACCACATCAACCTCGACGGGACGATGGCGCAGGTCAACCCCTTCGTGGGCTATTTCTACCGCGACAACAACATGGTCGGACTGCGGCTCGGCTACCGCCATATCGGCATGGGACTGGGCAATCTGGAAGTCGATCTGGGTTCTCAGAACGATCTGGACATTTCGCTCGACAACATGGACTACTCGGGCAACGCCTACTCGTTCGGACTCTTCCACCGCTCCTATACGGGTATCGACCCCAAGGGCAGTTTCGGTCTGTTCGCCGAATTGGAGCTGTCGGGCATGATCGGCCGCTCGGACTTCTCCTACCTGTCGGGCGACACGCCGAAATCGACCCACAGCAAGTCGTTCAAGATGAACATTTCGTTCAATCCCGGCGTGGCGGTCTACATCTTTCCCAACGTCTGCGGAACCCTCTCGTTCGGACTGGGCGGCTTCCAGTATTCGAAGATCGACCAGACCGACCAGGACGGCAAAACCGGCAGCCGCACGGCGTCGAAAATGCGTTTTCGGCTCAACCTTGCCAATATCAACGTGGGTATGACCGTTCATTTGTGGAACAAAAAGAAAGAGTAACCATGAAACGACTCATCCTTTTCGGCGCACTGTGCCTTCCGGCGTTCCTCGCCGGCTGCATCCATAACGACCTGCCCTACCCCGTGGTGACGATCAACATCGAGGCGATCGAGGCCGAAGGGCTCGACGGCGCAGCCCAGATCAACGCTGCGCAGCAGACCGTCATCCTGCCGCTTTTGGAGACCACCGACATCCGCAACGTGCACATCACCTCGGTGACGCTCACCGAAGGCGGGCAGTCGTCGGTAGCCTTCCCCGGCACGTTCGACCTGCGCACGCCGCTCTACACGACGCTGTCGCTCTATCAGGAGTACGGGTGGAGCATCGCGGCCACGCAGACCATCGAACGCTATTTCCGCGTGAAGAAGCAGGTGGGCGCGGCCGAGATCGATCCTGCGAACCGCACGGCGACGGCCTACGTCTCGCGCAGCACCGACCTGCAAAACGTCCCGGTCAAGGAGCTCAAACTCGGCCCGGCCGGAATCACGACCTACTCGCCCGAAATCGAGGGAACGACCTCGTTCGAGACGGTACGGCTGGTCGACGTCACGGCGCACGGCCGCACGGAGCAGTGGCGGCTCCGCGTCGTGCCGACCGACGTCACGGTGCGCATCACGCAGTGCGACGCATGGGCGCGCATCGCATGGCTCGCGGCCGACGGTCTGAGCGACACCGAAATGGGCTTCGTCTACCGCCGCAAGGGCGACACGGAGTGGCTCGCGGTACCCGACGTCGAGATCGAGGGCGGAACCTTCCGCGCGAAACTCGCCGGCCTCGACCCCGAAACGACCTACGAACTGAAAGCCTTCTCCGACACGGACCTCAGCAACATGCGGGAATTCACCACCGAAGCGGCTCTGCAGCTGCCCAACGCCGGATTCGAGACGTGGAGCACCGACCGCAGCGACATCCTCTACCCCTACGCCGCCGACGCGCCGCTGGCCGAGCAGTTCTGGGGTTCGGGCAATCCCGGTTCGATGACGCTCAAAAAACTCGTCACCACCAACGAAAAAGACCCGCGTCCGGGTTCGGAGGGCCAATACTGCGCACAGCTCAAATCGCAGTACGTCGCCTTCCTCGGCGTCGGCAAGTTCGCCGCCGGAAACCTCTTCTCCGGCCACTACGCCGAAACGAAGGGCACCGACGGCATCGTGAATTTCAGCCAGCCCTTCACCTCGCGCCCCGTGGCGCTGCACGGCTGGGTGAAATACAACCGCGGCAAGATGGACTATATCAAAGGCAGCCCCATGGGCATGAGCTTCGCCAAAGGCGACCCCGACGAAGGCATCATCTACATGGCGCTGGGGCGCTGGACGGCCGCCGAATACGGCGGAACGGAGCAGTCGCCCGTGCAGGTCTACACCCGCGACACGAAGACCTTCTTCGACCCCGAAGGCAAGGACGTCATCGCCTACGGCGAGGTGGTCTTCACCACCAGCGTCGACGAGTGGCGCGAATTCACCGTCAAACTCGACTACACGGCCACGGACGTCGTACCCACGCATCTGATGATCGTCTGCTCGGCGTCGCGCTACGGCGACTACTTCACCGGCAGTTCCGACAGCGTGATGTGGGTCGACGACTTCGAACTGGTCTACGAATAACGGCCCGGAACACGATACGCGAGGGGTCGGCGCTTTC
>ENA-UONS01003699-UONS01003699.1-human-gut-metagenome-genome-assembly--contig:-CS19-NODE-3699-length-10127-cov-5.035346_pt1 | contig 10127 bp, 4 predicted proteins | sample MGYA00242458_ERZ724005 | MGnify/ENA metagenome assembly ERZ724005
TTTTGCAGAATATTCTGTTGCTGTTGTTCCGTATGTTTTTTTAGCCTTAGCATCTCCTGATACCCATCCTTTTGTTCCATCTTTTAATTCTGCATAAATTTTAAATCCTGCACCATCTAATTCTTTACCTGATTTTTCATCAACTTTTGATATTATTAATGTTTTTAATCCTTTTCTCTTAAGAGTCCAAGATACTTCTCCATCTACTGTATGTGGTGTGTTGTCATAAACATATAATCCTGTTTGTTGTTGTTGACTACCAACACATACTGCTATTCTTGCATTATAATATTCAAATTTTTCTTGTTTTATACTTACCGTATAATTTCCTTCGTCTGGTAATTTAGAAGTTTCTACTGCTAAGAAAAATTGTTTACCATCTAGAATATATTTTCCTGATTTTGCCTCATTAAATTTATTTGACCAATCTTTTTTATCTGTTGACTCTGAAGAGCTCCAATATATTTCTTTATTTGAAGAACTAGTCCATTTTGCACTACTTACTGTAATACTATTTATGCCTTTTCCTGCAAAAGATATTGTAAATGGTCCCATTATAGTATAAGACTTATTATTTATTGTAACTTGCTTTTCTTTTTCTTCTACTGTACTTTTAGATATATCTTTTATTTTTTGATAGTTATTATATTCATCTATTTTTCCTTGAGAGGCAGGATTTTTAGTACCACTGCCTGCCCATTCCATTTCATTTATAATGGCTGATTCATTAACAACTGTTCCTTCTTTTATTGCTTCATATAAAGCATTTTGTACATAAAATGAGTTACCATCTCTAGAAGCTTCTGCTGCTAATCTACCAATTGATGTTTTTGAACCATCTGCATATGCTGTTTTTGATTTTTTAGGTGATGTATTAATAATTGATTCTACCTTTATTTTTCCTTTAGTTTCATCAAAACCAACATCAAATACAGAGTGTATTGTATTATTCATACTTCTTCCAGTATAACCTGATTCTTTATGCCAGAAACATGTTAAATTTCCTTGACTATCAAGTCCATTCCAAAAAGCTCCACCCATATCTATTTGTTTACCTAACAAATCTTTTGCTTTAGCATTCATATATTGACTTTTAGATGGATTGTAAAGCGAATAGACATTTCCTATTAATACATATATAATTGTTAAAAATGCTATACTTGCTATTGCTGTTATAATTTTATTTTTATATTTTTTTATCATCTATTTCACCTCCACCTTATATTTTCTTACTTAAATATTTTTTGTTTACTAAATATGCTAATCCAGCTAATACTACTAGTGTAATTATTGTTGTTGCAACATAATTTACTAATGCTCCTGTACTTACACTTATGATTACATCTGCTGAACCTTTTTCGTTAGTTTCGTCTTTAATTCCTAGTTCATTTGAACTTTCTGCAATTTCAGCTTTGTTATTTACTAAACCTGTATTTGAATCTGTCATTGTTTTCGTTAACACTAATGTTAATTCTTTAGATTCTCCTGGTTCAATTTTTGTATTTGCTAAACTTGTGTTATATAGGTTATTTCCTGATATATACCAATCTGAATTTAAACTTGAGTTAAAGCTTAGGCTTGATGGCATATAATCAACTATATTTCTTGCATATCCTGCAACATCACCTGTATTTGTAACTTTTATTTTGTATTCAATTACTACAAGTGAACCACTTAAGTTTTTAGATTTTATTTCAGCTTTTGCTAATGTTGTATTTTCTTTTTGATCATATTCTGATGTTTTTGAATCATTTTTTACTGTTATTTTTCCAACATATTTTTGTAATTTTAAGTCAAATGTACTTCTTAAAATTAAACCTACGTCGATATTTGATATATTCTTTTCTAGGTTTATTGTATCTGTAGTTCCTGCTGTTATTGTATTTCCGTCTATTGATATTTCTCTTGAAATTGCATCTGAATTTTCAGTATCATTAGCACCTTTTACTTGATATGTTGTTGTTGTATAAACATTTGTATCATATTTAAATACTAATATGTACTTACCTTTTACTAGGTCTAATTTATAAGTTCCATTTCCATCAGTTTTTGTTGTAGCTTCAACTTTACCTGTTTCAGCATTTATAGCATTTACTTCGATGTCTCCTTTTAATTCTTCTGTACTATTTCTTCTTCCGTCTCTATCACTATCTAGCCATACTAATCCTGAAATAGTATATCTAACATCGTCATCATCACTACTGCTGCTGTTATTGTTATTTTGATTATTTCCTGAGTTGTTATTTTCACCACTATTATTATTGTTGTTGTCTCCTGAATTGTTGTTATTGTTGTTATTGTTATCATTATTATTATTGTTATTATTTTCTGGTTCAATTACAGGATTTTCTGTTTTATTAACTAAAATTGTTAATTCATCATCTTTTCTTCTACCATTTTCTTCATCAGAAACTTTTAAAGTATTTGTTATTGATTCTGTATCTAATGCATCTACTTTTCCAACAACATTTATTTTAACTGTTTCACCTGGTTTTAATGTTTGTTCACTTTTTCTTAAATTGTTATATGATAATTGTCCTAATATATCTTCTTCTCCTGCTTCTGTAGTAATTTTTGCACTTTCTACATCTAGCATTCTATCTAGATTATATTCAAATGAAACTTTATGTTCTTTTTGTTCATTGTTTGTAATTGTTGCTGTAAAAGCAATTTTATCTCCATCATTTAATTTATCTGTAGAAACATTTATCGCTTTTCCGTCTTCATATTCTCCTTGTTGTTCAAGTTTTAAGTTTGTTGAATAATCAGTTACTGTTCTTGTTAATTTATTTGAAATATAGCTATTTTTGTTTGATGTTATAACTTCTGCTAACATCCATACATTCTCTGTTTTATTCTCTCCTAATGAATACTGTGTTGATGGGAACATTTCTATTTTTAATGAATCTCCTGCATTTATAGAATTTACCTTTAATGTCATTATTGATATTCCATCTTTTCCTGTTTCAACACCACTAAGAGCTACATTATCTTCGATTTCTTCAGTTATATTAGCATCTGGTGTTAAGTTACTAGAAAATGCAACTTTTACATCCATATCTTTTAAGTTTTGACTTGTTGTATTTTTAATTACTAATTCAGATTTTACTGTTCCACCACTTGTTAATTCTATTTCATTTGATGAACCATTGAATATGTTTACTTGTAATTCTGCATTTTTAATGTTATTTTTTATTGTTGAAACAGTTTCATTTAATCCTTTATCTTCTGAAACAACTGTTATTGTTCCTTGAGTTACTGTTCCATCTATTTTTTCATTATTTAACATATATACAGATACTTCATATTCATATGTTTTGCTTTCACCATTTTTTAAACTTGCAATTGTTCCTAATGTAACTTCATTTGAATCTGAAATTTCATAGAAATGTTCTTTAGTTGCTGTATTATAATATGGGTTCATTCCTTCTTTTTCTACTAAATTCCATATATATCCATTTTTTTGATCTGCTTTTACTGTAACATTTGTATAATCTTTTCCAGTATTATTTGTTATTGTTACTTTATATTTTATTGTTTGTCCTTCATAAATATTATCATTATCTGATAAACTATCATTTCCAACTGATGCACTAATTTGTGTATTTAATCCTGTTTTGGTTTCGTTTGTTACAACTCTTTCTTCTGAACTTTCTGCCATACTTGTTTTTGTTGCTAATACTATGTTTGATGTATTTGATTCTGTATTTCCTTGATAGTTACAAGTTACAACTGATGAGAAGCTTCCTTTTTTGTTGTATTTTAGATTTTCTGGTACTGTTACTGGTACATTTAATTTTATAACTTCTTCTTTTTCCATTTCATCTATTACAACTTTGTAGCTTACTGCATCTTCTCTATATTCTCCCCAACTTTCGTCATCTGCTTTAGCATCTTTTTGGTTTGAATAATAGATTTTTAATTTTCCATTGTTTGTTTGTAATTCATTTAATTTTGCTACATAACTTTCATCATCTTGATTTGCTGGTATTTGTCCTATTAATGTAACATTTGTAACATTTTCTCCATAGTTATTTATTAATGCTGTATTTAATGTTACATCTTTTTGAGCTGCATTTGTACTTAATTCTCCATAAGCTGTTTCTTTATCTACTGTTACAACTGTATCTCCACTGTTGTTGTAATTTACAATTTGGTTATATATCATTATTCCATATTGTGATTCGAAGTTTATATCTGCTGATGCTGTTTTTTGTTCATTTTTATTTTCGTTTGAATATGTCATTTCTATTTGACTTGTTTTGCTTGGTGTTAATTTGTTTGTTGCAACATCTAATTTTAAGGCAATTTTTGTTCCACCTGACACATCATATTTTTCTTGTTCACCTTTAAATTTGATAGTTACTTCTGATTCACCATTTGAATTTTTGTCTGAACTTGTGCTTTCAACTTCTAGTCCATTTTTATATAATGCTGCATATTGAGCAGATTTTACTGTCATTTCTTTTGGTAATTTTACAGTTACAGTTGGATTTTTGTATAAGTCTTTGCTTTCGTCATTTGACTCTAGTGTTGCGTTTACTGTTATTGTTTGACTATCTGCTACTGTTGAAATTTTTGATACATCTAAGTTTATATTTCCTAATGTTTCTGTTTCTTTTAATGTTATTACTTTTTCTGCTACTTTTTTATTTGCTGTTACTTTTTCTTTTATTCCTGTTAAAGCTTTTATTTCATCTCTTCCATATCCTGCACTTAATATTGCTTTTGTATTTTCAATATTTAGTGTTCCTATATTTTCTGGTTTACTTGTTTCTAAATTTACTTCTTTTTGTCCATCAGGATATGTTATAACTATTTTTCCTTCTTCATTAGCTTCCGTATCTTTATTTATATTTGATATTACTGTTCCATCAGAAGATTTTACTGTTATATATCCATTTTCTCCAAAGATTTTTAGGAATTCGTCTTTGCTTATTTTTGTTTCTTTATATAGAATATTTGCTGCTTTTTCGTTTTCTCCTTCTAAGTATGTAGCTGCTTTTTGTTCTATTTCTATTTTTTCTTCAGATTCTATATAATCAACATTTATTTTGTTTGTTTCTGTATAGACTCTTTCTTCTCCTGTGTATATCTTTCCTTTATAAATTTCATTTTCATTACTTTCTATTGTACTTGATATTACACCATCTATTTCTTCTTCAATATGAACATTTTTGTTTTCTGTTATTTCCTTGTTATCATATAATGTTATTTTGTCTTGTATTTGGATCTCTTCGTTTGCTATGTTTTCATCTTTATTTAAAACATATGTTACTACAAATATATCACTTGCTTCCTTTTCCCAACTTACATTTTCTTTATCTTCATTTGATAAATTTATTGTAAGTTTATTTTCAGCTTTATTATATTCATAGTTTGAATCTCCAAATTCAGCTTTGCTATTTGTTCCATTTGTACTTCTTGCTGTTACTTTTACATCTTCTACTTTTTCTGGAACATTTAAAGTTATTTCAGTATTTTTTACTGGATAATTGTTGTTTGTAGCCTTGCTATTTATTAGCATTTGTACTAATCTTTTGTTTTCTCCATTTACATCATATACTGAATTTGTTAATAATCTTCCATCAAGTTCTACTTTTGTTTCTTCACTTGATTTCCAATCTATTTCAACTTCATCTTTTCCGCTTATTTCTATAAACTTATTTTTTTCAACATTTTTACTGTTAATGTATTGTCCACCTAGTTCCACTGTTGTTTTTCCAGCTAATGTTGTTTCTTTTACTGTATTTTCTTTTTTGGCTTCTATTGCTAATTTGATTGTTGCAGTACTTCCTGCATTTATTTGTTTTAATTTAACAACATTGTCTTTTATTTCTGTTACTTGGGGATCTAATTCATCGCTTTTTATATTAAAGTTTTCATCTGCAATCTTTATTTCTCCATTGAAATATCCTTCATTTTTAACCGATACATCAACATATAGATATTGTTTTTTATCTATATTTTCCTCTATTTTTTGTATTTTTTCTCCGCTTTCATCTTGAAAGTACGCAGAAAATTCGACATTTACATTATTTGTTTTTACCGCATCTATGGCATAGCTTACAGCTGATTTACCAACAAATACAAAGTCTGAAACTGTTAATGCAAATATCGCTAAAATTGCACAAATTTTATTGATTAAATTTGTTCTTGTACTGTTCATATTAAATTCCTCCCTTTTTTGTACGCTTTTTACTTATGTTATTATAAAAAAAAGCTATTTTTTAGTCAATAACTTTAGCCTTCAATCTGCTCTCGCTCTAGAAAGACATTTTCTATGTATTTACGGAAGCTTTTTTTCGGTTTTGTTTGACTTTTTTATTAAATTTTTATTACAATTATGTTACATTTTTGTTTTTAAACATAATTGTGCACCATACTTACTATTATAAAGCCTTTCGGGCTTTTTTGCAATAGTTTTTTTACATTTTTTGTAACTTTTTATGTAATATAATAGAAATTTTTAACACATATTTCTATGTTTCATATAATATAATTATAAAGAGGTGAAATTTATGAATAATGTTGATATTTCTTATTTAATGAATATGTTAAACAAGATGGATAAAAATCAATTATCTAATGGACTTAATCAACTAAATCAAATTTTAAGTCCTGAGGAAAAGCAAAAAATTATTCAAGCTCTTAATTCTAAAAATAATATGAATTAAGCCTAAGGAGATGAGTTTTATGGCAGAAGATAATATTTCAAATATTATTAATAACTTTAAAAATATGCTAAATAATACGGATAATTCTGATAAATCTAATAATTCAGATGTCAAAAATGATTCTCAAAACCTAAATATAACACCTGAAATGATTAGTAATTTAGCTAATATTTTAAAAAGCAATTCTCAAGATAATTCTTCTGCTAATTCGAGCTCTTCTAATGCAAATAGTTCTTCAAATTCCGATAATTCCGAAAATAACAATAGTTCTTTTGCTAGTAATATAGATTTTGAAACTATTTTGAAAATTAAAACGATTATGGAAACTCTTAATAAAAAAGATGACCCAAGAAGCAATTTGCTTTATTCTCTAAAACCTTATCTTAGAGAAAGTAAGCAAAAAAAATTAGATCAATATGTGAATTTGTTTAAAATTACGCAAATTTCTAATTTGTTCAAAAATGAAAAAGGAGATAAAAGCTGATGCCCATTTTTCGTTATCCCTTTTTTTATAATAATTATTATGGTAATTACTATAATAGACCATATTCAAGCAAGCAAGGTTATCTTTCTAAGTCTACGGATAATGGTAATTTTCATAATTCTTTACATAATAATTCTAATAAGTATCAGGATAATTCTTCAATTAATTTTGATTCTTCACATACAGAAAGTGATGATTCGAACATAAAAAATAATTCAAAAAAATCAGATTCTGGTTCAGAATATTTTTTTGAATTATTTGGTTTGAAACTTTATTTTGATGATATTTTGTTAATTTGCTTGATTTTCTTTTTGTATCAAGAAGGTGTGAAGGATGATGAACTTTTTATTAGTTTGATTTTGTTGCTTTTGAGCTAGTCAATCACAACTTTATCATCCTCAATATAAACATAAGCTTGTCTATGTAAAGGTTCTTCATCTCTATCAATTTCTCTAACAATATTAGCAATACGAAGTTGAACAGTGTCTAGTTTACCAGCTGCAATGATTGCTTTTGTATTTCCTTTTGCGCCTGCATGAGCTAGGCCCCTAAGTGTTCCAAGAACCACTATATTGTCTGCTGCAACAACTTCTGCTCCTGAGTTTACATCACCTATTATTACAATACTTCCATCTTCTTCTATTTTTTGTCCAGATCTTAATGAACCTCTATGGAATTTTGTTTCTGATATTGATACTTCTTGTATAAATGTTTTTTTAATATTGTGTAACCCTAATTCTTTTGGCATATCAAAATCAACATCTACCTCTAATTTTTCTTTGATTATTTCTTCAATTTCATCCATTTCCTTGTTTTTTAGCACTTTTCCTGTAATCATTATTGGTGTTTTTTCTTCTTTATATATCTTTTGTAATTGTGATGCTTTTTTCCTTATTTGTGGTATTATATCTTCAATTTTTGCCTCTGGATGTATTTTTATAATTACCAAATTATTTTTTTGACTTACATTTATACAATTTCTCATTATTATCTCCTTCTATTGTATTGCTTCTACATAGCCTGTTGCTTGATTTGATTCTTGTATTTCATTTGAATTTATATTCATTCCAAAGTATTCTGCAATTATCTCTCTTGCAACTTCTGCTGTATAAAATCCGTGTCCACCATTTTCAACCATTACTACAACTGCTATTTCTGGGTCGTTAAATGGTGCAAAACCTGCAAACCACGCATTTACATTTGAACCAGCTTCTGCAGAACCTGTTTTTCCTCCAACTTCTATATTGAAGTTTTTAAATACACTACTTGCTGTTCCTCCTTCTTCTGTAACTGATCTCATTCCTTCTAATACTGCATTTATATTTGTGCCTGAGAAGGTTAAATTTTCTGTATTATCATCATCTAATCCTAATTTTTCTTTTACATATTCATTTATTTCTGTTTTTGAACTTTCAGTTCCATCTGCATTTAATATTCTTTTTATTAATGTTGGCTTTATTTTATTTCCGCCATTTGCTACCATTCCTATGTATTTTACTAGTTGAATTGGTGAAAAACTGTTATAACTCTGTCCTATAGCTGCTTGTAAAGTTTGACCTGATGACCAAGTTTCATTTGCTTTTTTGGCTGCTTCTGGTGACGCTAATGTTCCAGACGTTTCACTTGGAAGTTCTATTCCTGTTTTTCTTCCTAATCCAAAGTAATTTGCATATTTGTCTAATGTTTCTATTCCCATTCTGTTTCCTGTTTCGTAAAAGAAATAGTTACAAGATTTTTCTATTGCCCCTGAAACATCTAGATATCCATGTCCTCTATGGTAGCTATTGTAATACCAACATCTTGGTTGATAATCTCTGTATCTTGTATATATACCTGTATCATTTATCTTTTCTGTTGTTGATATTACTCCTGATTCAAGTCCTGCTAGCGCTGTTACCATCTTGAATATTGAACCAGGTGCATAAGAACCAGATATTGCTTTATTAAATAGTGAATTGTTTTCTTTTATTTGATTGTATTCTGCCACACTTATTCCACCTACCCATGCATTTGGGTCATAATCTGGATTGCTTGCCATTGCAAGTATTTCTCCAGAGTGTACATCTATTACAGCAACACAACCTCCTTTTGCATCATATCTGTTTGAAAATCCACCATTTCTTATTTTTTCTATATTATTTTTTAAAGCTGTTTCCGCAACTTCTTGTAATTTCGAATCTATTGTTAGTACAACTGTTGAGCCTTGCTCTGGAGCTTTTGTAACGGTTTCACCTGTTACTGTTCCATCAACTGTCATTTCTATTTCTTCTTTTCCTTTTTTTCCTCTTAAGTAATTTTCAAATAATGATTCTATTCCTGTTCTACCAACATAATCATCATTTTCATATACATCTTGTTCTTCATTGTATTCTTTTTCACTTATTTTTCCAATATATCCTAATATATGTGATGCCAAACTTCCATAATTGTATTTTCTTGAACTTTGTGTAGTTATTGTAACTCCTGGAAAATCCGAATTTCTTTCGCTAATTTGCGCAACCACATTTCTTGATACATTTTCTGCAAGACTTAGTGGTTTTGTACTACTATAGCCTTTTGTTGACATTTCATATCTAATTGATATTATTTTTCTTGCTTCTTTTATATTCTCTGATGTTATACCATATCTTTTTACAAAATACGCAATTGTATCTTCTACACTTGTATTTTCTGCTAATTTATATTTGGCAAGCCATTTTTTTAAGGTATCTCCTTCTTTTGTATAACTTGTACATTCATCATTTACTGGGAAATTATTAGGATATCCCACTTGATTATTTTCAAATAAATTTATAATGTTTAAAATACATTTATTTAATGTTTCATCATCTGATTTTGTTTTATACATTTCTATATTAAATGAACTAGTTGTTGTTGCTAAAACACTTCCTGATCTATCTAAAATTTCTCCTCTTGAGGCTTCTAATATACTTTCTCTAGAGAGTCTTGTATTCGATATTTCTCTG
>ENA-UONS01003700-UONS01003700.1-human-gut-metagenome-genome-assembly--contig:-CS19-NODE-3700-length-10127-cov-3.282764_pt1 | contig 10127 bp, 8 predicted proteins | sample MGYA00242458_ERZ724005 | MGnify/ENA metagenome assembly ERZ724005
CAGCAGAAAAGGACTGCGCCTTGCTCCTGTATAAAAAAGGAAGCCCGGAAGCCGAGATCGAGATCCCCATGGAATACAGCACCCGCTACGGCGACCTGCGTTCCGTCGAAATAGAAAAGCTTCCCATAGAAAAATACGAATATAACTACCGCATTGCAGGCACCATCGTGACAGACCCCTACGCCCGCCGTATCTCCGGACGCAAAACCTGGGGACAGGCGCCGGCAGGAGAGGCTGCTTTGCGCGGCTGTATCATATCCGATGAGTTTGACTGGGAGGGTGACGAGCCTCTGCAGATCCCCTATACCGATGTGATTGCCTACGCCACCCATGTGCGCGGCTTCACGAAATATCCCACATCCGGCGTCCGTGCCAAAGGCACCTTCGCAGGCGTGCGGGAAAAAATCCCCTATCTGAAGGCGCTTGGCATCAATCAGCTGGAACTGATGCCGGTCTATGAGTTCGCGGAAGTGGAGGCCTGGGACGAAAAACGGCCAGCTATCCGTCGGGGCAGATCCGACGAACCCCTGATGAACTACTGGGGCTACACCGATAGCTATTATTTTGCGCCGAAGTCCTCTTACGCGGCTTCCAATGACCCGGTGCGGGAATTAAAAACGCTGGTAAAGGAGCTGCATAAAAACGGCATTGAGCTGGTGCTGGAATTCTATTTCCCAAAAGCCATGCAGACTGCCCGTGTACTGGACTGCATCCGCTACTGGGTACTGGAATACCACATAGACGGAGTTCACGTAAACCGGGATCATACGCCGGTGGAGGCACTGGCCCAGGAGCCGCTTCTCAGCCACACGAAAATCATGTCCGAGGGCTTCGGACTGGATGAGATTTACGACGGGCGTACTGTTCCGGGTTTCCGCAATCTGGCAGAATATAACGACGGTTTTATGATGGATATCCGTCGTTTCCTGAAGGGCGACGAGGGCATGATCCCGGCTTTTATCTGGAGAGAACGGAAAAATCCGGAGCGTCATGCGGTCATGAACTATCTGGCAGGCCATAACGGATTTACCCTGATGGACGCGGTGTCCTACGATGAGAAGCACAACGAGGCCAACGGCGAGGATAACCGGGACGGTACCGACTACAACTATAGCTGGAACTGCGGCGAGGAAGGACCGAGCCGGAAGAAAAAGACCCTGGAGCTTCGTTCCAGACAGCTTCGTAACGCCTTGGTGATGCTGTATCTCGGTCAGGGCGTTCCGGTGCTGTACGGCGGCGACGAACACGGCAACAGTCAGTTAGGCAATAACAACGTTTACTGTCAGGACAATGAACTGTCCTGGATCAAATGGAAACCGGGCAAGGCCTGGGAATACCTGGAAGAATATGTACGACGCCTCATTTCCTTCCGAAAGGATCATCCGGTCTTTCATCAGGACGCAGAGCTTCGGCAGACTGATTACCTGTCCTGCGGCCATCCGGATGTGTCCTATCATGGAAAACGGGCATGGCTGGGCGATTTTGAAAATTACAGCAGGAGCGTGGGAATTCTCTACGCAGGCGAGTATGTGTCGGCGAACTCAGAAGGAAAGGAGCATGACGATTCCTTCTACGTGGCCTACAATATGCACTGGATTCCCCATGAATTCGCACTTCCGAAGCTGCCGGGCAAACAGGTCTGGACCATTGCCCTGGATACGGGAATCGAAGGTACAGATGGGATCCATGCGGAGGGCAGCGAAGAGGTCCTTACAGATCAGCGCACTGTGACCGTTCCGGAGCGGACCATACTGGTGTTGCGGGGACAGACAAGGCGGAAAGAGAAAAAAGAGCAGAAGGAACAGAAAAAACAGGCAGGAGCAGAGGCAGAATGAAAGCTTGGAACCATTTTTGCACCATTACAGAACATAAAATCATGGTCATGCGGCAGTGCTTCAAGATAGGGCTGTACCGGCAGGGACTGCTGCACGACATGTCCAAATATACGCCCACGGAATTTATACCGGGCTGTAAATACTATCAGGGCTACAGAAGCCCCAATAATGCCGAGCGGGAGGACAAGGGCTATTCAGCGGCCTGGCTTCACCATAAGGGCCGCAACAAGCACCATTACGAGTACTGGATTGATTACAGCGTAGGTCCGGTGAAGGGCATGACCGGCATGAAGATGCCCAACCGCTATGTGGCCGAGATGATGATGGATCGCATGGCTGCGTCCAAAATCTACAATAAGGGTCATTATGATCAGCATGAGTCTCTGAAATATTATGAAAAGGGAAAAGATTCCTACATGATTCACGATGAGACCCGGGCACTTCTGGAGCATCTGCTTCATCTGCTGGACGAGCAGGGCGAGGAGGCGCTGTTCGCTTACATGCGCGCCAACATTGTAGGTAAGAAGGAGTATCCGAAGATTCCTCCCAGACCCTGGCAACTGGCAGGCGACGGTCATTACGTTTCGGACGTGGAGCTTCTGCGGCTTCAGAAGGAGCAGGAGAAGGCGTCCGGAAAATAAAAAAGGAAATGGGGAACCGGTGCAGAATATTATAAATAGAGGAAAACTGATAACCATGCAGTACAGCATCATAAAGAGGTGGATGTATGACTATACGCGAAAGCACGGAACAGTGGGAAAGCGATTATTTAAGTCCGTATGCTTCTCTGAGTAAGAATTCCAGGGGGCGGGATCGGTATGAGCCACCCTGTGATATCCGGCCAGTCTATCAGAGAGACCGGGATCGGATTTTGCACTGCAAGTCCTTTCGTCGTCTGAAGCATAAGACCCAGGTTTTCCTGACACCCCGGGGCGACCACTATCGTACCCGTCTGACCCACACCCTGGAGGTTTCCCAGATAGCCAGAACCATGGCAAAGGCTCTGCGCCTCAATGAGGATCTGACCGAAGCTGTCGCCTTGGGTCACGATCTGGGACATACGCCTTTCGGACACGCAGGCGAGAGGGTCCTAAACGACCTTTGCAGCGCCGGCTTCGCTCATTATGAGCAGAGTGTCCGCGTGGTGGAAAAACTGGAAAAAAGCGGAAAAGGTCTGAATCTGACCTGGGAGGTGCGGGACGGCATCCGAAATCACCGGACCAGCGGCCATCCGTCTACCCTGGAGGGCAAGCTGGTACGTTTTTCCGATAAAATTGCCTATATCAATCACGATATTGACGACGCCATCCGCGCCGGGATTCTGGAGGAGACAGATATTCCAAAAGAATACCGGGATATATTGGGCAGCACGACGCGGGAGCGGCTGAACACGCTTGTACACGACGTCATTTCCCAGAGCATGGGAAAGCCGGACATCTGTATGTCCGCAGAGGTGGAGGGAGCCATGCACGCGCTCCGCAGCTTCATGTTCAACAATGTGTATACGAATCCCATCGCCAAGGGCGAGGAGGTTAAGGCGCGGAATATGCTGGAGGGGCTGTTTTCCTATTATATGGAGCATCCGGAGGAGCTTTCGGATGAGTTTAAGGCCATGCTGGCCAGTGGCCGGGATCCACTGGAGATCGTGGTGTGCGATTACATATCCGGCATGACAGACCAGTCCGCGATTTATAAGTTTGAAGAATACTTTGTTCCAAAAGCATGGAACGCATAGGTGGCAGAATAGATGTATTATGCAGAAGAATTGATCGAAGAGGTGCGCTCGCGGAATGACATCGTAGATGTGATTTCCGGGTACGTGCGGCTTCAGCGGAAGGGATCCAGCTATTTCGGACTCTGCCCCTTCCACAGTGAGAAGTCCCCGTCCTTTTCGGTGTCGCCGGGCAAGCAGATGTATTATTGCTTCGGCTGCGGCGCAGGCGGCAATGTCTTTACATTTTTAATGGAATATGAAAATTATACTTTTCCCGAGGCGGTGAAGGTATTGGCTGACCGGAGCGGCGTGGATCTGCCGGAGGTGGAATACTCCGAGGAGGCCAGACTTCAGGCGGACTTAAAGAGCCGGCTTCTGGAGATTCAGAAAAAAGCGGCGAAATATTACTACTATCAGCTCCGGCAGCCCAAGGGCCGGGTGGGGTATGAGTATCTGAAAAATCGGGCGCTTACGGATGAGACCATTCAAAAATTCGGACTGGGCTATTCTGGGCAGCAGACGAAGGAATTGTACCAGTACCTGAAGCATGAGGGGTATTCGGACGCCCTCTTGAAGGAGTCGGGGCTGTTCAGCATGGACGAACGCAGCGGCGTCTATGACAAGTTCTGGAACCGGGTGATGTTCCCGATTATGGACGCCAATCATCGGGTCATCGGCTTCGGAGGCCGTGTCATGGGCGACGCGAAGCCCAAGTATCTGAACTCGCCGGAGACAAAGATTTTCGATAAGAGCAGGAACCTGTATGGGCTGAATTTTGCCCGCAGCTCCCGGAAAGGAAATCTGATTATCTGTGAAGGCTATATGGATGTGATAGCCCTTCATCAGGCAGGCTTCAGCCAGGCGGTGGCGTCCCTGGGAACGGCGCTGACCACCCAGCAGGCGATTCTCATGAAACGCTACGCCGACGAGGTGCTGGTGACCTACGACAGCGATGAGGCCGGAACCAAAGCGGCTCTCCGGGCGATCCCGATTCTGAAGGAAGCGGGACTGACCATGCTGGTCATCAATATGAAGCCCTACAAGGATCCGGATGAATTTATCAAAAATATGGGGCGCGAAGCCTTTCAGCAGCGTATCGACGAGGCTCAGAGCAGCTTCCTTTTTGAGGTGGAGGTGCTGGAGCGTCAGTACAACTTAAAGGATCCGGCCCAGAAGACGGCATTTTTTGATGAAACCTCGAAGAAGCTTTTGGGTTTTTCCGATGAAATCGAGCGTAATAATTATATCGAGGCCATAGCGGCCATATACGTCACCGGCTTCTAGTCCCTGCGGCGGAAAGTTAACCAGCTGGGTCTATCCTTAGGCGGACAGGCTCCGTCGCCGCGCCCCCGGGACGTATCGTCCGCTAAAAAAGAAAAGGACGAGGGAACGGCGGCGTCCCAGAAGCTATTGCTTACCTGGATGATTTCCGATGAGCAGTATTCCCGGGTTATAAGGCGTTACATCCGTCCGGAAGATTTCAGCGTGCCACTGTACGCTGAGATTGCGCGGATGCTGTATGAGCAGCAGGATCAACAGGGGAAATTAAACCCCGCCGGAATTTTAAGCCGTTTTGAAAACGCGGAGGAGCAGCGGGAGGCCGCAGCTGTATTCAACGCCCAGTTAAAGCAGGTGGAGACCAGAGAGGAGAATGAAAAAGCCCTGCAGGAGACCATTTACAAAATCCGGCAGGAAGCATTGAACCGCAGAGGAAAAGAGCTTGCGCCCACCGATATGGCGGGACTGCAAAAGCTTATACAGGAGCGGCGGGAGCTTCAGAAACTGCATATTTCACTGGATTAAGGATAAAATACTAACAAGTTATGGAAGGATGGAACAACATGGAAGAAAACGCAGCAAAGTTTGAGGAGAAATTAAAAGAGCTTCTGGTAATGGCGAAGAAGAAAAAGAATATTCTGGAGTACCAGGAGATCAGCGACTTCTTTGCGGAGTTTGATCTGGATCCGGATCATATGGAGAAAATCCTGGAGTATCTGGAGGCCAATAATATCGATGTGCTTCGGATTACCGGCGATGGGGACGAGCCCGACGACGCCCTGCTTCTGGCAGAGGATGACGACGACATGGACGTGGAGCAGTTAGACCTCTCCATTCCCGACGGCGTCAGCATCGAGGACCCGGTTCGTATGTATCTGAAGGAGATCGGTAAGGTTCCCCTTCTGAGCGCAGACGAGGAGATTGAACTGGCAAAGCGTATGGAAGAAGGCGACGAGGACGCGAAGAAGCGTCTGGCCGAGGCCAATCTTCGACTGGTAGTCAGCATAGCGAAGCGTTACGTGGGCCGCGGTATGCTCTTCCTGGATCTGATTCAGGAAGGAAACTTAGGACTCATCAAGGCGGTAGAGAAGTTCGATTACCGAAAAGGATATAAATTCAGTACCTATGCTACCTGGTGGATTCGTCAGGCTATCACAAGAGCCATTGCCGATCAGGCACGGACCATCCGTATTCCGGTGCATATGGTGGAGACCATCAACAAGCTGATCCGCGTGTCCCGTCAGTTGCTGCAGGAGCTGGGACGTGAACCTACTCCGGAGGAGATCGCGGCAGAGATGAAGCTGCCGGTGGAGCGTGTGCGTGAAATTCTGAAGATTTCCCAGGAGCCGGTTTCCTTGGAGACGCCTATCGGTGAGGAGGAGGACAGCCATCTGGGCGATTTCATTCAGGACGACAATGTACCGGTCCCGGCGGACGCTGCGGCATTTACCCTGCTGAAAGAGCAGTTGGTAGAGGTTTTAAGCACCTTGACAGACCGGGAGCAGAAGGTTCTGCGCCTGCGTTTCGGTCTTGATGATGGGCGTGCCCGGACACTGGAAGAAGTTGGAAAGGAATTTAACGTAACCCGTGAGCGAATCCGTCAGATTGAGGCGAAAGCACTTCGGAAGCTGCGTCATCCGAGCCGCAGCCGGAAGCTCAAGGATTACCTGGACTAGGAAAATGAATATTTCAAGACGACTGAACCGACTGGCAGAGCTGGTCACAGAGGGCAGCCGGCTGGCAGATGTGGGAACAGATCACGGATATGTTCCCCTTTGTCTTTGCAGGGAGAAAAAGATCCCGTCGGCGATAGCCATGGACATCAATGAGGGGCCTCTTAAGCGGGCAAAAAGCCATATCGCTGATGCCGGACTGGAGAATTACATAGAGACGCGGCTGTCTGACGGACTGCATGAGTTAAGAGGCGGCGAGGCGGACACGGTGCTTATCGCCGGCATGGGCGGCGCGTTGATGGTGCGGATTCTGACGGAAGGAACCCGGGCGCTTATGGGTGTGCGGGAGCTGGTGCTGCAGCCCCAGTCGGAAATTGACGAGGTGCGGCGGTGGCTGTGTACCCACGGCTGGCATATCATGAAGGAAGATATTTTGCTGGATGAGGGGAAATATTATCCCATGTTCAAGGCCGTACCGGGTGAGACGGAAGGCTATACGGAGGCGGAGTACCGCTTCGGAAAGCTGGGACTCCAGGAATCTCCGGAGGTGCTGGCGGATTTCCTGGAGAAGAGGCTTGAGGTAAACCGGCAGATAGAGGCTGGGCTTCCGAAGAATGATGACGGACGGATTGCGGCGCGGAGAGCGGAAGTGGCGGCGGAAATCGGGCTGCTGACAGAAGTGCTGAGCTGTATAACAAGCTGGCGATAAATACAAAAATTTACAATGTACAGTAACAAAACAGGAGCGTATAGAGAATGAGATGTCAGGATATTCTGGATAAAATTGAGGCGCGGTATCCGCGCAAATATGCCTGTGACTGGGACAATGTGGGCCTTCTGGCTGGAAGCCGGGAGCGGGAAGTGGATACAGTCTACATTGCCCTGGACGCTACTGACGAGGTGGTGGACGCGGCTTCCGAGTGCGGCGCGCAGCTGCTGCTGACCCATCACCCGATGATTTTCGGCGGCCTGAAATCTGTGACCACCGACGATTATGTGGGCGAACGGCTGATTCGCCTGATTCGAAACGACATTTCCTATTATGCCATGCATACCAATTATGATGTGATGGGAATGGCGGAGCTGGCGGCGGATATGCTGGATCTGAAGGATAGAAAGGTACTGGAGGAAGTGCTGGACGGCGAAGGCATCGGCCGTGTGGGCGATCTGCCTCGGAGTATGACCCTGGAGGAATGTGCCAACTTTGTCAAAGGGCGCTTCGGGCTTCCCAATGTGAAGATTTTCGGAGAGCTGGAGAAGCAGGTGCAGCGGGCAGCCATCTGTCCGGGATCCGGAAAGAGTGAGGCGAAGCCGGCGCTCTCTATGGGAGCGGAAGTGTATATCACCGGCGATATCGATCATCACACCGGCATCGATATGGCGGACTGCGGTATGGCGATCATTGACGCAGGACATTACGGAGTGGAGCATATCTATATCGCGGATATGGAGCATTTTTTGAAGGAAAACTGCCCGGAGCTCCGTGTATATACTGCGCCGGTGAAGCAGCCCTTTCAGGTGCTGTAAAAGATAATCGAAAAATGGAAGTTTCATGGCTGCTGTATCAAAACATGCAGCTGCCTATGTAAAATATGGAGGTGCGGCATATGAAAATGGTAAAGGTAAGTCTGAACGGAAAAACATATGAATATCCGGAAGGAACCCGATATCTGGAAATCGCGGCGGATATGCAAAAGGATTATTCCCACGATATCGTGCTGGTGTCAGTCAATAAGCGTCTGCGGGAGCTGAACAAGAAGCTGTACGAGGATGCGGAGCTTGTATTTTACACCACGGCGGATATGGTGGGGGCCCAATCTTACCGGCGCAGCCTGACGATGCTGCTGATGAAAGCTATCTACCGGGTGGCGGGCCACGATCATGTGACACGGGCCCAGGTACATTATTCCCTGAGCAACGGTTATTACTGTACTGTGGAGGGCGACGTGCAGGTCGACGGCACGTTCCTTGCAGCGGTGAAGGCGCAGATGCAGGAATATGTGGCGCGTAAGACTCCTATCGAGAAGAAAAATGTGGGTACGGACAAGGCGCTTCGCATCTTTCATAACCATCGGATGTACGATAAAGAAAAGCTGTTCCGCTACCGCCGGGCTTCCCGGGTAAATATCTACAATATCGGTGAATTTGAGGATTATTACTACGGCTATATGGTGCCGGATACAGGGTATCTCAAGTATTTTGAGCTGTATCCTTACGATGAAGGCTTTGTACTTCAGTTCCCGACTGCCGCAGAGCCGGAAAAGATTCCGCCCTTCGCACCCCAGCATAAGGTATTTCAGGTAATGAAGGAATCTGCAAAATGGGGCGATCTGCTGGGTATTTCCACTGTCGGCGATCTGAACGACTGTATCGCCCGGGGTGGCCTGCATCAGCTGATTATGACCCAGGAGGCCCTGCAGGAACGGAAAATTGCGGAGATTGCAAGCCGGATTGCGGCAGATCGCAGTCGAAAGTTTATCATGATCGCGGGACCTTCTTCCTCGGGCAAGACGACATTTTCCAGAAGACTGTCCATCCAGCTGGCGGCGGCAGGTTTGAAGCCGCACCCTATTTCCGTTGACAATTATTTCGTAGAGCGGGAAATGACGCCCCGGGATGAAAATGGAGACTATAACTTCGAATGCCTGGAGGCCATGGATATCGAGCTGTTTAACCGGCAGATGTGCGAGCTTCTGGAGGGCAAAACCGTGGAACTGCCGTACTTCAATTTCAAGACCGGAAAGAAGGAGTATAACGGCGATTATATGACTATGGGAGAGGATGACATTCTGGTGATAGAGGGCATTCACTGTCTGAACGACAAGCTGTCCCACAGTCTGCCCCGGGAGAGTAAGTTTAAGATCTACATCAGCGCTCTGACACAGCTGAATGTAGATGAGCACAACCGGATCCCGACTACCGATGGCAGACTCATCCGCCGTATGGTCCGCGACGCGCGGACACGCGGAGCTAGCGCAGCCCGCACCATTTCCATGTGGCCTTCGGTCCGCAGAGGCGAGGAGGAGAATATCTTCCCCTACCAGGAGGAGGCGGATATGGTATTTAATTCCGCATTGATTTATGAACTTTCGGTTCTGAAGCAGTATGCGGAGCCGCTGCTTTTCGGCATCGACCGGGAAGCACCGGAGTATCTGGAGGCCAAGCGGCTTTTGAAGTTCCTGGATTATTTCCTGGGAGTAGACAGTACGAATATTCCGGATAACTCGCTGGTGCGGGAGTTTATTGGGGGCGGGTGCTTCCGGTTATAAGGGAAAAACCGTTTGGTTGAAGACGGACGGTTGAAAAAGGAGCTTTCCACGCTCGGGCGCAATTAGACCCTCCTTAGGAAAGCTCCTTTTTCAACCTGTTTTTCGGTGCAATGCACAAAAATTTTCGGTTCATTTTGTACAATCCACCAATTGACACTCACTCCTCCCCATGCTACTATAATGCCGTCATGTGAATACGTATTCACAAACATAAACACTGGTTTTTACAAGTATTACAACATAGAAGAAAACCATATCGACAGGAGAGATAACCCATGATTACAATGACCGAAATCGCCCGCCTCACCCGCGTGTCGCAGCCTACCGTATCCCGGGTGCTGAACGGCAACACTTCCGT
>ENA-UONS01003703-UONS01003703.1-human-gut-metagenome-genome-assembly--contig:-CS19-NODE-3703-length-10116-cov-9.547858_pt1 | contig 10116 bp, 8 predicted proteins | sample MGYA00242458_ERZ724005 | MGnify/ENA metagenome assembly ERZ724005
AGGACTTGCACTTCAGGTCCGCCAGGTCGCCGGAGCAGCACTCCAGCTGCCGCACCGGGATATCCAGGGACCGGAACAGCTCCACGCTGTAGCGCCACAGCTGTTCGTACCACTTCTTGGAGTCCTCGGGCTTGCAGACCACGATCATCTCCTGCTTTTCAAACTGGTGAATGCGATAGATGCCCCGCTCCTCAATACCGTGGGCGCCCTTCTCCTTCCGGAAACAGGGGGAATAGGAGGTCAGCGTCTGGGGCAGGGACTCGGCGGGCACGATCTGGTCGATGAACTTGCCGATCATGGAGTGCTCGCTGGTGCCGATCAGATACAGATCCTCGCCCTCGATTTTATACATCATGGCGTCCATGTCGGTCTGGCTCATGACGCCCTCCACCACGTTGCCGTGGATCATAAACGGGGGAATGCAATAGGTGAAGCCCTTGTCGATCATGAAATCCCGGCCATAGGCCAGCACGGCCTCGTGGAGCCGTGCAATATCGCCCATGAGATAATAGAATCCGTTGCCGGATACCCGGCCGGCGGCATCCATATCAATGCCGTCGAAGCGCTCCATGATCTCCGTGTGGTAGGGAATATCGAACTCCGGCAGCTTGGCCTCGCCGAAGCGCTGAACCTCCACATTGTGGGAGTCGTCGGGGCCGATGGGCACAGAGGGGTCGATCATCTGGGGGATAACCATCATGATCTTGGTGATCTGCTGGGTCAGACGGCCCTCCATCTCCTCCAGCTGGGCCAGCCGGTCGGCATTGGCCTTCACCTGGGCCTTGGCCTCCTCGGCCTCTGCCAGCTTGCCGGGGTCCTTCTTGGCCTGACCCATCAGCATACCCACCCGCTTGGACAGCTGGTTCCGCTGGGCACGCAGGTCGTTGGCCTCGTTCATGGCGGCCCGCTTTTCGGCGTCCAGGGCAATGACCTCGTCCACCAGGGGGAGCTTGGCGTTTTGGAACTTCTTGCGGATGTTTTCTTTAACAGCTTCCGGATTGTCCCGGACAAATTTGATATCAAGCATGGCTTTTATCGCACCTTTCCGTGTTTCACGTGAAACATCATGGTTTTTTGATGGTGTGCAGGGCCTCCAACAGCTTATTCAGGTCGTCCACACCGTAATATTCCAACTCAATGCGCCCTTTCTTCTTGCCGGAGACAATGCGGCATCCCCGGCCCAGGGTGTTCCCCAGATCCCGGGCGGCCTCCTGGGCATAGTCCACGGTCAGACCGGCAGGGGAGGGCTTCTCCTTCTTTCCGGCGGTGAGCTTCTTCACCAACTGCTCCGTCTGCCGGACGGACAGGTCATTTTTCAGAATGGTGGCCGCCGTGGTCTCCTGCAGGGCAGGGGACAGGGGCAGCAGAGCCCGGGCGTGGCCGTTGGTCAGCCGTCCGTCCTCCACCATGGCCCGCACCGGGGGACACAGGTTCAGCAGACGCAGGGCGTTGGCCACGGCGGACCGGGACTTGCCCACCCGCTGGGCGGTTTCCTCCTGGGTCATGTTGTACTGGCTCATCAGCACCTGATAGCCCTCGGCTTCCTCGATGGGGTTCAGGTCCTCCCGCTGGAGGTTCTCGATCATAGCCAGCTCCATGGCCTTGCGGTCGTCGGCCTCGATGACGATGGCCGGCACCTGGGTCAGTCCCGCCATGCGGGCGGCCCGCCAGCGCCGCTCACCGGCGATGATCTGGTAATAGCCGGACTGCAGCTTCCGCACCGTCAGCGGCTGGATGATGCCGTGCTCCCGGATGGAGTCGGCTAAGTCCGCCAAGGACTCCGGGTCAAATTGCTTGCGGGGTTGGGATGCGCAGCTTTCCACCTGAGAAATCGGCAGAAACAGACTGCTCTTTTCCTCCTGAGAGTCGATCACGTCGTCTCCCAACAGGGCGGCCAGGCCTTTGCCCAGCCCTTTTGGGTTGTTGGCCATTGCTGAAACGCTCCTTTCCGCACAGAATCAGGTATTTTTCTTGAGAAATTCGTTGGCCAGAGCCAGATAGGCCTCCGCGCCCCGGCAGCCCCGGTCATAGGCCGTGATGGGCTTTCCGTGGCTGGGCGCCTCGGACAAGCGGATGTTCCGGGGGATCACCGTGGCATACACCTTCCCGGGGAAGAATCGCTTGACCTCCTGGGCCACCTGAATGGCCAGGTTGGTGCGCCCGTCGAACATGGTCAGCAGCACGCCCTCGATCTGGAGCCGGGGATTCATGTTCCGCCGGACGATGCGCACGGTGTTCATCAGGTCGCTGAGGCCCTCCAGGGCGTAGTACTCTCCCTGCAGCGGCACCAGCAGGGAATCCGCTGCGCACAGAGCGTTCAGGGTCAGCAACTCCAGGGAGGGGGGACAGTCCACAAAGATATAGTCATAATCCTCCCGGACGGCGTCCAGGGCGCTGCGCAGCAGAAACTGCCGGTCCGCCATTTCGATCATCTCCACGCCGCCCCCGGCCAGGGCCTTGCTGCTGGGCAGCACGTCGCCGTAGGGGGTGGTGACAATGGCCTTCCGGGTCTCCACGCCGTTGATGAGCACGTCATATACGCCGTTGGACACGGATTTGTCCACCCCCATGCCGGAGGTGGCGTTGGCCTGGGGGTCAAAGTCGCACAAAAGCACCCGCTTCCCCAGGTATTTCAGGGCCGCAGCCAGGTTGACACAGGTGGTGGTCTTCCCAACGCCGCCTTTTTGATTCACGATCGCCACGATTTTCGCCACTTTGTCCACACTCGCTTTCTGTCGGTCTTTATTTTAGTATATCACATTTTCAGTCGGTTTCAATAGAAAATCTGCAAAATGAGAAAAAACTTGAGAAAATGTTTCACGTGAAACGGCGAAACCAACACGCAAAAAGGGTGGATGTTTCACGTGAAACATCCACCCCATGGGTCATATCAGGATCATCCCCGAAACCGGCGGCAGCCGCAGCCGCAGCTTCCCGCCGGGGGCATAGAACTGCTGGAAGGTCAGGGCCTCCCGGGCCAGCTCCCGGGGCCAGGGGATGGCCACCTCTGCGGCGTCCTCGCCTGCGTTCAGGGCTGCCACGGTGATCTCGTCTCCCAGCTGCCGCCGCAGCACCAGAACGCCGCCCCGGGCATGGAGATAGGTCAGGCCCCCCTCCTGCAGGGACAGGCGCTCCCGGCGCAGCTGCCCCAGCTGGCGGAAGAAGGCCAGCAGCTCCTGGTCCTCCTGGCCCCAGGGATAGGTCCCCCGGTTCAGGGGGTCCTCAAAGCCCTCCATCCCGGCCTCGTCCCCATAGTACACCGTAGGGGAGCCGGGGAAGCAGTACAGCAGCATCTCGCCCACCCGCAGCCGGGCCTGGCCCTTCTGCCGCTGGGCAGGGGAGAGGCGGTATGCCGCCCGGCCGTCCTTGGTATCCGGCACATCCTCCGCTCCCAGCAGGGTCAGGATCCGGGGGGTGTCGTGGGTGCCCAGAATGTTCAGGGCGCTGTAAAAGGCGGGCCGGGGATAGTGCTCCCGGATGACCTCCATGGTGTCCCGGAAGACGGCGGCGTCGCCGCCCCGCAACCAGTCCAGGGCCGCCGTCCGGAAGGGATAGTTCATCAGCCCGTGGGTCTCGCTGCCCAGCAGATACCGCCTGCGCTGGCTGTAGGCGATCTTGTTGCTGCCGTCCTCCCACACCTCGCCCAGCAGGAAGCTGTCGGGCTTCTCCTGGTCCATGGCACTGCGAATTTCGGCAATGAAGTCGTCCGGCAGCTCATCGGCCACGTCCAGCCGCCAGCCGGAGGCCCCCTGCCGCAGCCAGTGCCGCACCACGGAGTCTCCGTCCCGGATGATGAACCGGCGATAGCTGTCCGCAGACTCCTGCACCGCCGGCAGGGTCTTGATGCCCCACCAGGCGTCGTAATCCTCCGGCCAGGGGTGGAAGGAGTACCAATTATAATACTGGGACTCCCGGCTCTGGGCCGCCCCCAGCTCCGGATAGAAACCCTGGGCGTTGAAATACCGGCTGTTGCTGCCGGTGTGGTTGAACACTCCGTCCAGCATCACCCGGATGCCCCGGCACCCTGCCTCCCGGCACAGGGTGCGGAAGTCCTCCTCCGTGCCTAGCATAGGGTCAATGCGCCGGTAGTCCGCTGTGTCATATCGGTGGTTGCTGTCGGACTCAAAAATCGGGCACAGGTACAACGTACCTACTCCCATACTCTGTAGGTAGTCTAATCGGGAAGTGATCCCCGCCAGACTGCCGCCGAAGAAATCGTTGTTGCGGATGATCCCCTGGGCATCGGGCCGCCACACCGGAGTGTCGTCCCAGTCCTGGTGGACCACCCGGTTCCCCACCATCCCGGCGGGGTCCGGCACCCGGGTGCGGCAGAACCGGTCCGGGAAGATCTGATAGGTGATCCCCCGGCCAAACCAGGCGGGGGTAGGGCGGCTGTCGTCATAGACTGTCAGCTGCCACCGGGCCTGGTCGTCGAAGCCGTGAAGGCCGTATAGCCTTTGCCCCTCCGGATACGAAAACCGGAAGGCGTACCACACCAGCTCCGGCTCCTCTGGGGCGGTGTATACCCCCTGCCACCGGCCGTCATCGCCGGGGGACAGGGCCACCTCCTGCTCCGTACCCGCAAATTCCCGCCGCAGGAGCAACGTCACGCCGGTAACGTTTTCGTCCCCCGGTCGAACCGCGAAACGGACAGTGGCGCCGCACGCGGCGGCGCCAAAGGGGGACTTATATTCCGTATCGCGGGAGTCAAAGATCTTGCTCATGGAATGCCTCATTTCAGCAGGGTATTTTCGCCGATGACCACGGCGCCGATCTCCTCTTGGGAGAAATAGGAGTTCACAATGTCCACGGCGGTGGAGGCCAGGGCCGCGCCGGAGCCGCCCTTCTCGATGACCACGGCCACGGCGATCTGGGGATCGTCATAGGGGGCGAAGCACACGAACACGCCGTTGTTGGTGTTGGCGATACCGGTTTCTGCGGTACCGGTCTTGGCGCCGGCAGACACCACGCAATTGGAGAAGTAGTAGGACAGGCTCCCGGTGGTCAGGTTGTGCATGCCCTCCTTCACCGCCTGCACGGTGCTGCCGCTCATCTCCACGGTGTTCAGCGGCGCCTTGTCATAGGCGTAGATCACCGAGGAGTTGTCGTAGGATTTCACGTTTTTCAGCAGATGAGCCTCATAGTGCTGGCCGCCGCCCACCAGGGTGGCGATGTAGTTGGCCAGCTGCAGGGGCGTGAACAGGTCATAGCTCTGGCCGATGGCGGCGGTCAGGGTCTGGCCGTCAGTCCACTCCAGACCGTTGCGCTCGGCAAACTCCGGGGTGGCCATGGAGCCCTTGGCCTCGGCGCTTCCCGCCCCGCCGATCTCGATGCCGGTATACTCGCCCAGACCGAACTGCTTGGCATAGTCCGCCAGGGTCTTGATACCCGTCAACCGGCCCACCTCATAGAAGAAATAGTTGCAGGACACGGTGATGGCCTGGGACACATTGATGCGCCCGTGGGTGCCGCCGTACTCGTTATAGATCCAGCACCGGGGCTGGGGAGATTTGTAGTAGTCATACACACCCCGGTCCACAATGGTGGAGGAGGGGGTGATGATCCCCGACTCCAGGGCCGCCACGGCGGTACAGGGCTTGAAGGTGGAGCCCGGGGCGTATGCGCCGCCGATGGCCCGGTTCAGCAGGGGAGTGCCTACGGTGTCGCTGACCAGCTTGCTGTAATCCTGGTCAAAGGTGGACAGATTATAGGTGGGATAGCTGGCCATGGCCAGCACCTCGCCGGAGCCTACCCCCACCACCACCGCCGCGCCGCCCCGGACAATGCCGTCCTTGGCGGTCATGGCCTCGATGGTCTGGGCCAGGGACTTCTCCGTGTCCTCCTGCACGTCGATGTCCAGGGTCAGGGCCACGGTGCCGCCGGGCTGAGGCTCCTTGGTGTAAAGCTCGCCGGTGATCTTCCCCTCCTCGTTGGTGGTGATGATCCGGGTGCCCTTGGTGCCGTGGAGATAGGACTCAAAGGCCTTCTCCACGCCCTCCCGGCCCACCAGGGAGTTCATGGAGTAGCCCTCCATGTCCCGATAGCCGGTGACGCCGTTTTCCGGGTCGCCCACCCAGTCCTCGTAGTAGATGGGGCTCAGCCGCCCCAGCACATGGGCGGCATATTCGGTGTTATACACCCGGGCGGAGGAGGTGCCGGTGGATACCCCCTGATACTGGCCGTCCGCCGTCTGGCTGATCAGCTCCACGGACACGTCGTCGGCAAAGACGTACTGTGCGTCCGTCAGACTCTTCACCGCCAGCTCATACCGCACCCCGGCGATGGTCCGGGCCTGGTCGTCGGTATAGCTGCTGTCGATTTTGAACAGCTCCCGCAGCTTGGCCATGAACCGGTCCGGCTGCAGGGTGGGAGTCACCTGGGACAGCTTGGAATAGGGGATGCTCTTGTTCTTCAGGAACAGGGCGAAGCCCTCGCTGTCCTGGGCGTCGGTATAGCTGTAGGGCGCGGTTTTGCTCAGGGGCAGGGTATCGTTCCAAACGGTGTCGTTCTCGGCGCACAGGTCCGTCAGCCGCAGAATGGCGGCGTTCAGGTCCTGGTCATTCTCAAAATCCTTGGCGGAGAAGATCAGGGTATAGGTCAGCCGGTTGGACACCAGCACCTTGCCGTTGCGGTCGGTGATGATCCCCCGGGAGGCCTCCACCGTCTCGCTGGTGGCGTTGCTGGCCAGGGACTTGGCCCAGTTTTCCTCCCCGTGAAGGATCTGGGTATAGTACATCACCCCGGCGAAGGCCAGCAGGCACAGGCCCATCAGCCCCGTCAGCGCCCAGATGCGGACCCGCACCGGGTCAAATGCTTTATTCTTCATGGCACGCCTCCTATCTCAGGATCCGGTTGTGCACGCTGCGCAGCAGCAGATACACCAGCGGCGACAGCACCACCGTCACAGCCAGCTCCCGCCCCGTCAGCGACAGGGCGGCGCTCAGCTCCACCCCCTGCCGGAAGGTCAGCAGCACCGTGTGCAGCAGGTCCGTGATCACCAGGGCCAGAGCCGCGCACAGAACGGCGCACAGGAATCCCTGGCTCAGAAGCCGCTTGGCGATCATCGCCGCCGGCAGCGCCGCCGCCAGAAACGCCAGGGTATAGAAGCACGGGATGACCCCCGGCATGGTCAGGTCGCACAGCAGGCCGAAGACGCCGCCGAAAACGGCCCCCTCGGCGGGACCCTCCAGCATGGCCATGATCCCGGCGATCACCGGCGGCAGAAACGGGTGCACCGCCCACACGGAGATGCGGTTGAGCACCAGGGACTGCGCCAGCACCAGCAGCAGCACCGACCCGGCGTAGTACAACCATTTGAAGAACATATCCCGTTGGTTCATGGATTGATTCATGGCCGCTCCTCTCAATCCACGATGGTGAAGTCCGTGATCACGAACACCTCCACCAGCTGGGTGATATCGGTTTTGGGGATGATGGTGGCGTAGCGGGTCAGGCCGTTGTCATCGGTTTTGATCTCCTCCACGGAGCCGATGACCAACCCCGAGGGATAGTAGCCTCCCAGGCCGGAGGTGACGATCATGTCGCCGTTGATGAGGCTGGATTCCCCCTCCAGGTACGACAGCTTCAGCTTTCCCTGCCCCATCAGGGCCAGGTCCCCCATGGCCACCGTCACCTCGCCGGTGCGGAACACCAGGGCCCCCAGTTGGGAATCCGTGTCCAGGATGGTGGTCACGGTGCACCAGTTGGCGCCCGCCTCGGTGACCACACCCACCAGATAGCCGTACTGATCCACCACGCAGTCGCCGATGGCCACGCCCAGGCCGGTGCCCTTGTTCAGGGTCAGGGTCCTGGACCAGTTGGAGGTGCTGCGCTCGATGACCCGGGCCGCCTCAAAGGTGAAGTCCCGCCGCTGCTGCCGCAGACCGTTCAGGTCCCGCAGCCGCTGGTTCTCCTCGCTGTCGGTCTTGGCCTGGCGCGCATCCTCCTTCAGCTGGGCGTTTTCCTTGCGCAGCTCCTCGATCTCCTGGCGCAGGGCTTCCACCGTCTCGAACCGCTGGCCGATGTTCTGGAACCATCCGGCCACGGCGGAGCCCGCCGCCCGGAAGGGATAGGTGACCACCCCGGCGGCGTTCTGCAAAAAGCCCGTCTGGTTGCTGACGGCGCTGGCGATACACAGCCCCACCGCCACCACCACCACGGCGGCCAGCATCATAATGCCGTTTTTCTGAAAAAATCGTTTCATAGCGTATTCCTTATCGTCGAGACTGTCGAAAAACTCGGAAATCTTCCACCATCGGAAAGGAAGATCGTTACGAAAGAAACCCATCAGGGGTGTCTTTCGTTTGCAATCACAGGTTTTTCAGAACTTTTTAAGTTCTGAAAAACCGCACCAGTTTATCAAAAAAGTCTTTTTTGATAAACTGGTCACAGCAGCGTCACGCCGAACTCCGCCAGCATCCGGCTCAGCAGCAGCACCGGCAGACCCATCACGTTGAAAAAGTCCCCGTCGATGCGCTCCACCAGCAGGGCCCCCTGGCCCTGCACGCCGTAGGCCCCGGCCTTGTCCATGGGCTCGCCGCCCCGGATATAGGCCGTCAGCTCCTCCCGGCCGGCGGGCCGGAAATACACGTCCGTGGACTGGGCCCGGGTCAGGGACCGCTGTCCCTGCCGCAGGGTAACGCCGGTGCACACCGTGTGCCGCCGCCCCGCCAGGTCCGTCAGCATCCGCAGGGCGTCCGCCTCATCCTTGGGCTTTCCCAGCCGCTGCTGGTCCAGAAACACCATGGTGTCGGCGGTGATGACGATCTCATCCTCCTCCGACGGCACCGCCTGGGACTTCTCCCGGCTGATATACGACACGATCTCCGGGGGCGTCAGGCCCTGGGGATACCATTCCTCCACCTGAGGCACCCGCACGGTGAAATCCCGGATGCCGATCCGGGTCAGCAGCTCCTGCCGCCGGGGGGAACCGGAGGCCAGCACGATCCTTGCCATGGCCTCACCTCCCGGTGGAGCCGAAGCCGCCTGCGCCCCGCTCCGTCTCGTCCAGCGCGTCCACCCGCACCAGCTCCGGCCGCACCACCGGCACCACCATCAGCTGGGCGATGCGGTCCCCGGGCCGGATGGTATAGTCCTCCCCGGACAGATTCACCAGCCCCACGGAGATCTCCCCCCGATAGTCGCTGTCGATAACGCCCACGCCGTTGCTCAGGCCGATTCCGTGCCTGAAGCCCATGCCGCTGCGCACAAACACCAGGGCCGCATAGTCCGGGGAGGGCAGGGCAATGGCAATTCCCGTGGGGATGCCCATCCGCTGGCCTGGGGCCAGGGTCACGTCCTCCTCCATGCACGCGCACAGGTCCATGGCCGCCGCGCCCGCCGTCTTATACTGGGGCAGCGGGAACTCCCGGCCTATTTTCGGCGACACCGCCTTGATTTTAAGCTCCATTGTACCACTTGCTCCTATTGAATATGAAAACAAACTGTGAAAAGATTGTAAAGGTTGATAACCGGGCGTATTTATTCCACACCCCGGTAGAACAGGCCCCGGGTCAGCTGGTCCGGCCGGTAGTCGCTGCGGCCCTGATAGGCCCGCAGCACCCGGACGCACTCCTCCGGCGACTCCGTGGTGAACCGCAGCCGCGCCCGGGTCAGCCCCAGCTGCCGCCACTCCGGCTTATCCGCCAGGAACAGCACCTTACTGTTCTCGATCTCGCATCGGTGGCCCCACTGGCCCACCAGGGGGAACTGCGCCCCGGTGCGGTCCACCAGGACGTTCTCCTGGCCGCACCGGCAGGCAGGGGAGCGGTCCGTATAGTCCCGCCCGGCGTCCCGGCAGCCCAGCTCATTGCGGATGACGCAGTTTTCCATGATCATCAGCGGCAGGCGGCCGTATACCACCGCCTCGCAGGGCAGAACCTTCCGCAGGTCCCGGAGCTGCTGCCACCGCAGCTCCATGGACACGGCGGCGGCTTTCAGCCCCAGCTCCTTCCAGAACAGCAGGGACTCACTGTTGAAAAGATTCAGCCCCAGGTCTCCCCACAGGGGCAGACCCAGCCCCTCGGCAATGGGCAGATGCCCCAGATTGCCGAGGGCCACGGCGGAGAGCTGCTGCCGGTGCCGCTGCAGAAGGGTCCGTAGCGCCGCCTGGTCCTC
>ENA-UONS01003708-UONS01003708.1-human-gut-metagenome-genome-assembly--contig:-CS19-NODE-3708-length-10101-cov-9.457496_pt1 | contig 10101 bp, 5 predicted proteins | sample MGYA00242458_ERZ724005 | MGnify/ENA metagenome assembly ERZ724005
ACACCGATCATGCCGATGATGTGCAGGATCAGGTCCTTGCCGGACACGCGGGGGCTGAACTTGCCCTTGAGCACAAACTTGATGGCAGAGGGCACCTTGAACCATGCCATGCCGGTGGCCATACCGGCGGCCATGTCGGTGGAGCCAACGCCGGTGGAGAAGGCACCCAGTGCACCGTAGGTGCAGGTGTGGCTGTCCGCACCGATGACGCAGTCACCGGCGGTCACGATGCCTTTTTCGGGCAGCAGGGCGTGCTCGATGCCCATCTGGCCCACATCGTAGAAGTTGAGGATATCGTATTTGTTGGCGAACTCGCGGCACTGCTTGGACTGGGTGGCACTCTTGATGTCCTTGTTGGGCACAAAGTGGTCCAGCACGATGGCGATGTGCTCTTTGTCGAACACGCTGTCGAAACCGGCGCGCTCAAACTCGTTGATGGCGACGGGGGTGGTGATGTCGTTGCCCAGCACGATGTCCAGCTTTGCGTTGATGAGCTGGCCTGCCTTGACCTCGGCAAGCCCGGCATGTGCGGCAAGGATCTTCTGCGTCAGGGTCATTCCCATGGTGGTACTCTCCTTTTATACTTATAGGCGGCTCGCCCTCTCCGTCTGCTCCCGCTGGTCGCATCCACCTCCCCCAAAGTGGGAGGCCTTGGCAGTCCACGCAAAGTTACTGGTTTCGCCAGAGGCTCTCCCTTTGGGAGAGCTGTCACCGCAGGTGACTGAGAGGGCGAGGATGTTACTTGTTGTTGATCGCGCTCACCAGTGCCTTGACACCGGCCACGATGATATCCGTGTCAGTACCGGCACCCCAGGTGACGGTGCCGTCGCCCCAGGTCAGGCCCACATAGGAGGCGGCACGGGAGGTGGAGCCCTCGTCCAGGCTGTGCTCGGAGTAGTTCTCCAGATGGAACTCCATGCCGGTAGCGCTCTGGATGGCGTTGGCCACGGCGTCCAGACGGCCGTTGCCCACCGAGGTGACCACCTTGCGCTGGCCGTTCAGGTCCAGCGTGACCGTGGCGGTGATGCCGTTGACCTGAGCAAAGTGTGCCTCGATGACATTGAGGGGCTTGCGGCGGTTGAGGAAGGTGTCCTCGAAGATGTGCAGCACCTCTCCGGCACTCAGCTCCTTGTGGCTGTGGTCGGACACGCTCTTGACCTTGTAACCCAGAGCTTCGCGCATCTTGGGGGGCAGGTTGTAGCCGTAGTTCTGTTCCAGCACAAAGCCGATGCCGCCCTTACCGCTCTGGCTGTTGATGCGGATGACGTCGGCGTCATAGGTGCGGCCGATGTCGTGGGGGTCCACCGGGATATAGGGGCAGGTCCAGCGGTGCTCGTTGTGCTCCTTGCGGTAGGCCATGCCCTTGGCAATGGCGTCCTGATGGCTGCCGGAGAAGGCGGCAAACACCAGCTGACCGGCGTAGGGAGTGCGCTCATAGATGTGCATGCGGGTCACGCGCTCATAGGTGGCGCAGATGCCGGGCATATCCGAAAAGTCCAGCTTGGGATCCACGCCGTGACTGTACATGTTCATGGCCAGGGTGACGGCATCCACGTTGCCGGTGCGCTCGCCGTTGCCGAACAGGCAGCACTCCACACGCTGAGCACCGGCCAGCACGGCCAGCTCGGCGCAGGCCACGCCGGTGCCGCGGTCGTTGTGGGGGTGGGTGGAGATGATGACGCTGTCACGGTACTTCAGGTGCTTGTCACAGTACTCGATCTGGTTGGCATACACATGGGGCATGCTCATTTCCACGGTGACCGGCAGGTTGATGATCATCGGGCGCTCCGGAGTGGGCTGCATAATGTCCAGCACGGCGTTGCACACATCCACGGCGTAGTCCACTTCGGTGCCGGTGAAGCTCTCGGGGCTGTACTCGAACAGGAAGTTGCCCTCGTACTCCTGGCTGAGCTGCTTGACCAGCTTGGCGCCGTCGGTGGCGATCTTCTTGATCTCTTCCCTGCTCTTGTGGAACACCTGCTCACGCTGGGCCACCGAGGTGGAGTTGTAAAAATGGATCACCGCACGGGGCGCACCCTTGACGGCCTCGAAGGTGCGGCGGATGATGTGATCGCGGCACTGGGTCAGCACCTGCACCGTCACGTCCTCCGGGATCATGTTCTTTTCGATCAGGGTCCGCAGAAACTCGTACTCGGTCTCGCTGGCAGCAGGGAAGCCCACCTCGATCTCCTTGAAGCCGATCTTCACCAGCATCTGGAAGAACTCCAGCTTTTCTGCAAGGCTCATGGGCACGATCAGCGCCTGGTTGCCGTCGCGCAGGTCCACGCTACACCAGGCAGGGGCCTTTTCAATGTGATCCTTCTTGACCCAGCTGTCATAGCCGGCGGGTACCGGGTAGTAACCCGGAGCGTACTTGGTAGCGTCCATCATCGTTTTGTCCTCCTGATACTTCTTACACTTTTTGTACAAGAAAAGGCTCCCGTCTTTCAAGGCGAAAACCTTGAGAGACGAGAGCCTGTAAGATCCATCACAGGGCACCCGTGGTACCACTCTCTTTGCTGCACCTTTTGTGGATACAGCCACTTTGCACGATCGGCCCTTTGCGGCGAATCGCTGCCCTTGTAACGGTGGGCGTCCGTCAGAACCTACTGCATCGTTCGGCTCTGCCGCTCAGGGGCCAGTAACCGAGACCCTCTGCACCCGCCTTGCACCACCCGGCGGCTCTCTGCACGCAGAAGAAAATCGTTTTATCCCCGTCAACGCATTTGTGCTTTTTTCAAAGTGAGATAAGTTTAGCATGGTTTCCAGAACCTGTCAAGAAGAATGGCTCATCGGCAGGATGAAACAAATTCACAAATCCATGGTCAGAATTTGCCGGAATTTACGAAGTACGTTTGTTAAAAAACTGCTAAGTTTTTGGAAACAAGCCCTCAAACCGCTGTCAAGTCGGATTTTGCTGTGCTATACTGCGTACAGCGACCCCAAGAAGATACAAAGGAGGAGACGCTTATGAAGGAAGTCAAACCTTCCAAAAAGCCGTTGGCTATTTATTACGCTATCGTGCTGCTGGTGCTGCTGGTGCTCAACCTTGTTTTTGTGCCCTGGCTCACCGAACGTCAGGTCAAAGAGGTGGACTACGGCACCTTTATGTCCATGACCGCAGAAAAACAGATCGGCCGGGTGGATATCGAGTCCAACCAGATCATTTTTACCGATAAGGACGAGAAGCAGGTGTACAAGACCGGTCTCATGGATGACCCCGGTCTGACCGAGCGCCTGTATGACGCTGGTGCCGCCTTCTCCAGCGAGATCGTGGAGCAGGGCTCCCCGGTGCTGAGCTTTTTGATCTGGTTTGCCCTGCCCATCCTGCTGTTCAGCTTCATCGGCAACCAGATGAACAAAAAGCTCATGGAAAAGGCAGGCGGCGGCCCCGGTGCCATGATGTTTGGCGGCGCAGGCAAGTCCAACGCCAAGGTCTATGTGCAGTCCACCCATGGCATCCGCTTTGCAGATGTGGCCGGAGAGGACGAGGCCAAGGAGAACCTGCAGGAGATCGTCAACTACCTCCATGACCCCAAACAGTACGAGGAGATCGGTGCCTCCATGCCCAAGGGCATCCTGCTGGTGGGCCCTCCGGGCACCGGCAAGACCATGCTGGCCAAGGCCGTGGCAGGTGAGTCCAACGTGCCCTTCTTTTCCATCTCCGGCTCCGAGTTTGTGGAGATGTTCGTGGGCATGGGTGCCTCCAAGGTCCGGGACCTGTTCAAGCAGGCCAAGGAAAAGGCCCCCTGCATCGTGTTCATCGACGAGATCGACGCCATTGGCCAGAAGCGCAACAGCGGCAATCTGGGGGGCAACGATGAGCGGGAGCAGACCCTGAACCAGCTGCTGACGGAGATGGACGGCTTTGAGGGCAACACCGGGGTCATCATCCTGGCAGCCACCAACCGCCCGGATTCCCTGGACCCGGCTCTGACCCGTCCCGGCCGCTTTGACCGCCGGGTGCCGGTGGAGCTGCCGGACCTGAAGGGCCGGGAGGAGATCCTGAAGGTCCACGCCAAAAAGGTAAAGATCGCCCCGGGGGTGGACTTTAACACTGTGGCCCGCATGGCCTCCGGTGCCTCCGGTGCCGAGCTGGCCAACATCGTCAACGAGGCCGCTCTGCGGGCGGTACGGGCCGGGCGCAAGAGCGTGACCCAGGCAGACCTGGAGGAGAGCATCGAGGTGGTCATTGCAGGCTACCAGAAAAAGAACTCCATCCTGACAGATCAGGAAAAGTGCATCGTGGCCTACCACGAGATCGGCCACGCCCTGGTGGCAGCTAAGCAGTCCCACTCGGCTCCGGTGCAAAAGATCACCATCATCCCCCGCACGTCGGGTGCCCTGGGCTATACCATGCAGGTGGACGAGGGCAACCACTACCTGATGAACAAGGAAGAACTGGAAAACAAGATCGCCACCTTTACCGGAGGCCGTGCCGCCGAGGAGCTGGTGTTCCACTCTGTTACCACCGGAGCCTCCAACGACATCGAGCAGGCCACCAAGCTGGCCCGGGCTATGATCACCCGGTACGGCATGAGCCAGGACTTTGACATGGTGGCCCTGGAGACGGTGAACAACCAGTACCTGGGAGGGGACACCTCCCTGGCCTGCTCTGCCCAGACCCAGCGGGAGATCGACCAGAAGGTGGTGGAGCTGGTAAAGGCCCAGCACGCCAAGGCCCTGCAGATCCTTACCGAGAACCGGGACAAGCTGGACCAGCTGGCCAAGTTCCTCTACGAAAAGGAGACCATCACCGGGGAGGAATTTATGGCCATCCTGAACGGAGAAGAAAAAACTGAATAATTTTTTGCATTCCCTGCAATAATCCAGCCGCCGCATTCGTTTACAAGACAGATGCGGCGGTTCTGGTTCAGAGCCCCGCAGAAAAAACCATGGTTGCAAGAACATGAAAAACACAGCCGGACCCCGGCTGCAAAAACAGGAGGATTTTTCTATGAAACTGCAGAATCATAAATTTGCCCGTACCCTGGCTGCCGCTGCGGTGGCTACCTGTGCCGTTGCCATGCTCAGTGTAGGCGCATTTGCTGCCGACGTGGCCATTGGTGAAAAGGACCCCACCTACGGCGGCTACGGTGCCCCGGCAGGCCCTGCCATCCAGGGCAACATCATGCTCATCAGTGCCGACGGCGATGTGGCCGTTGGCGAAAAGGACCCCACCTACGGCGGCTATGGCGCCCCGGAAGGCCCTGCCATCCAGGGCAACATCATGCTCATTGGTGCCGACGGTGCTGAGAGCGACACCCTGAAGCTGAACTACAGCGTCAAGGGCCTGTTTGGCCGCCAGGTGCTGTATACTGCCCGGCAGAACGGCACGGTGCTGACCCTAGATGTGCCTGCCAACGTGGCGACCTTCCGCTGCACCATGGAGGACCTGACCACCATGATGAACAACGGCATCAACACCCTGGTGTTCAAGACCGAAAAGACCTCCACCACCCTGAACCTGAGCCTGCTGACGGAGGGCTATGATGCTGACGCCAAGGTCAAACTGCACCAGTGCGGCAGCACCGTCCGCCTCAGCGTCAATGGCCGGGGCCGCCGGGATCTGCTGATCGGCCGCTGATGCACAGAACCGAAAACGCCTGACCCAACGCGCCCGAAAGACCGACCGGCCTTCCGGGCGCGTTTTTGGTGCGAAGAGGGCGGCGCGCCCGCCGCCGGAGCCTGCGCAAAAAGGGGGTTCGCACCGGGTTTTGCAGAACATTGACGAAAAAGCACTTTTATTTTGGCCTGAAGCGTGCTATACTCTGTGGTAGGCCCCCGCGAGGGGACGGAAACTCCGCATTTGCCTCAATGGGAATCCTGCTGCTACGGGTTTATCACACTCCGCAAGGGGACGCAAGCAACAACGCCTTCCGTGCCTCCCGCGAGATAACCTCGATTCGCCCCACACCCCGCAAGGGGACACAACAAAAGGATTTTTTCTGCTTCGCACGAGCGCGGCAGAAAAGGTCCTTTTGCTTTATCCGGGGGAACGTCTGTTAAGTTTTTGAAAATTTGCCCGGCAGAGGGTGCAACCTTTGCCGGGTTGTGTTATAGTTAAAGCGGATAAAACTACATGGTTGCAAAGGAGAAAACGCCATGGATCATTTTGTGGAGTTTGAGGACGTCTGCAAATATTACCAGACCGGAAGTGTGAAGATCGCCGCCGCCGACCACATGAACTTTTATGTGGACAAGGGGGAGTTCTGCATCATCGTAGGCCCCTCCGGTGCCGGCAAGACCACCTTGCTGAACATTCTGGGCGGCATGGACAGCTGCGATGAGGGTCATGTCTGGCTGGACGGCCGGGACGTGAGCCGCTTTTCGGAAAAGGCCCTTACCACCTACCGCAGGTACGACGTGGGCTTTGTGTTCCAGTTCTACAACCTGGTGCAGAACCTGACGGCGTTGGAAAATGTGGAGCTGGCCAGCGAGATCTGCCGGGACCCTCTGGACCCGGCCCAGACCCTGACCAGTGTGGGCCTGGGGGAGCGGCTGAACAACTTCCCGGCGCAGCTGTCCGGCGGCGAGCAGCAGCGGGTGTCCATTGCCCGGGCCCTGGCCAAAAACCCCAAGCTCCTGCTGTGCGACGAGCCCACCGGTGCCCTGGATTACAAGACCGGCAAACAGGTGCTGGGGCTTTTGCAGGAGACCTGCCGCAAGACCGGACGCACCGTCATCGTGATCACCCATAACACGGCCCTGACCGCCATGGCCGACCGTGTCATTCAGGTACGCAGTGGGCAGATCGTGTCCAACAAGGTCAACGAGCACCCGGTGCCAGTGGAAGAAATTGAGTGGTGAGTGCAGTGCAAAAAAGTTATCGCAAAAATATCCTCCGGGAGATGAAGGGCAACGCCAGCCGCATGGTGTCGCTGTTTGGCATCGTGGCCCTGGGGGTCATGATGCTGACAGGCCTTATGAGCATTGCCCCCAGTATGCGGAGCGCAGCCCAAAAATATTATGTGCAGCAAAATGTGTTTGACCTCCGGGTGCTGTCCACCCTGGGCCTTTCAGACCAGGACATTGCCGCCATTGCCGCCACCCCCGGGGTGGAGGCTGTGATGCCGGTAAAGACCCTGGACCTGGAGGCCAACTGGCAGGGCCAGGAGGAGCGCATGGTGGTGCAGCTGCAGGCCCTCCAGCAGGACCCGGCGGCAGACACCGATGCCAACATGAACCGTCTGGTGCTGCGCTCCGGCCGGATGCCCCAGGCCGCCAACGAGTGCGTGGTCCATGTCATGGGCTACCAGGCCGAGATCGCTGAGGGCACCGTGCTGACCCTTCCGGAAGATACGGAGGGGACAAAACACAAGGAATATACGGTGGTGGGGCTGGTGCAGGACCCTCAGCACATTTCCACCGACAAAGAGAGCAGCACCGTGGGCAACGGTCAGCTGAACTACATCGCCTATGTGCTGGACGGGGAACTGACGGCGGATTACTACACTGCCTGTTATATCAAGGCGGAAAATGCCGGCCAGTACGATAATTATTCCCAGGAGTACCAGGAGGCGGTGGACCAGGTGGCGGACCGCCTGGAGCAGATCAGCACCGCCCAGTGTGTGCAGCGTCGGGAACAGCTTATCGACACCGCCAACCAGAAGCTGGCCGAGGCCCGTCAGACCTACGACGACCAGAAGGCCGAGGCCGAGCAGAAATTTGCCGAGGCGGAACAGCAGCTGGACGATGCCCAGAAGCAGCTGGATGACGCCAAGGCCCAGCTGGACGCAGGCGAAACGGAACTGGCCAAGCAGAAGGAAGCCCTGCCCGACACCATGCAGAACGGTGCCGACCAGCTGGTGGACGGCGAGGAACAGGTGCTGGAATTTGAGGAACAATTGCAGCAGATCCAGCTGCTGGTGAACCTGAAAAAGGTGGCAGACCCTCTGCTGACCTACGCTCAGGCAGCCCTGAACAACGCCCAGAAGGCTCTGGACGACGCCGAGCCTGCCGACGAGGAATACATCGAGCTGCGGGACGCCCTGGCCAAGGCCCAGGCCGCCTACGACAACATCAACGGCCAGCTCCAGGGCTACCAGGCCCAGCTGGATGAGGGCAAGCAGCAGATGTACGCCCAGGGGCTCATCTCCTCCCCCAGCCTGGACAACGACCAGCTGGTGGTGGAGGCCAAGGCCGCTCTGCGGCGGCTGAAGGTGCAGCTGCTGGAAGGCCAGCTGCAGCTTACCACCGGCACCGCCACGGCCTACAGCCAGTTTGAGGCGGCCCGGGCCCAGTTGGACGCCGGGTGGCAGGAGTATCAGGCCGGGGTGCAGCAGCTGGCAGACTCCCGTGCCCAGTACGAGACCCAAAAGGCCGATGCCCAGCAAAAGCTGGACGAGGGCCTGCAGCAGCTCACCGACGCTGAGGAGCAGGTGAGCAAGATCAAAAAGGGCGAGTGGTATGTGCTGGACCGCAACAGCACCCTGAGCTTTGTGACCTTTGAGCAGTACGCCGACCGGATGGATGCCATTGCCCGGGTGTTCCCGGTGTTCTTCTTCCTGGTGGCGGCCCTGGTGGCCACCACCACCATGACCCGTATGGTGGACGAGAACCGCCTCCAGATGGGTACCCTGAAGGCCCTGGGCTACTCCAACGTCAGCATTGCAGGCAAGTATCTGTTCTATGCCCTTACCGCCAGCGTGCTGGGCAGCATGGCTGGCATGGTGGTGGGCTTTGTGGTGTTCCCCAGCATTATCTGGTACGCCTATCAGCTGATCTTCAGCCTGCCCACCTTCACCCTGCGGTTCTACCCGGGCATGGCAGCAGCCAGTATGGCCATCAGTGCCGCTGTCATCGGCCTGGCTACCTGGAGTGCCTGCCGCTCCAGCCTGAAGGAAAAAAGTGCAGCACTGCTGCTGCCCCGGGCTCCCGTGGCAGGCAAGCGCATCTTCCTGGAGTACATCACCCCGCTGTGGAAGCGCATGAGCTTCTCTCAAAAGACCACCGCCCGGAACCTGTTCCGGTATAAGAAGCGGTTCTTTATGACGGTGCTGGGTGTGGCAGGCTGTACGGCCCTGCTGCTCATCGGCTTCGGCCTCCAGGACTCCCTGCTGCCCATCGTCACCAAGCAGTCCACAGAGCTGTCCCACAACGACCTGACCGTCACCCTCAGTGACCCTGCCGCCTTTACGGTGGAAAAGGGCCTCACCGATGCTCTGGAGAAGGGCCAGGTGGAGAACTGGGCGGCGGTGTACAGCAAGTCTGTGACCATCTACAATGCCGACGGAGAAAGTGCCGGCGTCAGCGTGGTGGGTGCCCAGACCGACAGCCAGCTGAGCCGCTATGTGACTTTCCGCACCCGGCAGGGCCACAAGGCCATCCCCTTTGAAAAGGACAGCGTGGTGCTGACAGAAAAGACCGCCCTGAACCTGGGGGTGGAGCCGGGAGACTCCATCTGGGTGGAGAACCCTGACGGAGAACGGGTGGAGATGACCCTGACCGGCGTGACGGAAAACTATATGTTCACCCGGCTGTATGTGTCCAATGCCCAGCTACAGACCCTGCTGAGCACCCAGGACATCCCCTGGAACACGGTATACGCCCAGACCCGCTGCGACAGTGCCGCCGACCGCAACACCATGCGGGAGACCCTGCTGGCCTGCAACTATGTGACCGGAGCCTCCTTTACAGAGGATGCCACCTCCATGTTCGACAACCTCATCGTGAGCCTGAACTCGGTGGTGGTGCTGATCATCGTGTGTGCTGCGGCCCTGGCGGCGGTGGTGCTGTATAACCTGATCAGCGTGAACCTGGCAGAGCGCAAAAAGGAGCTTGCCACCATCAAGGTGCTGGGCTTCTATGATAAGGAAGTGTACCGCTACATCTTCCGGGAGATCGACCTGCTGGCTCTCATGGGCTCTTGCGTGGGCCTGCTGCTGGGCATCCCCCTGCATCAGTTCATCATCCGCACGGTGGAAATGGACCAGCTCATGTTCATCCGGACCATTGCCCCCCACAGCTACCTACTATCGGTGGCCCTGACCATGCTGTTCACGCTGGCAGTCTGCTTTGTCATGCGGCGGCATGTGAAGAAGATCAGCATGGTGGAGAGCATGAAGGCACCGGAATAAGAAACGTCAGGGTTCATAAAAG
>ENA-UONS01003709-UONS01003709.1-human-gut-metagenome-genome-assembly--contig:-CS19-NODE-3709-length-10101-cov-4.546287_pt1 | contig 10101 bp, 8 predicted proteins | sample MGYA00242458_ERZ724005 | MGnify/ENA metagenome assembly ERZ724005
CGAGCATGGTGTGCGCAAGACAGCAGCAGGTCTTCTCATCCGTTCCCGGCAGCTTTTCAAAAAAATAGCGCAGCCGTGCCTGATGCGGGTCGAGCGTCTGCGTGACGGCTGCGGAGATACGATCCAGCTCCTGCGCCAGCTGCAGGCCCTGATCCTCCTTCTCGAGCAAGTAGCGGCCGAATTTTCGGTTTACACGCTCATAGTCTCTTGTATATGCTATTCCATTTATATAATAGTATAAAAGATAGACGGTTTCCGCGAAAAGGCAGGGTTTATCGATCACACGAACCTTCACAAGATCACTCCTTTGCGGCTATTGTAGTATACGCCCGCGCAATTTGTCAACACCCGTTTCGGAAAAAACTTGTATATTTTGCTGGAATCTGCCGCATAAAAATCGGTCGTTCCTGTCATTGTCACAAAGCGCTCCCCTGCCGGAGTTGACAAATTTCTGTCTTTCCGGTATGATAAACCAAACGGCATATCCGAAAAACGGAGCTGCCGCAGGAGGGACTATGAAATATGATTTTATCACGGTGCTCGACCGCACCGGCGCGGATTCCATTGCCGCAAACATCGATCCCTGGGGCGTGAGCCCTGCTCCGGCGCAGCGCATCCCCATGTGGGTCGCGGACATGAGCTTCCCGACCGCGCCGCCGATCCTCGAGGCGATGCATAAGCGTCTCGCTTTTCCGAACTTCGGTTATTTTTCCATGCCGGATGAATATTTTGACTGCATTCTCCGCTGGCAGGAGACGCGCAACGGCCTGACCGGCCTGACGCGCGCGGACATCGGCTATGAAAACGGCGTGCTTGGCGGCGTCAGCTCGGCCGTGCAGGCCCTGACCGTCCCCGGAGAGGCCGTGCTGCTGCACGCCCCGGCCTACATCGGCTTTACCCATGTTCTGGATAATCTCGGCCGCAAAGCGGAGCTTTCTCCCCTGCGCCGCGATGAAAACGGAGTCTGGCGCATGGATTACGAGGACATGGACCGCCGCCTGAAGGAGCATTCCATCCGCCTTGCCATCCTCTGCTCGCCGCATAACCCGACGGGCCGCGTCTGGGAGCGCTGGGAGCTGGAAAAGGCCATGGAGGTCTATGCCGCAAACGACTGCTTTGTCCTCTCAGACGAGATCTGGTCCGATCTCATCCTGCCGGGCTATCATCACATCCCCACGCTTTCCGTCTCGGACGATGCACGCCGCCGCACGGCCGCATTTTATGCGCCGAGCAAGACGTTCTCGCTGGCGGGTCTCATCGGCTCGTACCACATCATCCCTGATCCATGGCTGCGCGACCGCGTGACGCGGCAGGGCGACCTCAGCCACTACAATTCCTGCAATGTGCTCTCGCTGCACGCCCTGCTCGGAGCCTATTCGGACGAGGGCGCACAGTGGCTCGACGAGCTGCGCCCCGTGCTGGCGGACAACATCCGCTATGCCTGCGATTTCATCGCCGCTCACTTCCCCGGCGTACAGGTCATGCAGCCGCAGGGGACCTATATGCTGTTTCTGGACTGCGCCGCGTGGCTGCAGGAGCATCATATGACGCTGCGGGAACTGGAGGAGCGCGGCGCGCGTGCCGGTGTCATCTGGCAGGACGGCGCGGCGTTTGCGTGGCCGGACTCCATCCGGATGAATCTGGCCCTGCCGCACAGCAGGCTCGTCGAGGCCATGGAGCGCCTTCGTGTCCATGCCTTCTGCTGAAGTGCTGGCGGGCTTCCTCCGCGCGCACGGTCTGCAGCTCAATGCGCAGCAGCAGGCGGCCGCCGGTGCAGTCGAGGGGCCTGTCCTGCTGCTGGCTGTCCCCGGCAGCGGCAAGACGACCGTACTCGTGACGCGGCTGGGCTATCTCGTGCAGTGCTGCAACGTCCGCCCGGAGGAGATCCTCACCATGACCTATACCGTCGCTGCCACCCGCGACATGCGAAACCGCTTCTCTTCCCTGTTCGGCGAGGAGCTCGGCAGCCGGATGGAGTTTCGCACGATCAACGGCGTCTCTGCGCGCATCATCCGCGCCTATGAGCAGCGGATGGGACGGACCGCCTTTTCCCTGCTCTCGAGCGAGGCAGAGCAGACCGCCCTGCTGCGCGTGCTGTATTTCCGGTGCAAGGGCGAATACCCGACGGACGCCGAGCTCAAGCAGGCCCGCACGCTCATCGCCTATGCAAAAAATCAGATGCTGGGCAAGGAGGAGTTGGACCTGCTGTGGAAGGAGCTCGACTGCTTCCCCGCGCTTTACCGCGCCTATCAGCAGGCGCTGCGCAATGCCAGGCAGATGGACTATGACGACCAGATGGTCTATGCCCTGCGCATCCTGCGGCAGGTCCCGGAGATCCTGCACGAATTCCAGGCACGCTACCACTATTTCTGCGTGGACGAGGCACAGGATACCTCGCGCATCCAGCATGCGATCGTCTCGCTGCTGGCCGGTGCAGGCGGGAACCTGTTTCTCGTCGGCGACGAGGACCAGAGCATCTACGGCTTCCGCGCCGCCTGCCCGGATATGCTGCTGCACTTTGAGGCGGACCACCCCGGCGCAAAGGTCCTGTTCCTCGAACAGAACTACCGCTCCACGCCGCAGATCGTCGAGGCGGCCGACCGCTTCATCCGCCAGAACGTCTCCCGCCGGGACAAGCACATGCAGCCCGTCCGCTCCGGCGGCGCGGCCATCCGCCAGATCCCGCTGAACCGCCGCGAGCGGCAGTATACCTACCTGCTCGAGGTCGCGCGCGATCTGCCGGAGAATACCGCCGTGCTGTATCGCGACCACGACTCCGCCCTGCCGCTCATCGATCTGCTGGAGCGAAACGGCGTTCCCTACCGGGCGAAGCAGACGGACGGCACGTTTTTCTCCAGCCGGATCGTGCGGGACATCACGGATATCATCCGCTTTGCGCAGTCCCCGTGGGACGGCGCGCTGTTCCGCCGCATTTATTATAAATTCTGTGCCGGGATCCCGAAGGCCGTGGCCGAGCGGGCTGCGGCCCACAATCCCACGGCCGAGCCGCTTCTGCTGGCCGTGGCGGACGACGACGTCTCCCCGTATACGCGGCGGCAGTGCCGCATGCTCCAGACCCATCTGCAGAACCTCCGGACGGAGAAGGCCAACCGCGCCGTCTACCGCATCGTCGCCTTCATGGGCTACGGCGACTACCTGGACCAATGCGGGGCCGACAAGAGCCGCGCAGAAATTCTGGAGGCGCTCGGCGCGCAGGAGCCGGATCCTCTGCGCCTGCTGGAGCGTCTGGACGAGCTGCAGGCCCTGCTGCGGCAGCCGAAGTCCGAGGCGCGCGGCCTGATCCTCTCCACCGTGCACTCGAGCAAGGGCCTGGAGTATGACCGGGTCTTTCTGCTCGACGTCATCGACGGCGTGTTTCCAAAGGAGGGCGAGGACGTCGACCGTGACGAAGAGCGGCGGCTGTTCTATGTCGCCATGACCCGCGCCCGCAACGAGCTTGCCGTCTTCACCTTCCCGCCGGAAAAAACGTCCTCGGCCTTTTCGCAGTTCCTGTTCCGACCGAAGCGCCGCATCCCGCGCAAGTCAAAGAAAAAGACTGCGGCAGACAGCTTTCTCCCCGGCACGCCGGTGCAGCACAGCGCCTATGGCGCGGGGCGCATTCTGGCGCGGGAGGGCGACCGTGTCCGCATCCGCTTTTCCAGCGGCAGCGAGCGGGTGTTTTCGCTGGCCGCCGCCGTTCCGAACGGGCTTCTCAGCCTGCGGCAGGAATCCGGCGGAAATGCCGCAAAAGCCGATTGACACGGTAGGCAATTCGTTGTATCATAATTTGAACGGCCCTGCGCCGTGAATCCACAGTGCGGAGGAACATCTCACCATGCTCAATTCTTTCTCCCGAACCGAACTGCTGCTCGGCCACCCGGCCATGGAGGCCCTGAAGCACGCGCGCGTGGCGGTCTTCGGCATTGGCGGCGTCGGCGGCTATGCCTGCGAGGCCCTTGTCCGCAGCGGCGTCGGCGCCTTTGACCTCATTGACGACGACAAGGTCTGCCTGACGAACATCAACCGCCAGATCATCGCCACGCGGAGGACCGTCGGCCAGTATAAGGCCGACGTCATGCGCGACCGCATGCTCGACATCAATCCGCAGACCGATATCCGCGTACACCGCTGCTTCTTCCTGCCGGAAAACGCCGCAGAGTTCCCGTTTTCGGAATATGATTATATTCTCGACGCCGTCGACACCGTCAGTGCCAAGCTCTCGCTTGCCGTGCAGGCGCAGGCAGCCGGTGTACCGATCATCAGCGCCATGGGGGCGGGCAACAAGCTCGACGGCAGCCGCTTCCGCATCTCCGATATCTCCGAGACGCGTGTATGCCCGTTGGCACGTGTGATGCGCCGCGAGCTCAAAAAGCGCGGCGTGCGCCGCCTGAAGGTCGTCTGGTCTGACGAGCAGCCGACCCGTCCGCTCGAGGACATAGCCAACAGCTGCCGCTACCACTGCATCTGTCCGCCGGGCGCCGCACATAAGTGCACGGATCGCCGCGATATCCCCGGCAGCACGGCCTTTGTGCCGCCGATCGTCGGCCTTCTGATGGCAGGTGAGGTCATCAAGGACCTGACGGCTTCCGTCAGACAGGAGGGCACATGGAACTGACGCTCGAAGAATTGGAGGCGCTGGAGCCTGGCAGCTATACCCTGCTCGACCTCCGCTCGGAGCAGGAGACCGCCTACGGCACCATTCCCGGCTCCGTTCCGGCCAACGCCGCCGCCCTGCCGGAGGGGCTTCCGGCAGAGCCCGGCCGCATCGTGCTGTTCTGTACACGCGGCAAGCTCAGCCTTGAAACGGCTGAACGCCTGCGCGACGAAGGCTTCGATGCCTGCAGCCTCAAGGGCGGCTATCTTGCCTGGCTCATGCGGCAGATGCAGCGGCAGGAGGCAGAGGAGCTGTGCAGCCGCGTGGAAAACAGTCTGCGCAAGCGCTTCCGTCTGAAGCTGTGGTGCAACTTTACTAAGGCCATCCGGCAGTATGAGCTTGTCAAGCCGAACGACCGTATCGCCGTGTGCATGTCCGGCGGAAAGGACTCCATGCTCATGGCAAAGCTTTTTCAGGAGCTGCAGCGTTATACGAAGTTTCCCTTCTCGGTGGAATACCTCGTTATGGACCCCGGCTACAGCCCGGAGAACCGCCGCGTTATTGAAGAAAATGCACGAAAGCTGAATATTCCCATCCACATTTTCGAGTCGAACATCTTTGACTATGTCTACAATGTGGACAAATCTCCCTGCTATCTCTGCGCGCGCATGCGCCGCGGGCACCTGTATGACTATGCCCGCCGGCTCGGCTGCAACAAGATCGCGCTCGGGCACCACTATGACGACGTCATTGAGACAATCCTCATGGGCATGCTCTACGGCGCGCAGGTCCAGACCATGATGCCGAAGCTCCACAGCACAAATTTTCCCGGTATGGAGCTGATCCGGCCGCTGTATCTGATCCGCGAGGACGATATCAAGGCCTGGCGGGACGCAAACGAGCTGCACTTCATCCAGTGCGCCTGCCACTTTACCGACACCTGCACGACCTGCTCCAATCAGGAGACGCGCTCGAAGCGGCAGGAGATCAAGGATCTGATCCGCACGCTGAAGCAGCGCAATCCGGATGTGGAGGCGCACATCTTCCGCTCTGTGGAGAATGTGAATCTCGACACCGTCATCGGCTGGAAGACCGGCGGAAAAAAATACAGCTTTCTCGACCGCTATGATGAAGAAGCCTAGAATAAATCCCTCTGCTAGACGCGCAGAGGGATTTATTCTATGTTACATTGGGATCAGCAGCAGCGTTCCGGCCGGGACCTCGTCTGCCTGCAGGTCATTTGCCGCCGTGACCGTCTCCGGCGCAGTGCGGCAGGCCTTTGCGATATCCCAGACCTGCTCCGGCTGCTCCGTGCGCCGCAGGATGACGCCCGGACGCCGCGCATCTTCCGGCTCCGGCTCCGTCGTGCCGCCGCACACGGCCTTGAGCGCATGCCGCGCCGTGCTGGCAAGCGTCACCTGCACCGGGCAGCGCAGCGTCACGCCGTCCGCCCCTGCCGCTCAGAACAGCTCGCCCGGCGTGATCTCCGTGACGCGGCAATCCGCCTGCGGCGCAAGCGCCGTTTCCAGCAGCACGTTCGTCCGCAGCGTCTGGCCCTGCAGCTTCCCCGACGGGTCGGTGAAAAGGACGTTTGCGGCAAGCGGCAGCTCGATTTTTGCCATGCCGTTCTCCTGCCGCCGCACCGGCTCCCCTGCCAGTACCCAGCCGTCTGCTATGGCGGAGGCGGGTTCCCGCCCGGCCGCCTGCGCCGTCTCGCGGAACGTCTGGACATCGAGGATGCCCTCCATCTCCCACGTCTCCCACTGCGGCTTCAGCTCGGCATCGAGGCAGTAGGCATCCTCGATCAGCTCTACCGGCTGCTCGCCGCAGACCGTGCACTGCGCCAGAATGCCCGCGCTCAGCAGCAGGCGGCGGCAGTCGAGCTGGCCGTCCGGCTCCGTCTCGGCCGAGGTCAGGGCGAGGAATACCGTCAGGTCTCCCTCATCCAGGTCCTGCTCCAGCTCCGCAAACTGCGAGAACGGAAGCTCCGTCTCCTGCCGCTGCAGGCTGCCGTCCGGGGACTCATAGAGGATATGGACCGTCAGCCGCCCCTTGAACACCGCCTTGTTCCCGATCGTCTTCCGCTCAGCCGTATCCAGCGCATAGACGCATTTGAGCAGCCGCTCGACCGGCGGCTTCGACGCCGGGATCTCGATCTCCTCATTGAGCGAAAAGCTCTTTTCGCCGAGGCCGCGCGGCAGACGAAGCGGCAGGCGCTTGCGCCGGAGCTGCAGCGTCGGTGCCGGCTCCGGAAAGTCGTGCAGCGTCCGCGTGAACGCGGCATAGACCGTCAGCGTGCAGGAGACGCCGACCCTCACGAGCAGCTTGCGCGAGTGCACAAGCCGCGCATCCACGCTGCACAGGCGGCAGACGCATTGCAGGCGGCAGTCGCTCTGCTCCCCCTCCCAGCCGCGCCGGGCGCTGAACGGGATCACGGTCTCCAGCCGCTCGAGCCGTCCGTCCTCCGTGACGAACAAAATACCCGCCTGCACCTCCCCGCTGACCGACGCACTTCCCGCGGTACACTCCTCCGCGCGGACGAGCAGCGTGCCGAACGCATCGACGACGCGGTCCGCATCCGCGCAGCTGTCCGGTACGATGACCTCGGCTGTCAGCTCCTGCGTGACTGTCTGATCGAGCACGCGGCCGAGATAGTCCAGCTGCTTTTCCTGAAAGACAAGCTCCATCGTCTTCCCTCCTTCTTGTTCTGGGAAAATCATATGCGGGCCGCGCGCGCAATATTTGCCGATTACCGCCGCCGCGCAAGGCAAAGCCCTGCGACCAGAAGCGCGATGCCGAGCACGACCAGCACAAATTCCGAGCTGAACAGCAGCGAGAGCAGCAGCCCCGCGCCGAGCGCCATCATCACCGAGCCCAAAAGCTCCATTTTTCTGCACATAAAAAACCGCCCCCTGCCAGCCTATGTGCAGAGGGCGGTTTTATGCAGGAAAAGTCGTGCGGCGCTTATCGGGCGCTCGGTCCGGAACAGATCAGCCAGCACAGGCCCTCGCGGATACGGAGCCTGACCGTCGGTTCGATCCACTCATTGCTGATGGTCAGCGAGTCGCCCCGGCGCGCTTCTGCGTCGCAGAGCGGATATTTCGCGCCCTCGATCGTCACGCCGCGCAGAACGGCGTCGATGGGAAGCAGGGAAAAATAGAAATAATCCGTGCGCGGAAGCGTGTACTCCCCCGGTCCGATGCACGTCACGCGATTATCGGGGTCGAGCAGGATCGCCTCCACGCCATCGGCCCGCGCCGTTTCCAGCAGCTGCAGATTGGCAAGGGCATGATCCAGCCGCCCGCCGGTGCAGGCCGTGAGATACAGGCGCGTACAGCCATGCGACCGCGCCATCGTATAGGCCGCCTGCAGGTCGGACTCGTCCTTCTCCGGGCGGAGCAGGATATTTTCCGCTCCGGCCACAGCCGTGCCGCCGGAATCTCCGTCCCCGACATAGCAGTCCGGGGCAAAACCGGCCGCCGCGGCGCAGTGCACGCCGCCGTCCGCGCAGATCACAAGCGGTTTCTCCGCGCGCAGCGCATCGAGATGCCCCCAGCTGCGGCAGGGCATCGCGCCAAAAATCAGGGCTGTTTGTGTTTCCAAAGCCGGATCTCCTTTGCTGCTTCATAGAGCCTTGCATAGCTGGCATGGCGGGTCGGCTCCAGCTCGCCTGCCGCAAGCGCCTCGAGCACGGCACAGCCCGGCTCGGACAGATGCGCGCAGTCGTGATAGCGGCAGCGGCCGAGATACGGGGCAAAGTCCGGAAAGGCATACTGGAGGTTTTCCTTCAGGATCAGCTCCATCTGCTCCGTGTCAAATGAGGAGAAGCCCGGCGTGTCGATGACGCAGGTACCGTCCGCCAGCGGGAACAGCTCCACATGACGTGTCGTATGGCGGCCGCGGCCGAGCTTTTCCGAGACCTCGCCCGTCTCCACGGAGAAGCCGAGGCAGTTCAGGATGCTGCTCTTGCCGACGCCGGAATTGCCCGTGAAGGCGACGGTCTTGCCGCGCACGGCCTCGTGCAGGGCGGCAACGCCCTCGCCGCTGGCCGCGCTCGTCGGAAAGACCGGGAACCCGGCATGGCGGTAGATGTGCGTGAGCGACTCCCCGCTCTCGAGGTCCGTCTTGTTGACACACAGCACGACCGGCACATTCTGGTTTCCCGCAATGGCCGCGACGCGGTCGATGAGGAACGGGTCCGTCACGGGATTCGCGCCGGACGCCAGCACGACGAGGGCATCAAGGTTGCTGACGGCCGGGCGGATAAAGCTGTTGCGGCGCGGCTCGATCTCCTCGACCATGCCCTGTGCGCCGGAGCCGGAAAAGCGGACCCAGTCACCGACGAGCGGCGACATCCGCTCCTTGCGGAAGCGGCCGCGGGCGCGGCACTGCGTGAGTGTGCCGTTCCCGCTGTCTACATAGTAAAATCCGCTGAGCGCCTTGACGATGCGTCCACGCTCCATGCTCAGTCTCCCGATTCAGAGGATTCCGTCGTCGGCTCCGGCTCCGTCGGCGCGGTGGTCGGCGCTTCCGTCGGGGCCTCCGTCGGCTCGGGGCCGTCCGAGACCTCGAGCGTCACGATCGTGTCCTTGGCGACCTTGGAATTTGCCGCCTCGCTCTGACGCACGACGCGGTCCTTCTCGTCTGTGTCGCTGTAGACGCGCTTAATCTCATATTTCAGGCCGTTTTCCGTCAGCAGGTCGATGGCGTCGCGGACGCTCAGGCCGGTGACGGGCGGGACCGTGACCTTGCCGCTGCCCTTGCTCACATAGACCGTGACCTGCTGGCCGCGGCTGAGCTGGCTGTCCGAGGCAGGGACGGTGCGCGTGACATTGCCGGATGCGATATCGTCGCTCTCCTCCTCGAGATAGGTGATGCGCAAATTCAAGTTCATAGCATCGAGGATACTCTTGGCATTTTCCTTAGACTGGTTCTTGAGCTCCGGCATTTTGCCCGAGCCGAGGCTGACATACACCGTCACGCTCTGGCCCTCCTGCAGCTCGGTCTCGGCTGCGGGATCCGTGCGCGTCACGCTGCCCGCGGGCACAGTGTCGCTCGATTCCTCCTCGCGGCGGACATTCAGGCCGAGGTTCATGGCCTTGAGCTGGGACATGGCGTTCGCCTCCGACTGGCCGGCCAGATCCGGCATGAGGTTGTTTTCCTTGCCGAGGCTGACCTTCAGCGAGATCGTGCGCACGCGGCCGCCCTTGACCATTTCGCCTGCCTTGGGGGTCTGCTCATAGACATAGCCCTTTTCGTATTCGTCGTTATAGTCGTAGGTCACGCCGTTCAGGTCGATCTTCAGCTCGGGATAGTCGTCGGGGTTGATGTCCTCGAGCTTCATGCCGACGAGCTTCGGCACCTCGACCTCAGGCGTATCGGGCTTGTCATTCGTGCCGGAGCCGCGGAGCAGCACAACGCCGAGCACAACGAGCAGCACAACGGCTGCCGCTGCAGCGCAGACGACACCGATGACGGTGCGGCGCTTCTTCTCCTGCTCGCGGCGG
>ENA-UONS01003717-UONS01003717.1-human-gut-metagenome-genome-assembly--contig:-CS19-NODE-3717-length-10078-cov-3.859723_pt1 | contig 10078 bp, 9 predicted proteins | sample MGYA00242458_ERZ724005 | MGnify/ENA metagenome assembly ERZ724005
TCGGATATGATGTTTGATTCCATCAAGTTTGGCGTTGCCATTGTGACGGAAGAAACATTTGATGCCTTTGGCGATGCGCATTTCCACGCTTCTTATGCTTGGAAATATGACACGGCACCCAAGGATGATGAACAGGCGAGCCAGTGGGGCAACGATCTTTTAACAGCACTTTCCGGCGAGGTCGCATCTGCTGCGGCAGCCAATCCGCAGGAGATTCCAATGCAGCTGGAAGGATTCCTGCCGGCATACAACAACCAGGCCATTCACTTTACCGGAGATGACATGGGCGGAGACCGGATTATGTTCATCGTATTCTTGTATATTGTTGTGGTGATTCTGGCGTTTATCTTTGCTGTTACCACCAGCAATACCATTACCAAAGAAGCTTCTGTTATTGGTACGCTGCGTGCATCCGGTTATACCAAGGGTGAATTGGTGCGGCATTATATGACCATGCCGGTTCTGGTAACGCTGCTTGCCGCTTGCGTTGGAAATGTGTTGGGATACACGGTATTTAAGAGTTTCTTTGCAAACCTGTATTATGGTAGCTACAGCCTGCCGACGTATGAAACACGCTGGAATGCCAATGCGTTTCTGCAAACGACTGTCATACCGATTGTCCTGATGCTGCTGGTAAATCTGGTTATGCTGAATCATAAGCTGACCCTGACACCACTGCAATTCCTGCGGCATCAGCTGAGCCGGAAGCAAAAGAAAAAGGCATTTCGGCTTTCCACAAAAATCAAGTTCTTTACACGATTCCGGATTCGTGTGGTTCTGCAAAACATGCCGAACTTTGTCACCTTATTCGTCGGGATCTTCTTTGCAAACTTCATTTTACAGTTTGGATTCCTATTTAATCCGCTGCTGGATCATTACAAGGATGAGATTTGCAGCAACATGACGTGCAGCTATCAGTACATCCTGAAAGCACCGGTTGAGACCGAGCAGGCAGATGCGGAAGCATACTGTGCAACCAGTCTGGAAAGCGGAGAAAAATCCATCAAGGAAGAGTCCATCAGCATTTATGGCATTGTATCAGACAGCGCTTACCTTTCTCTGCCGGAAGGCTGGAAGGGTGCCTATGTAACCGATGACGTTGCAGCAAAGTATCACCTGAAGGAGGGCGATACGCTGACGCTGCACAATGCATATGACAAGGATGAAACCCATGACTTTACGGTTTCTGGAACCTATAACAGTCCTGGCACCATGGCAATCTATCTGCCGATTGACGATTTCCGGGAGGAATTCAATCAGGATGCAGCATACTTCAATGGCTATTTTTCCAATGAAGAGCTGACAGATCTTGATGAGCACATGGTAGCTTCTGTCATTACAGAAGACGACCTGACTAAGGTATCTCGACAGCTGGAAAATTCTATGGGCAATATGATGTCTTTGTTTATCGGATTTGGTGTTGTGATGTTCCTGCTGCTGATGTATTTGCTGATTAAGCTGATTATTGAAAAGAATGCACAGTCTATTTCCATGGTAAAGGTGCTCGGCTATTCCAATGGAGAAGTCGGACGGCTTTACTTGGTGGCAACCACCATTGTGGTCTTGGCATCGCTGCTGCTGAGCCTGCCGCTTTGCGATTGGTGTATGCGGCTGATCTGGAATATCTATATTGCAAAGGAAATGAGCGGATGGATTTCCTATTATGTGGAACCGTTCATGTATGTGAAGATGTTCCTCTTGGGCGTTGCAGCGTATGCAGTGGTAGCTGCTTTGCAGCTGCTGAAAATCAAGCGTATCCCCATGACCGATGCCTTGAAAAATGTAGAATAAGCTAGTTTCCTTCATGAGCAGGATGTTATATCAGAATGAAGCAGAACTGCCCTCTTCGGATCATTCCGGGGAGGGCAGTTCTGCTGGGAAAGAACAGGCGCAGCTTGACTTATCCTGGAAAACATGGTACAATAAAAAGCACTTAGAACCGATGGCAATGAAGCATTGTTTCCGATCAATTGGATGCAGAACAAGGAACCTGTCTTTCCCCTATGTGGAACGGACAGGTTCTGCAATGCCTGCGGTTTCGAATCCAAAGGAGGCAGAACCTTGAATGTAACCTTGATTACCCATACACCGTTTCCGGAAAAAGTCATTGCTGCCGCTGCAAAGCTGTGTTATTCGGATTCCGATGTGGAAACACTAATGGATGGACTGACCGATGAGAAAGCGGAGGCATTTGTGACGAAGCTGGCAGGCTTTGGACATGAAAGCCCGGTGGAGCATGTCTCCTTTACGTTTGGAATCGAAGGCGTTTCCCGTTCTTTTCTGGCGCAGGTGACACGGCATCGGATTGCATCTTTTTCGGTACAGAGCCAACGCTATGTGCGAAAAGAACAATTCGTATATGTAACACCGCCTGCAATTGCACAGCATCCGGATGTTCTGGAACGCTACGAGCAGGCGATGCAAACGGCACTGGATGCTTATAATGCATTGGCAGACCAGCTGGAGGCACAGTATTACCCGGAATTCCTGGCAGCAGGCTGTAGCGAAAAAGCAGCTCGCTCCAAAGCAGAAAAGAAAGCCATTGAAGATGCACGGTATGTGCTGCCGAATGCCTGTGAAACAAAAATGGTTATGACCATGAATGTGCGCAGTCTGCGAAACTTTTTCCGGCTTCGCTGCTGCAATCGGGCGCAGTGGGAAATCCGGGCAGTTGCAACAGAGATGCTGCGGCTGTGCTGTCAGGTTGCGCCGCAGCTGTTTGAAACAGCAGGGCCGGCATGCTGCTGCGGTGCCTGTCCGGAAGGAAAAATGTCCTGCGGACAAGCGCAGCAGGTACGGGAGACCTTTGCCGCCCTGCGTGAAGAAGCCAATCACCCGTCTGTGCACCCTTAACCGACTGTAATTTGTTTGTAGGGGATGGGGCAGAGACAATTTGAAAATGAGGCGTTTATGTTAGAATTTCGACCCATCCGATTAGAAGATCAAGCATGGATTCAGCAAGCCCTGCGGCAGTCTGATTTCCAGGGCTGTGAATATAGTTTTGCCAACAATTTGGCTTGGTGCCGTTCCGGAAATGTACAGATTGCAAAATGGGAGGGCTTTTATATTAGCCGTTCAGACGGGGAAACACCAGATGTTCCGGTGTTCACCTTTCCGGCGGGCAGCGGAGATTATCAGGCTGTTTTCCGAGAGTTGGCAGCGTATGCCAGTGAGCGGCAGGTACCGCTGTATGTGCGGGGCGTTACACCGCAGGTGGCACCCATTTTGGAAAGCCTTTTTCCGGGACAATATACCCTGACCCCTCAGCGAGACGAATTTGACTATATCTACCGCACAGAAGATCTGATTACCCTCAAAGGAAAAAAGTATCATAAGAAACGGAATCACTTAAAGCAGTTTCAGCAGTATGCAAGTACATTTTCCTTGATGACGCCGGATGATTTTGATGACTGCATTGCCTTCAGCGCTTCATTCTATAACGAGAAGGAAGGGTATCTGGATCCCTCCAGCGTTGCAGAGCAGTATGCCATTCATACCTTTTTCACCCATTTTAAAACGCTTGGTTTGCAAGGTGGTGTGCTGCGGGTAGATGGAAAACTGGTAGCGTTTACCATTGGAGAACCGCTGAATCAGAACACCTATGGTGTGCACATTGAAAAGGCAGATGTGCAGTATCAAGGTGCTTACCCTGCTATCAATCAGGCATTCGTAGAAGCGGTTGCCGCATCGTATGCCTATGTGAACCGAGAAGAAGATTTGGGATTGGAAGGGCTGCGGCAGGCAAAAGAATCCTATTACCCGGCCATTTTGCTGGAAAAGGCAACGGCAGTTTTTCCGCATCCGGAACAAATAGAAGCAACCACGTTTGCAAAAACGCATGGAAGCATCAAAACCTGAAAGGAGTCTGTTAGAATGATTTATGTATTTTTGGCAGAAGGATTTGAAGAAGTAGAAGCGCTGGCCCCCGTTGATTTGCTGCGTCGTGCGAAGAAAGAGGTGCAGACCGTTGGTGTTACCGGAAAGGTGGTAACCAGTTCCCATGGCGTTCCGGTGACAGCAGATCTGACACAGGAGGAACTCTCCTTAAATGGCAATGTGGAAATGATCGTGCTGCCTGGCGGCATGCCCGGCACACTGAACGAGGAAGCTTCCGAAGTGGTGCAAAATGCGATTGCTTTTTGTGCAGCAAATGATCGCTATATTGGTGCAATTTGTGCGGCACCTTCCATTTTGGGACATCTTGGCTTGCTGCAAGGAAAGACTGCGGTTTGCTATACTGGCTTTGAAAAGGATTTGAAGGGCGCCGCCATTGGAACAGACGGCGTGGTAACCGATGGGAAAATTATTACAGCAAGAGGGGCTGGCGTTGCGTTGGAATTTGGCCTGGCACTGATTGCTGCGTTGGATGGACAAGCTGCCAGTGATGCAGTGCGTGCCTCCATTTTAATGGATTGATGGAAAAGCAAGCGTTGCGCCGCAGGATGCGAGCCTGCCGGAATGCCTTGTCTCCGCAGCAGCAAGCAGAACTTTCCGAAAGTTTGCTGCGGACATTGTGCAGCTGGTTGCGCTATCAGCAAGCGCCGCTGATTGCGCCTTACGTTTCTATGCAGTCGGAAGCAGACACCCATGCGCTGCTGCAACAGGTTTTGGCGGATGGCAAGCAGCTTGCGGTTCCACGGTGTCTTTCCAAAGAAACCATGGCATTTTATCAGCTGGAATCTCTCACGCAGCTGGAACCGGGTGCCTATGGGATTCTGGAACCGAAAACGGAATGCCGACTGATCACACAGTTTCCGCCGGGCAGCATTTGTATCGTGCCTGGATTGGCGTTTGATCGCCATGGCGGCAGACTGGGCTATGGAGCAGGGTATTATGACCGCTTCCTATCTGCGCATCCGGAGTTGATTCCAGTGGGGTATTGCAGCGAAGCATTTGTTTTACCAAAGGTACCAATGGAAGCAACCGATTGCCGGATGCAGTATTTGCTAACAGAACATAAAGTGGAGGTTATCCATGGAATATAAACCCAAACAGGACGGCACCCCCAACCGGGACCGTTTGCTGAATGATATTTTAAAGGAATATGGGGATCAGCCGGCGGCAAAGCAACCGGTCAAATCAGCTGCCCCACAGCCAGATGCAGCACGGACTGCTCGTCCGGCAGCTTCCGGAGCCCATTCCGCAGCGAGTCGTACCGCAGCAGTGCCCAAGCAACCCAGTTCCAATCCGCCGGCAGGAGATTCTCTGATCGATTCGGACATGGAGTATGTATTTGCACAGCGGCGGAAAGCCCCCCCCAAGCCAGATGCTGGCAAGCAGCCAGCGGCAGTGCGTGCAGAGCGGACTATGGAGCAGACGGCACCCCCCTTTACGGCACCGGATGCTACCAGCCGGATGCAGGCAACTGCGATGCGTTCTAGATTGGAGCGGGACTTGGAAGGGGAGAGCCAGGTAAGCAACATTCCGGAAGAACCGACTGGCAAGAAAAAGAAACGACGCAAAAAGCATCGTGGTTTATTTACCTTGGTGATGGTGCTGGTTGTCTTGCTGATTTCAATTTGCGCATCGGCAGTTATCATTGTATACGGCAGAGATATGCTGGGCATTGACAGCAATACCACAACGGTAATTGTCAACATTCCGCAGGGAGCCGATACCGCTGAAATTGCAGATATTCTGCAAAAGGAAGGTATCATTGAACGGCCTCGGTTTTTCGTCTTTTTTGCAGGTCTTGGCAATAAAGATGCAAATTTCCGCTCCGGCGATCATGAACTTCGGGCAGACATGGCATATGAAACCCTGATCAGCGAATTGACCTCTGAGCCGCTGGATGATTCGGAAGCAGTCACTTTGACCTTCCCGGAGGGAACCACATTGTATGATGCAGCAGTTCTGCTGGAAGAAAACAATGTCTGCCAGGCAGAGGAATTCCTGGAACACTTCAACAATGATGCCAAGTATGGCTATCGGTATGAGGAATATCTGCCGAGTCTGCAAAGTGATAAATTCTATCGCATGGAAGGATACTTCTTCCCGGATACCTACACCTTCTATCAGGATATGGATTTGGATTTGATCTGCCAGAAGATTTTGAAGAACTTCGACAGCCACATTACAGATGAATACTATGATCGGATGCAGGCGCTCAATCTTTCTTTGGATGAAACGATTACATTGGCTTCTATGATTCAGGCGGAAGCTGGAAGTGTTGAGCAGATGAAGACCATTTCTTCCGTCTTCTGGAACCGATTGAACAATCCAACAGAATACCCGCTGCTGCAATCGGATCCGACTAAGAATTATGTTGAAGAAGTTATTAAGCCGCACATTGATTCTTATAATACCACGATTTTTGAGGCGTATGATACGTATACATCCAGTGGCCTGCCGCCGGGGGCAATCTGCAATCCTGGTGCGGATGCCATTGAAGCAGCGCTGTATCCGGAGTCAACGGACTACTATTATTTCTATTCCAACATGGATACCAAGCAGACCTATTTTGCAAAGACCTTGAAGGAACACGAAGCCAATGAGGCAAAGGTTAAGCAGGAACAGGCAGATGCAGCGGAAAAGGCAAAACAAGCAGAACAGGCTGCACAAGAAGGTGAGGGCGAAGGAGCAGAATGAAAAAGCCAGAAATTCTAGCGCCGGCAGGCGATATGGAACGCTTACAGGCGGCATTGGACTTTGGTGCAGATGCGGTTTACCTGAGCCGAAAAGCGTTTGGCATGCGTGCAGCAGCACCGAATTTTACCGCAGAACAGCTGAAAGAAGCGGTTGCACTTGCGCATGCAAAAGGGGTAAAGGTGTACCTGACTTGCAATACATTGCCACGTAACGACTCCCTGCCGGATTTCCCACAGTATGTGGAAGAAGCGGTGGCTGCCAATGTGGATGCAATGATTGTGGCGGATTTGGGACTGCTGCGGTTGCTGCGAAAGTTAGCACCGCAGATGGAACTGCATATGTCCACCCAAACTGGTATTGTCAACTATGAAACGTGCCAGATGCTTTATGAATTGGGGGTACGCCGTGCTGTGCTGGCACGAGAGCTGTCTCTACAGGAAATTGCCGATATTCGGGCACATATTCCAGATGATATGGAACTGGAAGTGTTCGTGCACGGTGCGATGTGCATGTCCTTTTCCGGTCGCTGTCTGATTTCAGCGTATTTGACGGGCAGAGATGCCAATCAGGGTGCCTGCGCACAGCCTTGCCGTTGGCAGTACTATGTGATGGAACAAACGCGTCCCGGTCAATATTTCCCCATTGAGGAATCCAAAGAGGGAACCTACCTGTTTAATGCAAAAGATCTGTGCATGATTGAACACATTCCGGAATTGGTGGAGGCTGGTGTCACCAGCTTGAAAATTGAAGGTCGTGCAAAATCGGCTTATTATGTATCGGTTATCACCAATGCCTATCGCATGGCAATGGATGCCTATCTTGCGGATCCGAGCAGCAAGCAGCTGCCGGAGTGGATTCGGCAGGAAGTCTTTCAGGTGAGCCATCGGGAATACTGTACGGGATTCTTTTATGGCGCACCGCAGGCAGGACAGCGTTATGCCGATAATTTATATGTACGCCGCAGTGATGTGGTTGCTATTGTAGAGGATTGGAAGGATGGCATGCTGTATGCTACGCAGCGCAATCGGTTCTTTGCAACAGATGAGCTGGAGCTGCTGATGCCGGGGAAACCGCCTGTTCCGTTGCACTTGACGGCGTTGTATCAGGAAGACGGAACACCGATTTCTGTTGCCAATCATGCCATGATGAAACTCTCTATGCCGTGTGCCACACAGGCACCGCCTCGTGCCATCATTCGGCGTACCGTACCGGAAGAAGCTTAAAAAGAGAAAACAAACAACCGCCTTACAAACTAGTTTGCAAGGCGGTTGTTCATTTTTTATCGCATAGCAGGGGATGAATTGGGTCAAACAAAAAAGCCACTCGAAAAATCGAATGGCTTTTCACATGCTGTTTTTCAGCTTAGTCGCTTACGTAAGGCAGCAGTGCAATGTGTCTTGCTCTCTTAATTGCAGAGGTCAGTTCACGCTGGTGATATGCACAAGTACCGGTTACCCGTCTCGGCAGGATCTTTGCACGATCTGTCATGCACTTCTTCAGCTTTGCGATATCCTTGTAGTCGATCTTTTCAACACGATCTACGCAGAACATGCAAACCTTTTTCCGTGGTCTTTTATTATTTCTAGGTGCTCTTTCCATGATGGATGCTCCTCCAATCTGCACAATTGCATTTTTCTGATGTGGTATCTTTTTAGAAAGGAACTTCGCCGTCGCCTAAAATCTCTTCAAAATCGCCTAAATCACCCAACTGAATGGATGCATCCGGAGCAGGCTTCGCAGCGGCAGGAGCCGGAGCGGGAGCAGATGGAGCCGGAGCAGGCTGCTGATAAGCGGCCTGATATCCGCCGTTTTGCGGATACGGATTTTGAGTGGGATAACCGCCTTGCTGATTGCTGGCAGCTGCACTTTTCGATTCTCCGAACGAAACATTGTCTGCCTGTACATCCATGGAATAATGATGTACCCCATTCTGATCGGTGTAGTCGCTGTTTCGCAGGCTGCCTTCTACAATAATCATGCTGCCTTTGTGGAAATAACGGCTGACAAATTCAGCAGTATTTCTCCAGCAGGTAACGCTGATAAAATCAGCTTCTCGTTCCCCGCTTGCTTTATTGACAAAGGGACGATTGACTGCAACACGAATCCGGCAAACCGATACACCGCTTGGTGTTTGGCGGAAGTCCGGATCTGCACACAATCTGCCCATAAGAATGACTTTATTCAGCATGGCGATTTCCTTTCTATATCATTCGGTTCTATTTTTCAAGTTGTTGTTACTTTACAGTAACCAGGCTGCGCAATACGCCGTCTGTGATATGCAGAACACGCTCTACTTCTGCCGGGAAATCCGGTTTGCTCTCAAACGTGTACAGTGCATAAAAGCCCTCTGCTTCGTCGTTAATCGGATAAGCCAGCTTCCGCTTGCCCCATTCGTTTACTTCTTCCAGAGTTGCAGATTCTTCAATCTTGCTCTTGAACTTTGCTACCAGTTCCTTTGCAGCTTCTTCGCCGTTCTTCAGGCTGAAAACAACCATCAGTTCGTACTTTGCACTCAGTTTTGCCATTTCAAAACACCTCCTTTTGGATTTCGCCTATACGCAAAAAATACAGGCAAGGATAACAGAACTATTATACCAAAATCAGCCGATTTTGTCAAGTGGTTTGTCCGGTCACATTCTTTTTCGGCAAATTCCACAAAGAATCAGGAAAATTTCTGGGCAAATCCAACCATTCGGCTTACTTTTGCAGCGTACCGTTTGCCAACGCCTTTAAGTAAGCGTTGATGAAGCCATCCAGATCGCCGTCCATAACAGCTTGAATGTTGCCGTTTTCGAAGCCAGTACGGTGATCCTTTGCCAGCGTATACGGCATAAAGACATAGGAGCGAATCTGAGAACCCCATGCAATTTCTTTCTGTACACCCTTGATATCGGCAATTTTGTCCAGGTGTTCCCGTTCCTTGATTTCCACCAATTTTGCACGCAGCATTTTCATGGCATAATCCTTGTTCTGGAACTGGCTTCTCTGGGTCTGACAGGATACGACGATGCCAGTTGGCAAGTGTGTCAAACGAACCGCAGAGCTGGTCTTGTTGATGTGCTGACCGCCGGCACCGCTGGAACGGAATACATCCATTTTGATGTCTTCCGGACGGATATCGACTTCCATGCTGTCGTCAATTTCCGGCATGACTTCCAGAGCGGCAAAAGAGGTGTGCCGTCTGCCGGAGGAGTCAAACGGAGAGATCCGCACCAACCGGTGAATGCCGGACTCGGATTTCAGGAAGCCATACGCATTTTCGCCTTCAATGAGAATGGAAGCGCTCTTCATGCCGGCTTCATCACCGTCTAGGTAGTCCAGCAGGGTTACCTTAAAGTGATGCCGTTCTGCCCAGCGGTTGTACATCCGGTAGAGCATTTCTGCCCAGTCCTGTGCTTCCGTGCCGCCGGCACCGGCATGGAAGGTCAGAATGGCATTTGCCTGGTCATATTCGCCGGTAAGCAGAGAGGAAAGACGGAGCGTTTCCAGC
>ENA-UONS01003720-UONS01003720.1-human-gut-metagenome-genome-assembly--contig:-CS19-NODE-3720-length-10072-cov-5.043227_pt1 | contig 10072 bp, 8 predicted proteins | sample MGYA00242458_ERZ724005 | MGnify/ENA metagenome assembly ERZ724005
GACCACCTATCATCTGGAGTTCCGCTATGCCGAGGACCTCAGTGACCTGCAGAGTTGGTTCGAGGGCAATTATGCCTACTGGAACGCCGCTGCGATCGCCGTGGACTACGATCAGGAGACCATGAAGAACGTGATCGAGCTGTTCGTGACGGAGAACCTGACCGAAGCGGAGTAAAGAGGAAGCACAGCGCACCCGTTTTCCGGCGGGTGCGCTGAAAACCACGATTAACGATTTCAGAAAAAAGGAGGGGAAAACCATTGAAGAAACGATCGGATCTGTCGCGGCTGATGGAGTATGCCGGGGGGCATCGGGTCTTTACCTATGTCTCCTGGGTCCTGTCGGCCCTGAGCGCGCTGGTGGCGCTGGTCCCGTTTTTGTACATCTGGATGATCCTGCGCGATGTGCTGAATGCTGCGCCGGATTATTCCCGGGCGGTCAACATCCCGCATTACGGCTGGATGGCGGTGCTGTTTGCTGCGCTGTCGTATCTCATCTATGTCTGCGCGCTGCTGTGCTCCCATCTGTCGGCCTTCCGCGTGGCGACGAACCTGCGGCTCGCCGTTTCGGAGCATCTTGCCCGGCTGCCGCTGGGCTTTACGGAGCGCTACGGCAGCGGCAAGCTCCGCAAGGTCATTCAGGAGAGCACCGGCGCGGCGGAGACCTATCTTGCCCATCAGCTTCCGGATCAGTATGCCGCCATGGCCACGCCGGTCGGCCTGCTGGTGCTGCTGTTCGTCTTTGACTGGCGGCTGGGCCTGCTGAGCCTTGTGCCGGTGGCCCTCGGCTTTGTGATCATGTCGGCCATGACCGGCAAGCGCATGGCGGAGAAAATGCGCCAGTACGGCAATGCCCTTGCCGCCATGTCCGGCGAGGCTGTGGAATATGTCCGCGGCATTCCGGTCGTCAAGACGTTCGGTCAGTCCGTGTTTTCGTTCAAAAAGTTCAAGGCGACGATCGACGAATATGAAAAGTGGGTCATTGCCTACACCAAAGAGCTGCGGATGCCGATGCTCTTCTATACGGCGGCCATCAACGGCGTGTTTGCCTTCCTTATCGCGGGCGGCCTGCTGCTGACGAGAAACGGCGTTACCCCGGAATTCCTGCTGAATCTGCTGTTTTATATCATCATCACGCCGGTCATCTCGCTGACGCTGACGAAGATCATGTATATGAGCGAGAGCAAGATGATCGTGGCCGATGCGCTGAGCCGCATCGACTCCGTGCTGGACGAGGCGCCTGTGTCCGTGAGTGAAAAGCCGCAGCACCCGAAGGACAGCTCGATCGCCCTGCATGATGTGCGGTTCAGCTATGACGGCAGGACGGACGTGATCCGCGGCGTTTCCATGGACATCCGCCCGGGACAGACCGTGGCGCTCGTCGGCCCGTCCGGCGGCGGCAAGTCCACGCTGGCAAGCCTCATCTGCCGCTTCTTCGACGTGGGCAGCGGCAGCATCTGCGTCGGCGGCGCGGACGTGCGCGATATCCCGAAGGAAGAGCTGATGGACACGGTCTCGTTCGTGTTCCAGAACAGCCGCCTGCTCAAGGGCAGCATCCTGGACAACGTCAAGCTGGGCAGGCCCGACGCCACGGAGGCAGAGGCGCTTTCCGCCCTGCGGGCTGCGCAGTGCATGGATATTATCGAAAAATTCCCGGACGGCATCCACACCGTCATCGGCTCGAAGGGCGTGTATCTCTCCGGCGGCGAGCAGCAGCGCATTGCCATTGCGCGCGCCATGCTGAAAAATGCCTCCATCCTGATCCTCGATGAGGCCACGGCCTTTGCCGACCCCGACAACGAGGCGAAGGTGCAGGCCGCGCTTGCGGAGCTGGCGAAGGGCAAGACCGTCGTTATGATCGCCCACCGTCTGTCTACCGTTGTGAACGCCGACTGTATCTATGTGGTGCAGGACGGCAGGATCGCCGAGGCGGGCACGAAGGGCGATCTCTGCGCCCGGAACGGCCTGTTTGCAAAAATGTGGCAGGACTATCAGTCCTCGGTTCGCTGGAAGGTCGAAAAGGAGGGACCGGCATGCTGAAAAAGATCCAGAGAGCAACGGCAAGCTCCCCGGAGGGCACGCGGGGACTCGTCCGGGGCATGCTGGCCTGCGCCGCGCAGAACATCGCCTTTATGCTGCCCACGAGCCTGCTGTATGCGCTCGTCCGCGACCTGATGGCGGGCGGCGCAGCGGGAAGGACCGCATTTTATGTCTGCGGCTGCGTTGCCTGCTTTGCCCTGATCCTTCTGACGACGTGGTTCCAGTATAACGGCACCTACTTTACGACCTATCAGGAGAACGGTATCCGCCGCCTGACGCTCGCCGAGCGCCTGCGCAGACTTCCGCTGTCCTTCTTCGGCAAGCGCGACCTGGCCGACCTGACCAGCACCATCATGGCAGACTGTGAGGTGCTGGAGAAGACCTGCTCGCACTTCATTCCCGGCCTGTTCGGCTCGCTCATCTCCACGGTGCTCATCGCGCTGGGCCTGTTCCTCTTCGACTGGCGCATGGCGCTGGCGGCGCTGTGGGTCATCCCGGTATCTGCGGCCATCGTGCTCTGCAGCTATCGCGTGCAGGACCGCGTGCAGAGCAGGACCATGGCCGTGAAAATGACCTGCGCCGATGGCATTCAGGAGTATATCGAATCGATCCGCGACCTGAAGGCCAGCAATGCAGAGCAGGGCTATCTCGGCGGCCTTTCCCGGAAGATCCGTGCCGTGGAAAAGCAGACGATCGCGGCGGAGCTGACGAACGCCGTGTTCGTGACCTCGGCCGGTACGGTCCTGAAGCTCGGCATCGCCTCCGTGGCGCTGACCGGCTCCGTGCTGCTGCTGAGCGGCCGCATCGACGTGCTGACGCTGTTCCTGTTTCTGCTCGTGGCTTCCCGCCTGTATGATCCGATGCAGGGCGCGCTGCAGAATCTGGCGGCTGTCATCGCCATGCGGACGAATGTGGCGCGCATGAATGAGATTCTGGAATATCCGATCCAGACCGGCAGCGAGCAGCTGAGCAATCAGGGCTGCGATATCGTGTTTGACCATGTGGGCTTTGCCTACAACTCCAGCGAGACGGTCCTGAAGGACGTGTCCTTCACGGCAAAGCAGGGGCAGGTCACGGCCCTCGTCGGTCCGTCCGGCGGCGGCAAGACGACCGTGTCCCGGCTGGCGGCGCGCTTCTGGGACTATCAGAAGGGCAGCATCACGGTCGGCGGCATGGATGTTTCAAAGATCGACCCGGAAAAGCTCATGAGCCTGTATTCCATCGTTTTCCAGGACGTCACGCTGTTTGACAATACCATTCTGGAGAATATCCGCCTCGGCCGCAAGGATGCGACGGATGAGGAGGTCCTCGCGGCGGCAAAGCTTGCCAACTGCGACGAATTTGCCGAAAAGCTCCCGGACAAGTGGAACACCGACATCGGCGAAAACGGCTGCGCCCTTTCGGGCGGCGAGCGCCAGCGCATTTCCATTGCGCGCGCCTTCCTCAAGGATGCGCCCATCATCCTGCTCGACGAGGCGACGGCCAGTCTGGACGTCGAGAACGAGACGCTCATCCAGACGGCGCTGTCCCGCCTGATCCGCAACAAGACGGTCCTGATCATCGCGCACCGGATGCGTACCGTCGCGGGAGCGGACAAGATCGTCGTGCTGGCTGACGGCGTTGTGGCCGAGCAGGGGAGTCCCAACGAGCTCTATGCGAAGAACGGGCTTTACACCCACATGGTGGACCTGCAGAACGGCAGCCAGAACTGGTCACTTTGATTTACGCAGCACCGCATCCTTGCGGTTTCAGCTTTCCCCGAATGCTCTCGCTGAATAATGTGGTGCTGCTTTTTGCTTTTATACGGGTATTGGCATTCCTTGGTCGCGGAAGCGGCCCCTGTTTTGCCGTCTTTACATTGGGCGAAAGCTGGTGTAAAATAGGGAAAGAAAGGGGGTATCCCGATGGACCCGAGAAATCAGCCCGCTCAGGACGACGAGGACCTGCTGCGCGACATCCGCAAAATTCTGGATGACCGGCACGACGCGGACGATCCCTACGAGCGCGGCTTTGCCGATAAGCTGTATGAGGACTGCGAGGACCCGACGCTGCAGACGCAGCAGCCGCCGAGACGGCAGCAGAATTCCGTCTCCGGCCCCGTGATCCATGCCTATAACTCCGACTTCCGCCGCGGCGCAGCCCCGCAGCGCCGGGAGGAGCCGACGACCTATCTCGGCCCGGTGGAGGAGGACGACTACGAGCCGCCTCGCCGCCAGTCTCAGCGCTCCCGCCGGGAGCCGGAGCGTGCGCCGCGCCGCGAGGAGCAGCCGCGCAGGCACCGCGCCGTGCCGGAATCCGGCTATGATGCCGAGCCGCCCAAAAAGAAGAAAAAACACCGCTTCGCCCGCGGACTCGGCAAGCTCCTGCTCATTTTGCTCGTGCTGTTTGCGCTCGTCATCGGCGTGATGCTGCTGCTGGCCAAGCAGCCGAAGGCAGAGGAGACCCTCGGCGCGCGCCGCGACGGCTGCTCGACGATCCTGCTTGCCGGAACGGACAAATCCGGCGACCGGACGGACACCGTCATGCTGCTGAGCGTCGACCGCAGCGCCAAACGGCTGACACTGCTGAGCATCCCGCGCGATACGAAGGTCAATTCGACCTATACGCCGCATAAGATCAATATCGCCTATGGCGTGAACGGCAAGGATCAGGAGGGCATGGAGGCCCTGATGGACTATGTCACGGAGCTGGTCGGCTTCCGTCCGGACGGCTATGTGCTCATCGATCTGGATGTCTTTGTCGATCTCGTCGACAAGATGGGCGGCGTGAAATTCGACGTTCCCTGCGATATGGATTACAGCGACCCTGCGCAGGACCTGACCATCGATCTGAAGGCCGGTATGCAGCGCCTGAACGGTGAGCAGGCCATGGGCCTCGTGCGCTTCCGCTCCGGCTATGCCATGGCCGATCTGCAGCGCGTGAATGTGCAGCGGGATTTCATGCTGGCTGCCATGCACCAGTGGGTCTCCGTCTGGAACCTCTGGCGTTTGCCCTCGGCGGCGCGGCTGCTCTCGGCGCATACCGTTACGGACCTCAGCACACGCAATCTCGTCTGGCTGGCAGAGTCCGTCGCCCTGTGCGGCACGTCGAACCTGCAGACGCTCACCATCCCCTATACGTTCAGCGGCGACGGTATGTATGTTCTGGCCGACCCCTATGAAACGGCCGATGTTGTCAACGCCTATCTCAATCCCTATGAGACGGACGTCTCGCCGGATGATATCTACGGAGGCTGACATGGAAGAGGCATTTCATATTGACACGGTCTGCCACAGCGGCAGGCCGTCCGATTCGCGTAGCGCAAAAGAGACGGCGTGCTACGACCTGCTCGACTCGCTTGGCATCGCCTATGACCGCGTCGACCATGACGCCGCCATGACCATGGAGCTGTGCCATGCCGCAGAGGGCGTGCTGCACATCTCTATCTGCAAAAATCTCTTCCTCTGCAACCGGCAGAAGACGAAATTCTACCTGCTGATCATGCCGGGCGGCAAGCCGTTCCACACGAAGGACCTGTCCGCCCAGCTCGGCTGCGCGCGCCTGTCGTTCGGCCCGCCGGAGGACATGGAGCGCCTGCTCGGCGTGACGCCCGGCTCCGCAACGGTGCTGGCCCTGCAGAACGACACAGCGGGGGAGGTCGCGCTCGTCATCGACCGCGCCGCGCTGCAGGCCCCGCGCTTCGGCTGCCACCCCTGCATCAACACGAGCTCGCTGGCCTTTTCCACGCAGGATCTGACGGAAAAGCTGCTGCCCGCGCTGGGCCATGCGCCGGTTCTGGTCGACCTGCCGGAGGACAGCGATGCGTGAATTGATGATCGAAGCGGAGTACGCCCCGTTTGCTCCGGACTGGTTTCTGAAAACAGCGTCCCGCTGGTTCACTGTGCAGAAAACGCCCTGCCTGCAGACGGCCGAGGCTGTCATCGGCGAGCCGGCTCTCGAGGCCCTGCAGAACGCGCCGCAGCTGCGCTGGCTGCAGATGACATGGGCGGGCGCAGACCGCTATCTGCACGGGGGCTTCCCGCGCGGTGTGCTGCTCACAACGGCCTCCGGCGCGTTCGGCGAAACGATCGCGGGGCATGCGATCGGGATGCTGCTGGCCCTGTGCCGCCGCCTGCCCGCCTATGCGCGGCAGGGGAACTGGAACGATCTCGGATCCGAGCGGCGCGTGGCAGGGGGAACGGCCCTCATCTTCGGCGCGGGCGATCTGGGCGGGTGCATTGCCCGCCGCCTGCAGGCCTTTGGTGTGAAGACGTTCGGCGTCTGCCGCCAGACCTCGCCGGATCGCCCCGGCTTTGACCGCCTTGTCCGGCTGGACGAGGCAGAGACCCTGCTGCCCGCGGCGGACTTCGTCCTGGGCGCGATGCCGCAGTCGCCGGAGACGGCCGGGTGGCTCAGCGCGGAGCACCTTGCTCTGCTTCCGCAGGACGCCGTCGTTGTGAACGTCGGGCGCGGCAGCTTTCTTGATGCCGATGCGCTGGCACGGGAGCTGCAGAGCGGCCACCTGTTCGGCGCAGGCCTTGATGTGACGGACCCGGAGCCGCTGCCTGCCGCGCATCCGCTCTGGAGCCTGCCAAACTGCATCCTGACGCCGCATGTCGCGGGCGTGAGCTTCGGCCACCTGACGCAGACGGAGGAGCGCATCTGGCGCATCTGCGCGGAGAATCTGGAGCGCTATGCCGCCGGAGATCCGCTGCGGAACCTCGTGCGGGAGATCCCGCTGTGACGGGCCGCTTTGCGCCCAGCCCGACCGGGCGTATGCATCTGGGCAATATTTTTACCGCGCTGCTCGCGTGGCTTTCCGTCCGGTCGCAGGGCGGGCGTATGCTGCTGCGCATCGAGGACCTTGACCCGCAGCGCAGCCGTGCGGCCTATGCCGAGCAGCTGCGGAGGGACCTCGGCTGGCTCGGGCTGGACTGGGACGGCGAGATGCCGCCGCAGAGCACGAGAAGCCCGGTCTATGCCGCACATTTTGCAAAACTGGAGGAGCAGGGCCTGATCTACCCGTGCTACTGCTCCCGCAGCGAGCTGCACGACGCCTCTGCGCCCCATGCCTCGGACGGCACGGTGCTCTATTCCGGTGCCTGCCGCGACCTGACGCAGGAGCAGCGCGCCGCAAAGACCCGCCGCCCCGCGTGGCGCGTCCGTGTGCCGGACATCGCCGTCTCGTTCCGGGACGGTGTCTGCGGCCCGCAGACAGAGCGGCTCGCCGAGACCTGCGGCGATTTTATCGTCCGACGCTCCGACGGCGTGTATGCCTATCAGCTTGCCGTTGTGTGCGACGATGCGCTCGGCAGCGTGACGGAGGTCGTGCGCGGCAGCGATCTGCTGGGCTCCACGGCGCGGCAACTGTGGCTGTTCTCCGTTTTCGGCTATCCCGCGCCGCAATATTACCATGTTCCGCTGCTTGTTGCACCGGACGGACGTCGCCTGAGTAAGCGGGAACGTGACCTTGACATGGAGGCACTCCGCACGCGCTGTACGCCGGAGCAGCTCGTCGGCAGGCTGGCGCAGTTGGCCGGCCTGCAGCCGGGGCCGGAGCCGGTCCGCGCCGCAGACCTCGTCTCCCGCTTCTCATGGGAGCGCATTCCGCGCGGCGAGATCGTGATCCCGGCAAATTTTTCGGACGGATTTCGTGTTTTTCCTTGAAAAACAGCCGTATTGTGCTATAATGAAAAGCGTGAGTAAGGGAAGTCGTACTTCCGACATTGAAAGGATGAATCGCATGTTCAAAATTGTCCGCAAGAAAGAGCTGAATTCTGCCGTCACTCTGATGGAGATCGAAGCTCCCTTTGTCGCCAAGAAGGCGAAGGCCGGTCAGTTCATCATCTTCCGCGTGGATGAGGCCGGTGAGCGTGTCCCCCTGACCATCGCAGGCTACGACCGCGAAAAGGGTACGGTAGCCATTATTTTCCAGAAGGTCGGCCTGACGACGAAGATGCTCGGCGCGATGAACGAGGGCGACTATATTCAGGACTTCGTCGGCCCGCTCGGCAAGCCCACGAACACCGAGGGCATCAAGCGCGTCTGCGTGGTCGGCGGCGGCGTCGGCTGTGCGATCGCTCTTCCGTCCGCTCAGGCGTTCAAGGAGGCAGGCGCCGAGGTCGATGTCATTGTCGGCTTCCGCAGCAAGGATATCGTCATTCTGGAAGACGAGTTCAAGGCCTGCAGCGACCATCTGTACCTCATGACGGACGACGGCTCCTACGGCGAGCACGGCTTTGTTACCGTGAAGCTCCAGCAGCTGCTCGAGGCCGGCACGCACTATGACGAGGTCCTCGCCATCGGCCCGATCCCGATGATGAAGTTCGTCTCCAAGACGACCGAGCCCTTCGGCGTCAAGACCACCGTGTCCCTCAACCCGATCATGGTCGACGGCACCGGCATGTGCGGCGGCTGCCGCGTGACGGTCGGCGGTGAAGTGAAGTTTGCCTGCGTGGATGGCCCGGATTTCGACGGCCACAAGGTCGACTACGCCGAGCTGATGAACCGCAACGGTGTCTACCGCGATCAGGAAGCAGAAAACGAGAAGACGCATATGTGCCGCATGGACAAGCTGGCGCATGAGCTCATTCGCTGAGGAGGAACACAGCATGCCGAATATGACTCTGACCAAGACCCCGATGCCCGAGCAGGCACCGGACGTCCGCAATAAGAATTTCAAAGAGGTCTCCCTTGGCTACACCGAGGAGATGGCCGTGGAGGAAGCAGGCCGCTGCCTGCACTGCAAGAATCCGAAGTGCGTCGAGGGCTGCCCCGTCAACATCCGCATTCCGGAGTTCATCGCAAAGGTCTCCGAGCGCGATTTCCTCGGCGCTTACGAGGTCATCACCTCCACGAATGCTCTGCCCGCCCTGTCCGGCCGTGTCTGCCCGCAGGAGTCTCAGTGTGAGAGCAAGTGCGTGCGCGGCGTGAAGGGCGAGCCGGTCGCCATCGGCCGGCTGGAGCGCTTTGTCGCCGACTGGTATCGCGAGAATGTCAACAAGATGCCCGAGAAGCCCGAGAGCAACGGCATCAAGGTCGCCGTCGTCGGCTCCGGCCCCTCCGGCCTGACCTGTGCGAGCGAGCTGGCCAAGAAGGGCTATGAGGTCTCCATTTTTGAGGCCCTGCACACCGCAGGCGGCGTGCTGGTCTATGGTATCCCCGAGTTCCGTCTTCCGAAGGCCATCGTTGCCAACGAGGTCAAGAAGCTCGAGGCCATGGGCGTGCATGTCATGACCGACATGGTCATCGGCAAGGTCCTTTCCATCGACGAGCTGTTCGAGGAGATGGGCTTCAAGGCCGTGTTCGTCGGCTCCGGTGCAGGCCTGCCCATGTTCATGCACATCGAGGGCGAGGCGCTCAAGGGCGTTATGTCCGCCAACGAGTACCTGACCCGTATCAACCTCATGAAGGGCTATCGCGACGAGAGCGACACGCCGGTCATCCGTTCGAACGCCGTTGCAGTCGTCGGCGGCGGCAACGTTGCCATGGATGCCGCGCGCTGCGCGAAGCGTCTCGGCGCGGAGCATGTGTACATCGTCTATCGCCGCGGCGAGGCGGAAATGCCCGCCCGTCTGGAAGAGCTGCATCACGCCAAGGAAGAGGGCATCGAGCTGCACGTCCTGTGCAACCCGACGAAGATCCTCGACGACGGCAATGGCCGCGTCGGCGCGATGGAATGCGTCCGCATGGAGCTCGGTGAGCCGGATGCCTCCGGCCGCCGCCGTCCGGTCGCCATCGAGGGCAGCGAGTTCCAGCTTGCCGTCGACACCGTCATCATGGCCCTCGGTACGTCCCCGAACCCCCTCATCCGCTCCACGACGCCGGGCCTCGAGACGAACAAGAAGGGCTGCCTCGTTGTCAACGAGGACAACATGACCACCCGCGACGGCGTGTATGCCGGCGGCGACGCCGTGACCGGCGCTGCGACCGTCATCCTCGCCATGGGTGCAGGCAAGAAGGCCGCTGCTGCTATCGACGCGCGCTTTCATAAATAAGACAAAACCGGTATAATTTGCCTGCCGCGTTCCCATACTAAAAGAAACGACCGCCTGTC
>ENA-UONS01003723-UONS01003723.1-human-gut-metagenome-genome-assembly--contig:-CS19-NODE-3723-length-10070-cov-3.118422_pt1 | contig 10070 bp, 4 predicted proteins | sample MGYA00242458_ERZ724005 | MGnify/ENA metagenome assembly ERZ724005
AACAGCTCAAAGCGATTGTATGCTCATTTCGGGATAAAACAGAAGAAGGGTTAAAAACGGAAAATGCAGAGATACAATGCATTCCTACTTTCATTGCTCCAAAAACAACCCATATTAAAGGAAAGTCACTGGTACTTGACCTGGGAGGAACCAATTATCGGGTGGCAATCGTAGATTTCGACAAAGCAACACCAACCGTTCACCCGAACAATGGCTGGAAAAAAGACATGTCAATTATGAAGTCCGTCGGATATACCCGCGAAGAGTTATTCAAAGAACTCGCCGATATGATTATAGGAATCAAACGTGAGGAAGAAATGCCTATCGGTTATTGTTTTTCTTATCCGGCCGAGTCCGTACCGGGTGGAGACGCCAAACTGTTACGCTGGACAAAAGGAGTAGATATTAAAGAAATGGTTGGAGAATTTATCGGAAAACCTTTACTCGACTATCTGAATGAAAGAAACAAAATTAAGTTTACAGGCATCAAGGTAGTAAACGATACTATAGCCAGTTTATTCGCCGGTCTCACAGATAATAGTTATGATGCATATATCGGCCTCATCGTAGGGACAGGAACCAATATGGCAACTTTTATCCCTGCCGATAAAATTGAAAAACTGGATCAGTCATGCAATGCACATGGATTGATTCCTGTCAATTTGGAATCAGGCAATTTCCATCCGCCCTTTCTGACTGCGGTAGATGATACCGTTGACGCTATTTCCGGTAATCCGGGAAAGCAACGTTTTGAGAAAGCGGTATCCGGTATGTATCTGGGAGACATACTGAAAACAGCCTTTCCGCTGGAAGAGTTCGAAGAGAAATTCGACGCACAGAAACTGACTTCCATTATGAATTACCCGGACATCTACAAGGATGTATATGTACAGGTAGCACAATGGATTTATGGCAGATCCGCACAATTGGTTGCCGCCTCACTTACGGGGCTTATCATGTTACTGAAATCCTATAATAAGGATATACGAAAGGTTTGCCTGGTAGCCGAAGGCAGCCTTTTCTGGAGTGAAAACAGGAAGGATAAAAACTATAACATTCTCGTTATGGAAAAACTGAGAGAACTCCTTCAATTATTCGGCCTGAAAGATATTGAAGTGGATATAAAAAGTATGAATAACGCAAACCTGATAGGGACAGGCATTGCGGCATTATCATAATATACTCCCGTCACTGCCGGCATCCTCACAATTCTATGAGGCATTTTAATGTAGCGGATTCATCAATAAACTTTTCTTAAAGTTTATGATGAATCACGACTACATTTGAAAAATCATAGACAAACACAAAGACTGGTAAAACCAAGTCATAAAACCGATGTTGCTACAACCGTGTTTACCTCATTTAAAGAAATGTCCGCCCGATATTATTTATTATAAGGAATCACACTTAAACTATAATTACCATCAGGCAACAAATCCGAATCAAATTCTATTTCAATATCTTTAGACTCTCCTTTCAACAATGTGAAATAATTATCGTTCATCAAAGCAGGTAATATACGCTCACCATCAGAAGAGCGAATAGCCTGTACGTGAACAGCAAAAGCGACTGATGATCCCACATTTTCGATCTTTGCTTTAATCACTTTCTTACCATTACTATCCACTAAGCTTGATGTTGTGCGCAATTTGGCTTTCGGCAAATTATTCAATGCTTTATAATCTCCCGTTTTATTGGAACGACAATATAAGTTATCAGAAATCAGTTGCCCTTTTTCATCGTTCAGTTCCAACTTGATGAAATGCACAGGAGTCAAATCCGTTGGCTTCTTTTTTCTACCATATAATTCAAATTCATAAAGTGAATATCCCCACATAGTAGCCTGTTTCAACCCTTGCATTTTCACATAACGAGTACAAACAGGTTTTATCTTAATCTCTTCGACACCGCCTTTAGAGTCCTCATTGATATAAATTTCTTTCCAGTTTATTGCATCATCCGAAATCAACAGTTTATAAGCTTTTGCATGAGCAGCCTCCCAGTTCAATATGACAGAGGCTATTTCAGTAGGTTCACCCAGATCAACATAAATCCATTCTTCATCACGGGGTTCACTCGCCCAACGACTGCCATCACTGGCATCAATCGCGGCACTTGGCTCTCCGGCATCTGCCGAAATGGAGGAAGCAACCGCTTTCTTACCGAAAGCAAGGTTGTCTGTTGTAAAATTCAGATGGAAACAATAGGAATCCTTATTAGCGGCGGCATCCAAAACTACAGACTGGCTATAACGCCCCATTTCTTTCCCATCCAGATTATAGACTTTACCTGTAGCCGTAAGTCCTTTCTGCTCTTTCAAAGTGGTATTGATCACTTTTACACTATTATCAGCATAACTCCACTGAATATGAACCGGTTCACACGCCTTTCTGATTCCCCAGTAAGCCCCCGTCAAGTCATAATAATAATCATAGGTTTGCCATACCAATGAAGGATAAGCCGACTGCCCCATCCAAGTCAATATGCCGGAAGCATCTTCCCAAATATGATGTTGAAAGCCTTCGTACATCGCTTTATTCACCTCAACATTCACTAATTGAGCTTTCCGGCAAAAATCTTCAATACCTTTCGCTTTACCATAATTGAACTCTACGGTAGAGAAATATTTGTCGGGACTGGCGTTCCCCGCCGAATTGCCAAAGAAATGCTTGTCCCACATTTCATTACGTGGCCACCAATCTTTTTCGGGCACAAATTTCTTAAAGCTATCGAAAGTAGTAAAGACAGCTGTACCTATTTCTGTACGGAATCCCCATCCTTTGGTTATATTGGCACCATATCCATAAGGGGCTTTGGTAAAATACCAGTTAGGATGAGAGTTAGTCCAAGGTCCACTCCCGGAAAGGCCGTCACTATGGGAATTGGCATGATAGGCCCGATCACCCCCATCGTATGTTCTAACGTCTTCCTCCAGCCACTTATTAAGAGGCGGTAACGGATACCCCTCATTATCACCACACCACACTGCAATACAAGCATGATTACGCAAACGCTTGATCTTTTCCACTGCATTCATATTGAAAGCAAAAACATCATCCGGAAGATTCGAATTTGAATTTAACCAGAAGTCGTCCCACACCATAATGCCGTATTTATCGCAAGCTTCATAAAACTCATCATCCGTAACCGAACCGATCCAATTGCGTATCATATTAAAATGCATCTCATTGTGAAGTTTCAATTTAAGATCATATTCTTCACCCCGACAACGCAACATATATTCGCTCATTCCCCAGTTTCCTCCTTTTACATAAACAGGTTCACCATTTATTTTAAGATGAAGCACACCGTCAACCAGCTCGGAACCGTATTCACGAATACCAAATGTAATATTCTGTTTATCAGAAGCCTTACCATTCACCATATAAGTCAGTTCGCAGGTATAAAGATTCGGCTGTCCGTAACCATTAGGCCACCACAAAGCAGGATTCTGAATTATAAATTGACTGAACTTGCTATCATCCAGAAGAAAAGTCCGCTGTTTGCCTGCCTCAATTACCAAATCTTCGGTAAATTCAATGTTGCCCGGCTGAATGATACCTTTCAACACTCCTTTCTGCTCTATATCTGTATGATTCCGTAGTTCCAACTGCAAGCTTAAAACCGCTTTGTTTTTAGAAGGAACTTTCGAACGTATCCAAGGATCGACGATAGACACTTCGCCGGTTTTTGTCAAATAGACGTCGTCAGTAATACCAGTCAAAAGACCGGGAACATAAGGCATCCAATCCCAGCCGGCACATGACATATAAGTAGGACTTGCATAATTGGGAACCGGAGTGCCTACCCAATGCACAAGGACGGCAAGCACATTCTTACCGTTTTTTGACAGCAAATCGGTTATATCGAAATTCCCCCGATGCATAAATCCATCAAGCAATCCGAGACGCGTCCCATTAAAAAATATTTCTCCTTTACGGTTAACCCCTTCAAAATTTAGCCATACCCTTTCTCCGTTTTCCACCTCCGGCGAATTAAACTCTGTACGATACCAGAAGTTACGGTCATATTTTGCTTTATCGACTTTATACGCATTATCAGCAAAATTCGGATCAGGCTCCAGTCCTTCTAATACATACGAACCAAACACCGTTCCCGGCACAGTTGCTTTGACCCAATCCCTCGTGTCATATCGGGTAGTCATCATATCAGAAGGATGCTCAATTTCTGCCTGAGCTTTCACTTTCCATATCGTCAGATTTCCATCACTATTCAATGAAATTTTTACTTTTTGTGCATGAACGGTGATACCAGTAAATAATAAAACAAGTAACAGTGTAGTCTTCCAAATATTCATATCTTCTATTTCTTTTTCACATTACAGATCAGTATATGAACGATTAATCGCTCATATACCCCTAAAAAAGAAATCAGATAGTCATATTATTATATTTTGTATTCCTCTATCTTCCTGTACAAAGTGGTAAGACCGATCTTCAGCAAGCGGGCAGTTTCCGTCTTGTTGCCTTTCGTATATTCCAGGACGCGGGCAATATGCCTTCGTTCCATAGCAGCCAGTTCAAAACTACCGATATTATCATCCGAACATTCATAATGAGTATTCTGAATCTCCAACGGAAGATCGCACACATCCAGATGCCCGCCTTCGCAGACAATCAGACTCCGTTCTATCACATTCCGCAATTCACGGATATTTCCTTTCCAGGGTTGCTGTTCCAACGCATGAAGAAAAGCAGGAGTCATCTCATTGACCGTATACGAAAGTTTCTCGGAAAAGCTCTTTGCAAAGGCAGTGGCAAGAATTCTGATATCACCGGTACGTTCGCGAAGTGCCGGCAGATGTACCTGAAATACCGAAAGACGATAAAACAGGTCTTCACGGAAACGTCCCGCTTTGATTTCCTCTGTCAGATTGCGGTTGGTAGCAGCAATAATACGAACATTCACGTGCGTCGGTTTCGTATCTCCTATCTTTATATATTCGCCTGTTTCGAGAATACGCAGCAATTTGGCCTGTAGTTCAAAAGCCATTTCTCCGATTTCATCCAAAAAGATCGTACCGTTGTTGGCTTCTTCGAAGAGTCCTTTCTTGTCCTTCAAAGCTCCGGTGAAGGACCCGGCTTTATGCCCGAACATTTCACTCTCCAGCAGTTCCTTACTGAAAGACGAACAGTTCACGGCAACAAAGCTCTGTTTGCTCCGCTTACTATTATAATGTATGGCTTGTGCAAATACTTCTTTTCCGGTCCCCGTTTCTCCGGTCAACAACACCGGAACATCAGTCACCGAAACCTTCTGTGCCAGCATAACAGCTTCTTTCAGCACTTTCGATTCTCCCAGAATGGAATCAAAAGAATATAGCTGACTGACTTTCTTTTCCAGTTTCTCTAACCGGACATTCATCTTAGCCTTCTCAACGGCACGACTGATCAGAGGGATAATCTTATTATTATCGTCCCCTTTGGTTATATAATCAAATGCACCGTTCTTGATTGCCTGCACTCCGTCGGGTATATTACCGTGAGCGGTAAGAAGAATGACTTCCACATTCGGAGCTGTCTTTTTAATGTTCAACACCAGATCGACCCCGTTTCCATCGGGAAGAAAGACATCACACAAAGCCACATCCGGCTGTTGAATTTCCAACTGCCTGATAGCTGCCTTGCAATCACCTGCCTGACACACCTCATAACCCTCCAGTCCGAGCATACGAGCCAACAGGCTACGAATCTGAACCTCATCGTCAATGATAAGAATTTTACTCATAATTAATTTATAAAAAATGAAGAAAGACAAACAGGGTGCGCAAATATAAGTCTTTTTTCTATGATCCGAGAACAATTCTCCCTACTTTATTGTTATTTCCACAGGAAACTATTTACGCAACAAACTTATGAAGATCATTATTATTGGAGGCGTTGCCGGAGGAGCTACCACTGCTGCCCGGATCAGACGCACAAACGAAGCAGCTGAAAACAACCTAAAAGAAAAAGGAAAGTATATCTCTAATGCCAATTGCGGACTGCCGTATTACATCGGAGGCGTGATCAAAGAACGGGAAAAACTGTTTGTACAGACGCCCGAAGCATTTTCTACGCGCTTTCGTGTAGACGTACGAACTGAAAATGAAGTAATCTTCATCGACCGGAAGAGAAAAACAGTAACGGTAAGACAAAGTAGCGGAGACACTTACGAGGAAAGCTACGACAAATTACTGATATCGACCGGAGCCTCCCCTGTACGTCCTCCCCTGCCGGGAATCGACCTGAACGGAATCTTCACACTCAGGAATGTAGCCGACACAGACCGAATCAAAGAATATATCAACAGTCATGCTCCCCGAAAGGCTGTTGTCATCGGAGCCGGATTTATCGGGCTGGAAATGGCAGAGAACCTGCACGCACAAGGAGCTAAAGTTTCTATTGTGGAAATGGGCAATCAAGTGATGGCTCCCATCGACTTCTCCATGGCATCCCTTGTACACCAGCATTTGATGGACAAAGGAGTGAACCTGTATCTGGAGCAGGCAGTAGCCTCTTTTGAAAGAGACGGAAAAGGATTGAAAGTCATCTTCAAGAACGGACAGTCCATCTCTGCCGACATCGTTATACTTTCCATCGGCGTACGTCCGGAAACGACACTGGCACGTGCCGCAGAGCTGAAGATCGGCGAAGCCGGAGGAATCGCCGTCAACGACTACCTGCAAACGTCGGACGAATCGATTTACGCCATCGGTGACGCTATCGAATTCCGCCACCCGATCACCGGAAAACCGTGGCTCAATTACCTTGCTGGTCCCGCCAATCGTCAGGGACGAATTGTCGCAGACAACATTCAGGGAGCACACATCCCTTATGAAGGAGCCATCGGAACTTCCATTGCAAAAGTATTCGACATGACTGTTGCTTCTACCGGATTACCCGGCAAACGATTGCGGCAGGCAGAAATCAATTATATGTCTTCGACCATCCATCCGTCCTCTCACGCAGGATATTACCCGGATGCCATGCCGATGAGTATTAAAATCACTTTCGACCCGAAGACAGGTAAACTGTACGGCGGACAGATCGTCGGCTATGACGGTGTAGACAAACGCATTGACGAAATCGCGCTTGTCATCAAGCATGAAGGTACGATCTATGATCTGATGAAAGTGGAGCAGGCTTACGCCCCTCCGTTCTCTTCTGCCAAAGATCCGGTAGCCGTTGCAGGATACGTAGCCGAAAACATCATAACTGGGAAAGTACAACCCGTCTATTGGAGACAGTTGAGGGATATCGAGATGGAAAACAATTTCCTGCTGGATGTACGTACTCCTGACGAATTCTCGCTCAATACACTGCCGGGTGCAGTGAACATTCCGCTGGACGAACTGCGTGACCGGCTGGATGAACTGCCGAAAGACAAGATGATCTATACATTCTGTGCCGTCGGCCTCAGAGGATACCTTGCTTATCGCATTCTGGTACAGCATGGATTTGAAAAGGTACGCAACCTTTCCGGAGGATTGAAAACATACCACGCTGCCGCAGCACCCATCATCCTGAGAGAAGAAAGTGAGAACGAAGTACCTGCACAACCGAACGCAAACATACAACAGCCGGCAGATGCGCAACCTCAAAAGACAGTTTCACCAGTTGAAGCAGTGAAGACAATCCGTGTAGACGCTTGCGGACTGCAATGTCCGGGGCCGATTCTGAAAATGAAAAAGACAATGGATTCGCTGGTTTCCGGCGACCGGGTAGAAATTACCTCAACCGATCCGGGATTCCCGCGTGATGCTGCCGCATGGTGCAACTCGACAGGAAATCAGTTGATTTCCAAAGAAACAGCAGGAGGAAAATCTGTAGTAGTGATCGAAAAGGGCGAACCTAAATTCTGCAATATTGTTACCTCCTGTGAAGGCAAAGGAAAAACTTTCATCATGTTCAGTGATGATTTAGACAAAGCTTTAGCTACCTTTGTGCTCGCTAATGGCGCAGCTGCCACCGGACAAAAGGTAACGATCTTTTTCACCTTCTGGGGACTGAACGTTATCAAGAAGCTGCATAAGCCGAACGTCGAAAAAGATATCTTTGGAAAAATGTTCGGCATGATGCTCCCTTCCAGCTCCCGAAAGTTGAAACTCTCTAAAATGAGCATGGGAGGAATAGGAGGAAAAATGATGCGGTACATCATGAATCGGAAAGGCATCGACTCTCTGGAGTCCTTACGCCAACAAGCTCTGGAGAACGGTGTGGAATTTATCGCCTGCCAAATGTCCATGGACGTCATGGGAGTGAAACAGGAAGAACTTCTGGACGAAGTGACAATAGGCGGAGTAGCAACATACATGGAACGGGCGGATAATGCAAATATCAACCTGTTTATATAGAAAAAGAACAAACAAAAAAACAAGTAGCATATGAAGACAATATGTGTAATGCGCGATGTATTCAAAGCAATGGCAAGATTTGAAGATGCATTTGAAAAAGTGTATCAGGTATCATTAAATGAAGCGATGATATTATGTGCCCTGCAAGAAGCCTCGCCCAATAATATGACGGCCACGAGCCTGTCCAAACGAACGGAGCTGACACCCTCGCACGCTTCAAAAATGCTCCGGATTCTGGAAGAAAAAGAACTGATTGTCAGAACACTCGGAGAAGAGGACCGGAGACTGATGCAGTTCCATCTCAGTCAGAGCGGTAAAAAACTAGTCCGACAATTAGCACTTGAAAAAGTGGAAATACCAGAATTACTGAAACCGCTATTCGAATCGGTAGATTCCTAAATCAAGCAGCCCGATACATGTAATATCGGCTTGCAGAAGAATAAAACGGTGAACCGCCTGTTCATATATTACAGGTTGTTCACCGTTTCTCGTTTCGTCATTCTTCAAGCCACCCTCTAAGAAGAGACATCACTTTCTGCTTCTGATCTTCGGACATTGTACCGATGCGTGCAAGATGACTGCCTCCCGGCTCTACAAAAACATGAATATTCTTTTTATTCTTCAGCCATGTTACTCCGGCAGCTGTCCAGGGATCATTCTGACCATAGATAAAAATCATCTTCGGATCGTTCTTCTTCAAGAACCGCACAATCTTATTGCTCAATGTCTTATCGAATTTCATCTTCCGCATATCTTCCGGCAACATCAGTCTTCTCAGATAATCCTTGCTGGTCTTTATAGAAAGGTAAGGTTTAAAAGGAGCGATATCGTATCCATAATACCCAAATTCGCGGGCAGCCTGCACGAAGAAAGAAAGAGTCGGGCTGTCTACTATAAAATAAGAAGGTCCGCTGATTGCCAGCAAATGATCCAGCAGTGTATCGTCAGAAGCCGAGATTTCCGGTATACTACGGATATCCGTTCCCCATTGCCAGATAGAGAAAGAATATTCCAGCACACAGAAATCGTATATTTCTTCCAGAGGAGCGCGGAATGTATAGTTCTTTTCAGTACACATTTTTTCAAAACGGGGCAACAAACGAGCCTTTCGCTTCAATACTTCCAACTGGAAATCTTCTATTTTTTTCCTATCGGCTTCCGTACCTACCCGGCGGAGGAAAGGTTCGTGCCGACCGTCTTCACGCGCATAACAAAGAGGAGCAACATAAGGCACGGAAACATCCACATCGTCGGGGAAGAAAACACGGTATAATAAGGAGGTCTGCCCACCCTTGCTGATCCCCGTACTGATCCATTTGCCAGGATATAAAGTCTTGAAAGCGGTTGTCACGGCATGCAAATCCTCGGCAGAATTCTCTGCGGTCAGGTATTGCCAGTCGCACGGTTCGGGAGTGGATTCGAGAAAGTAGCGATGCTCCACAAAGATCATATTGGCATCGAACAATTCAGAAAGTTCTTCCCGATAAGTGGGGCGCAAAGCATACCCTGCCCCATATCCTTCAGTGACAATCACTGTGGGACGGTCATAACCGACGTGTCCCACAATCACCCGCTGGCGGAAACTTCCCTTTTCGGCATGTCGATGATCCAGCGGCTGAGTCAGGTACATTACATACTTTTCCGGGAAGCGGCTGGTGTCGAGCAACTTTATTCCGCTGACGGACTTATTTTTTTCGATCTTCTGAATAAACGA
>ENA-UONS01003726-UONS01003726.1-human-gut-metagenome-genome-assembly--contig:-CS19-NODE-3726-length-10066-cov-7.490361_pt1 | contig 10066 bp, 9 predicted proteins | sample MGYA00242458_ERZ724005 | MGnify/ENA metagenome assembly ERZ724005
TGGTTGAGCGATGTTTAGGCTACATGGGTCAATTTTGGGATTCATGGTACAGTTACCAGTTCAGATACTGTTCCGTGAATAATTCAGGATAATGATATTACAAGTCTCACATATTCTCTATCCGTTATTTTGTCAAAAAAGCAAGTCCTATCGTTAGTTATCACAGTCTCTTCCACTTGACACAGTGGAAAAAAACGATATAATAAATTGAAAATGGTTTTTAATTTCAAAATAAACCGCTGCGGTTCATAGGGAAAGAAGATTGAAAAATAAAATTTTTCAATCGCGGGATTTGTGTCTGCGCGCACTTGACACAAACTCGGCATGCGCAAAAAGCGTGCGCAGAAATGAGAGAAAAATGGCAGAACGTGTCAGATACAGAACGAAGCAACAGGAGCTGATCCGGGATTGTCTGGAAAAACACAGCGACCGGTTTGTGACAGCGGAACAGTGTATGGACTGTCTCAAAGCCGAAGGAATTCACGTTGGACAGACGACGGTTTATCGGGCTCTCGACCGTCTCACAGAGGAGAACGCCGTGATCAAAATTCCGGCAGTGGATGGCGCAGGCGCGCAGTACCGCTATATCGGAGAATTGAGGCCGGGCAGCCCGGGGCGGCTTGTCTGCCTGCAGTGCGGGAAGATCATTCCTCTGGAATGTAACAAGCTCCATGGATTTTCCGAACATATCCTGAAGGAGCATGACTTTGCGCTGGATTCCTCGCATCTGATCTTTTACGGCTGCTGTCGGGAGTGCCGCAAATTCAGGGAAACACAGGAAGGACTGCAGGATAGAAATGAGGATAAATAGAAAAAAGCAACTCGGGAAGCATGCTGTGATTTCCGGCATCAGAATGCCGCAGCTGCGCTGCACACGGGTATCGGAAAGCGACATCCTGCGTCGTGCGTCGTTGGCGCTCTGCGCGTGCTTACTGTTTACCGCAGTGTTTGTCGGCTGCGGCACGGAAGCTTCTGACGAACCGGTGGATCCCAACAGGCTGCAGGTGATGGCGAGTTTTTATACGATGTACGATTTCGCACAGAAAATTGGCGGCGAGCACGTCCAGGTGACCTGCATGGTGCCGTCCGGTACAGAGCCCCACGACTGGGAACCGTCCACAAAGGATATTACCCGGATGGAGCAGGCGGACGTTTTTATCTATAACGGTGCGGGGATGGAGCACTGGGTTTCGGACGTTCTGGCGGGGCTTTCCAATAAAAAATTGATTTCCGTGGAAGCGTCGCAGGGAGTGAGCCTGCTGCGCAGCGCAGAGGAAGAGGACGGTCACGACCATGAGGCCGCGCATGCTGATGAGGACGAAGAGGACAGCCACGACCATGATGACGCGGATGCAGAAGACGCCGTGCATGAAGACGATGCCGCCGACCACACTGTTGTCGCCGCACCGGACGGTCATGACGCCCACGAGCACGGCGAGTACGACCCGCACGTCTGGCTGGACCCGATGAACGCAAAACAGGAAATGCAAAATATCTGCGAAGCGTTTTCTGAGGCGGATCCGGAGCATCGCGCAGACTATCAGGCAAATTATGAGAAATGGGCAAAACAGCTCGACGAACTGGACAAAACCTATCAGACGACGCTGGAAAATCTGTCGGAGCGAAACATCGTTGTGGCGCATGAGGCGTATGGATATCTGTGCAGGCGTTATAACCTGACGCAGGTGAGCATCGAGGGCATGTCGCCGGATTCCGAACCCGATCCGGGACGGATGGCAGATATTATCGATTTTGTCCGGGCAAACAACGTCCGTGCGATTTTCTTTGAAGAGCTGTCCGGCTCGAGGACGGCGGAAACGGTAGCGGCGGAAACCGGCGTGAAGCTTTTGACCCTCAGCCCGCTGGAAGGCCTAAGCGACAGACAGGAAGAAACCGGCGGAGATTATTTTTCCGTCATGGAAGAAAATCTGCAGCAGCTGACAGAAGCTTTGCGGTAAGGAGCAGACATATGAATGCGATAGAAATCAAAAATCTGCACTTTTCCTATGGAAAGGAAAATGTGCTGGACGGCGTCAGCCTTTGCCTGAAAGAAGGGCGGCTGGCGATTCTCGCAGGAGAAAACGGGGCAGGAAAATCGACGCTTTTAAGGCTTTTATTAGGAGAGCTCCCGATCGGGGAAAGCCACAAAGGGGATCAAGAAGAAGGCAGCAGCGACGGCAGCATTGAGATTTTAGGGCAAGACATCCGACAGTTTAAGGACTGGTCGAGCATCAGCTATGTGCCGCAGAACGGGATGGGTGGCTGGAAGGATTTTCCGGCATCCGTGGAAGAAATCGTGCGCGCAAACTTATATAAGCAGATCGGATTGTTCCGGTTTGCGGGGAAAAAAGAGCGGCAGCAGGTAAGAGCTGCGCTGGCGCAGGTGGGCATGGAGGAATACCAGAACCGTTTGATCGGCAGACTTTCTGGCGGGCAGCAGCAGAGAGTGCTCCTGGCACGCGCCCTGGTCAACGAGCCGAAGCTTCTGATTCTGGATGAGCCGACGTCGGCATTGGATGAAAAAAATGCGTCACACTTTTACCGACTGCTCAAAAAAATCAATGCGGAGAAAAGGATCACCGTCCTGATGGTGACGCATGACCTCAAACGTGCATCGTCCTATGCAGATGATATCTGGGTGCTGGAGGACGGAAGGGTAAAACAGGAAGCTGGGAAAGGAGACGGGCAGGCATGAGAATTTTTGAGTATCTGTTTATGCAGCGGGCGTTTGTTGTCGGAATTTTGCTGGCGGCGGTTGTGCCCTGCGTCGGAATGGTCGTTGTCTGCAAACGTCTTTCCATGATCGGCGATGCACTTTCCCATACGTCGCTCGCCGGCGTCGCAGCAGGACTTTTGCTGGGTGTCAATCCGGTGGCGGGCGCAGCAGCAGCCTGTGTGGCAGCGTCCTTTGGCATTGAGGCGATCCGCAGAAAGCTTCCGCGCTATTCGGAAATGTCGATATCCATTATCATGTCAGCAGGAATCGGTCTGGCGGGTGTGCTGTCCGGCTTTGTGAAAAATTCGGCAAACTTCAATAGCTTTCTGTTCGGCAGCATTGTGGCGATCAGTGATGCTGAGATGATTTCAGTCATCGTGGTGTCTGTTGTGGTGCTTGTGTTATTTTTGCTTCTATATAAAGAGCTGTTTTATATTTCATTGGATGAAAGAAGCGCGCGGTTGGCGGGTGTGCCGGTCGGCATCGTCAATTTTATCTTCACGATTATGATTGCAGTGACGGTTTCGGTTGCAGCACGGACAGTAGGCGCGTTGATGGTATCATCGATGATGGTCGTTCCGGTAGCTTGTGCGATGCAGCTGGGAAAGAACTTTAAACAGACTGTATGGTACGCTGTCGGTTTGAACGTGCTGTTCATGATTATCGGGCTGTTTGCGGCGTTTTATCTGGGCCTAAAGCCAGGCGGCACAATCGTTTTGGTGGGCGTTGCAGCGCTTCTGATCATTTTTATCGGGAAACGGATTGTGTTCGGAAAGCAGGAATAAAGTCGCAATTGACACAGGGAAAAAAGCGTGCTACCATGTTCGTGGTTAATAATAACTAACCAAAGAAAGCCGTGCCGTACGATAGGTAGTATAGACATATCCTGCGCCGGTCGAAGGAGGAAACGAACATGATGAAAGTATCTGATGCAAAGAAAATCGGTTTATTTTTAGGAGGCGTATTGTTCGGAACAGCCGGAATCAAGATCCTTTCCAGCAAAGACGCGAAGAAAGCATACGTACAGTGTACCGCAGCAGCGCTTCGCGCAAAGGACAGCGTTATGAAGACCGTAACAACAGTTCAGGAAAACGCTGGCGATGTTCTGGCAGAAGCAAAGCAGATCAATGAAGACAGAGCTGCAGAAGAAGCGGAAGCTGAAGTAAAAGAAGAAGCCTGATTCAGGGCAGTGGGGGACGGAGCCGGAGACGGCGCCGTCCTTTTTGACGGAGTCCTGTTTTCTGAAAAAGCGCGAAGCGTATCAGCGGAGTGGAGATAAGATGAACTTTAAAATCAAACACAAAATTCCCGGGCGAATCCGGGTGCATATGGGGCAGTCCAGAATGAGCTTTGACCAGGCGGATACCCTACAGTATTTTCTGGAAGCACAGCCAGGTGTGACAAAAGCGACCGTATACGAGCAGACGCAGGATGCGGTGATCGAGTATGACGGCGAATTAAAAGAACTGATGGAGGCGTTGAAAAGCTTTCATTATGAAGACGTCCAGCTGCCGGATTCCGTCCGTTCCAGTTCGGGACGTGCGCTGAATGTAGAGTATAAAGAAAAACTGATCGGGCATGTGGCAAAACGGTTATTTACAAAATACATGCTTCCCTTACCGATCAGAAATGTGTATACTATATGGAAAGCTTTCCGTTATGTAAAAGAAGGCGTCCTATGCCTTTCCAAAGGAAAACTGGAAGTCCCGGTTCTGGATGCGACAGCGATTACCGTATCGATTCTGCGGCGGGACTGCTCGACGGCAGGATCGGTTATGTTCCTGCTTGGGCTCGGTGAAATCCTTGAGGAGTGGACACATAAAAAGTCTGTCGGCGATCTGGCGCGCAGCATGTCGTTAAATGTCGGCAAAGTGTGGATAAAGACCCGGGATCAGGAAATCCTTGTGGATTCTGCATCTGTCGTACCGGGTGACCATATCGTGATCCATGTCGGCAACGTCATTCCGTTTGACGGCGTAGTGGCAGACGGCGAAGCGATGATCAACCAGGCTTCCATGACCGGTGAATCCGAGCCTGTCCGCAAGGAAAAGGGAGGATTCGTTTATGCCGGAACCGTTGTGGAAGAGGGCGAGCTGACGATTGAGGTCAAGGCGGTTTCCGGCTCGACCCGCTACGAAAAGATCGTTACGATGATCGAGGATTCCGAGAAGCTCAAGTCCGCAGTAGAAGGACGTGCGGAGCATCTGGCGGACAGGCTGGTTCCCTATACCTTCCTTGGAACCGGTCTTACATGGCTGCTTACAAGAAATGTTACCAGAACGTTATCCGTACTGATGGTTGATTTTTCCTGCGCATTAAAGCTTGCGATGCCCCTGACTGTCCTGACAGCGATCCGGGAAGCAAACGCAGCGAAGATCACCGTAAAGGGCGGAAAATATCTGGAAGCGTTTTCCGAGGCTTCCACCATCGTATTCGATAAGACCGGTACGCTGACCAAAGCGCAGCCTACACTGCATTCTGTTATCGCATTCGGTGAGGAAAAGGAAGACGATCTTTTGCGTCTGGCAGCATGTCTGGAGGAGCATTTTCCTCATTCGATGGCAAAGGCGGTTGTGCGTGCAGCGGCAGAGCGTAATCTGGAACATGAGGAAGTACATTCCAAGGTGGAATATATCGTTGCACATGGCATTGCCTCTTATGTTGGAGAAAAGCGTGTGGTAATCGGCAGTGCTCACTTTGTATTTGAAGATGAGAAGTGCCGGATCCGTCCGGAATATCAGCAGCGTTTCGATGAGCTGCCGCTGCAGTATTCCCATCTGTATCTGGCAGTTGACAACGTACTGGAAGCAGTGCTCTGCATTGAGGATCCGGTGCGTGAAGAGGCAAAACAGATTATCCGCGAGCTGAAACGGGAAGGCTTTACAAAAATCGTCATGATGACTGGCGACAGCGAGCGAACAGCAGCGGCGATCGCAAAACAGATCGGCGTGGACGAATACCATGCGGAAGTTCTGCCGGAGGACAAGGCGAACTTTGTCCAGCAGGAAAAAGAAGCCGGGCGCAGGGTAGTCATGGTCGGCGACGGAATCAACGACTCCCCGGCGCTTTCTGCCGCGGATGTTGGTATTGCGATCAGCGACGGTTCGGAGCTTGCGCGGGAAATTGCGGATATTACAGTCGGTGCGGACAGCCTGCAGGAGCTGGTTTACCTGCGCCGCTTAAGCAAAGAAATGATGCGTCGGATTCATGTCAACTACCGTGCAATCCTTGGCATCAACGGCAGTTTAATTGCAGCCGGTGTGACCGGGCTGATTCAGCCTACGACATCCGCGCTGCTGCATAATACGACAACACTGGCCCTGAGCCTGAGAAGCATGAGCTGGAAAGTTCCGGGAGAGGCAGGGCAGGAATAAAAAGAACGGAGACAGAGAATGAAAAAGGCAATGATTGCCATGAGCGGCGGCGTAGATTCGAGCGTTGCGGCATGGCTGATGAAGCGGGACGGATATGATTGTATGGGCGTTACCATGCGCCTGTTTGCCGGAGAGGACAGCTGCGAACGAAAAGGGCATACCTGCTGTTCGTTAGACGATGTGGAGGATGCAAGAAGCGTTGCACGTCAGTTGGGCATTCCGTATTTCGTGTTCAATTTTACGGAAGATTTCGGCACACAGATCATGGACCGCTTTGTCTGCGCCTACGAAAACGGATTCACCCCGAATCCGTGTATCGACTGTAACCGTTATATGAAGTTTGAAAAGTTGATGAAGCGGGCAAAGGAGCTGGATTACGATTACGTTGTAACCGGACACTATGCCCGAATCGAAGAACAGGACGGAAAGTTCCTCCTGAAAAAAGCCATCGATGAAAAGAAAGACCAGAGTTATGTGCTCTACAGCCTGACGCAGGAGCAGCTTGCACATACGCTGTTCCCCCTGGGCGGCATGACGAAGCCGCAGATCCGGGAAATGGCGGAAGAACAGGGACTGATCAATGCGCGCAAGCATGATAGTCAGGATATCTGCTTTGTACCGGACGGAGATTATGCAGGGTTTATTGAACGATACACCGGCAAAAGCTTTGAGCCGGGCAATTTTGTAGATCAGGAAGGACATGTGCTGGGGCAGCATAAGGGAATTATCTGCTATACGATCGGACAGCGCAAAGGGCTGGGACTAGCCCTGCATGAGCCGATGTATGTGTGCAGGATCGATCCAAAGACCAATACGGTAGTCCTTGGACGCGACCGGGATCTGTGGTCGAAGGAGCTGACGGCGAAGGATTTCCATTGGATCAGCGGCGAGGTGCCGACGGGCACGCAGCGCATCAAGGCGAAAATCCGTTACCGTCACCAGGAGCAGTGGGCGAACGCAGAGATCACCGGACCGGACAGCATTCATCTGGTCTTTGACGAGCCCCAGAGGGCAATTACCTGCGGACAGTCGGTTGTATTTTATGACGGTGATGTTGTAGTGGGCGGAGGAACGATCAATGGATTATGTGGTTCTGGATCTGGAATGGAATCAGGCGTCTGATAGCCGCGATGCCCGCAACAGACTGCTTACGTTTGAAATTATTGAGATCGGTGCGGTAAAATTAAACAGCCGGATGGAAATTGTGGATACCTTTGAGGAGCTGATCCGTCCGCAGGTTTATGATACCATGCACCATATTACGGAAAAGCTGATCGGCATCCATATGAAAGATCTCTCCGGATGTCGGACATTTGATGTCGTGATGAAGGACTTTCTGGCGTGGTGCGGCGAGGATTTCATGTTCGGTACCTGGGGACCGCAGGATCTGACGGAGCTTCAGAAAAATATGCGGTTTTTCGGTATGGAGCCCCTTGGAAAAGGACCTGTCCGGTTCTATGATATTCAGAAGCTGTTTTCCATCGCCTACGAAGATCAGAAGGTGCGCAGGAGTCTGGAATATGCGGTGGATTATCTGCAGATTCCAAAGGATATTCCGTTTCACCGGGCGATCAGCGATGCGGTGTATACCGCACGGGTATTTCAGATGATCAAAGACCCGATTGCATTGCAGCGGGTTTCCTTCGACACGTTTCAGCTGCCGGAAAATCACCGCAGTGAGGTGCATGTCGTATTCGATAATTATGCAAAATATATTTCCCGACCGTTTCCGGATAAGGAGGCGTTGATGGCGGATAAAGAGGTTCTTTCCACCAGATGTTATCTGTGCCATCATAACCTTCGCAAAAAAGTCCGCTGGTTCTCGCCAAACGGCAAGCACTATTACAGCCTGTCGTGGTGCGATAAGCACGGTTGGATGAAAGGAAAAATCCGCGTGAAAAAAGCGGAAGATGACATGGTTTACGCCGTCAAGACGACGAAGCTGGTCGGAGAGAAAGAGGTTGCCGCCCTGATGGAGAGAAAAGATCACATCCGCCAGCTGCGTAAGGAGCACAGACACCGCGAAGCGCAGGAAAAGCTCGGGAAACGGTGAGGCGGGACGCTGACATCGGAGACACGCCGGGGAGCCCATATAATAAAATAATACGAAAAAACGCCGCAGACCGGTTTCAAAAGAAATGGTCTGCGGCATTTTTGTGCATCCCGTCCTGTGTCTTACGCGAAGGGATCGGTGTAACGGTCGAAGTCGATGATTTCATCTTTGCGGCTGCGGTGTCGTTTCATGATATCGCGGCGCTTGCGATTGCGGCTGTGTCCGATCAGAATGGAACGGATCACCAGAATGACGATCAGGATAACCGCGACAATGCTGACTGCAAGCAAAATTTTACGGACGTTTAAGAAAATAACATTTCCCCCCGGTGTGGAAACTGCGGTCGGAGAAGGTGTGGAAGCGACGGATTCAGACGCTGTAGTGCCAGCCTGCGCGCTCGTGCCGCCCTGTGTGCCGGAGGAACCGTTTGCACTGGAAACATTCGCATTGCCATCCGTGCCGGAGCTGTCTGTGCTGCTTTGCGCATTAGAAGCGCTGCTTTGTACGCTGTTCGCATCTGCCTTGGAAGAGCCATCCGCTGTTGCGATGGCTGCGCTTTCCGTTTCAGAAACCGGTTCTGCACTGAAATCAAAGGGCGTTATGCTGGAAAAGAGGATCGGCGCGCTGCCGAGATCCTGACCTTCGTAGGAGTAGTGGATGACAGCGGCCTGTCCATCCTTCAGGTTATCATAGCTCAGCTCGGAATCCAGATCGGCAAAGGTGAGCGTATCCGGAAGGAGAACTTTCGCATCCGGGTCGATAGAAAGGATGTCGGACTGATTGAACGTATTTGCGAACAGGTCGCCGTTTTTTACCTGATAGGAGGTGTCTTCTTTGGATGCTGTAACAGAAGAAAAGTTGCTGAAACCGTAATCAAATAAGCTTATCGTATCCTTGAACTGCTGCGGGGACTCCTCCATCATAACGACGCAGATCAGCTTCAGCCCGTCTTTCTGGGCGCAGGAAACGAGGTTAGAGCGAGCGTTTGCGGTGTAACCGGTCTTACTGCCGACGAGATATTCGTAAGCGTAGGTTTTACCGGGCAGCAGCTTGTTTTTGCTGTTCGGAATCAGATCCTGTGACAGCGTTGCGCTCGCCGGGATTTTGTAGCTTGCCGTGTCAGACATGCGGCAAAGCACGTCATCGGAGAAAAACTTCTGCCCGATCAGAGCGAGGTCATGGGTGGAGGTATAGTGATTGTCATCATGCTTGCCATTGGTATTGACGAAATGGGAATCCGTGCAGCCAAGCTCCTTTGCGGTTTGGTTCATTAAATCTACAAATGCTTCCATACTGCCGCTGATATGTTCACCGATGGCATTGCCGCATTCACTGCCGGAGCCCACCAGCAGACCGTAGAGGGACTGTTCCATCGTGATCGCTTCACCGGCTTTGATGCCGATGTTGGAATCACTTCGCCAGTCGATGCTGTGCACCGCGGTATCGGAATATTCGATCATCTCATTTAATTCGCTGTTCTGACGCGCGATATAGGCAGTCAGAATCTTGGTTGTGCTGGCGGGATAGAGCTTTTCGTGGATATTTTTGGCATAAAGGATTGCACCGCTGTCCGCATCCATCAAAATCGCGGAGCGAGCGTTGAGGATCGGACCCTCCGGCCAGTTTTTGATTTCGTTGCTCTCAACCGGGATCGAAAGGTTGGCCTCCGCCAGCGCCTGGTAATCGATGACCTCGGCGCGAGCCGTTAAAACAGCGCCACAAAACAGATTGGCGCCGACTCCAAGTGCTATCATAAAAGAAAAGAAGGATCTTTTCTGGAAAAATTTCATGTAATGTACCGTCCTTTATTGAAAGATAGTAACATCATACACTATTTCCAGGCAGATTTTAAGGGCAGAACAGCAAAATTCAAAATTTTTTAAAATTTAGACTACAGTTCCCTCGTGGCATCCCGTGGGCAGA
>ENA-UONS01003729-UONS01003729.1-human-gut-metagenome-genome-assembly--contig:-CS19-NODE-3729-length-10065-cov-4.473327_pt1 | contig 10065 bp, 9 predicted proteins | sample MGYA00242458_ERZ724005 | MGnify/ENA metagenome assembly ERZ724005
AAACAAGCAATGCGCGATACGTTATTAATTTGGGTCGAAGCTTATGAATATCCGTCCGGATTGCGGATAGAGGCATTCCTTTGGAGTGCTTCTATCATTTTGGGGAGGTTCATGAAGGAGCTGTTTTCATCTATTATTTTTTAAAAGGTTGAACATTATCTATTATTCATCTCATTCTTTATAAAGAAGTACATTGATGCCCTCTTTCTTATATTTGATATCACCGCTGATAAATTCAATGGATTTAAGTACCGCTTCCAGACTCTTGTTATCATGTTCGCCGGTAATCAAGTTGTTGAAATCCTGACCGGGAGCAAAAGTAATCCGGCAATTATATACCCGTTCCAGTTCTTTTGCCACATCGCGGATAGGTGTACTGTAAAAGCGTAACCCACCTTTCATCCAGACAGCCACTCCCCTATCCTCTGTTTTCTTACTATATTCTCCGGAAACAGTATTGATAAGCACCTGTTCTTTAGCAGTCAACCTCATCATCGCTTCCGGTAAATCAACCTGTACCTTACCACTCTCCACACTCACAGACACTATTTCATCTGTTGAATAGGATTTTACATCAAACCGGGTACCTAACACCTGAACATCCAGTCGCTTCGTCCTCACAACAAATGGCATCTTTTCATTACGGGCAACACGGAAATATCCCTCTCCTTCAAGTTCCACTTCACGGAGATCTCCAACAAAACGATCCGGATAACGCACTTGCGAACAAGAGTTCAGAACCAAAAGAGTCCCGTCCGGCAAAGTCACTTGTCTTTTCTCACCAAAGGAAGTGGTAATTTCAGCCAGTGTGACCTGTTGTTCATTCATATACCGGAAAAAGTTGACACTCCCTATGATAATGGCTATTACAGCCGCTGTACTGACTGCCACTACAGAAGCCCGGCGGAACCATGTACGTTTTTTGTGTTCAATACGCTTCAGTAATTGGCGTGCCTCTCTCTTATATTTTTCCCGCTCCAAATCATTACCAGGTTGCAGGTTCCCGGATTCTTCCCAAACCTCTGCTGCCAGTTCGTCCAATATATCTTGGTTTTCTGAATCCTTAATACTTTGCAACAACTGTGAAGCATCATCCAGGGTATAAAGATCATCCAGGTAACGATGCAATTTATCTTTTTCTGTTTTAGTATCTTTCATCATATATTCAAAATAAGGATATTAATTTCCTTCCCTTTGTATAAGTAATACACAAAAGTAAGAAAGAGCTAGGGTGTGATTAACATTTATTATAAATTCAAGCACAATAGAATCAAAAGTACATCGGCTGATGTACTTGAATATTTAGTCAAATAGGAACGAATCACTTTTAGAGAAAGAGAAATATGTTCTTGCACTGTATGAACAGAAACACCCAATGCTTCGGCTATTTCTTTATGAGACATCTGTAGTTCACGGCTCATTTTGAATACCTCACGCTGGCGGGGCGTTAATTGCTCCAATGCACGGGCAATAATCTCTTTCAAATCATTGAGCAGAATATGATTATTCGTTTCGTTCGTTGAATCAATCGCTTGAGAAAGAATCTGCTCTTTCAGCTGATCTTCATTAGCCATGTCACGCAATTGATTCAAAATACGATTACGCACAATAGTATAAAGATAGGAAGAGAAAGAGGCTTCGGGATTGATGAAACGACGAGTTTGCCAGACTACCGTAAATGCATCCTGGAATATATCCTCCGCAAATTCACGCGACTTGACGAATTTCAGGGCGAAGTAGAGCAAATGATTCTTATAAGCGGCATAAAGTTCGCAAAAGGCCTCTTCATCTCCGTCTATCAGACGGAGAACCAATTCCCGTTCATTTACAAGAGTGTCTGTTGCGTACATATTTTATTTATTTTTGGGCACAAAGGTATTGTTATGATGTTACAAACGTATGTATTTTTTCTGAAATAAAAAAATAAAAGCGATCCCACCGAAAAATGAGACCGCTTTTATTTCATTTATCATTCAAGACAGTGTCTTATCGAAGATTTTAATTTTTCCCTTTCTTATAATTTTCCAATCCGGTCTGCAAGAATTCAATATACTTAGGAATATCTTCGTTATAAGCATACGACTTATTCAACGGTTTACCCTGATTGTCCAGCAATACATAGAAAGGCTGGGCATTAGCTCCGAATTTCACACGTTGCAGATAGCTCCATTTATCGCCGACAGTACGCAAAGTACGTTCTGTACCGTTTTCGATAATCTTCACAGGTTCAGTCAACGGAGTTTTATTATCTACATAAAGTGTAATCAATACGTAGTCGTTATTAATCAAATCACTCACTTTCGGGTCAGTCCATACCGCTGCTTCCATCTTACGGCAGTTTACGCAACCATATCCGGTAAAGTCGAGCATAACCGGTTTTCCGTTCAGACGGGCATATTCCATTCCTAAATCATAGTCATCGAATTTCGCGTGTACATCATTCTTATGCAGATTGAAATCTTGCGTCTGCATAGGCGGAGCAAATGCAGATACGGCTTTCAATGGTGCTCCCCACAAACCGGGAACCATATATACGGCAAATGCTAAAGAGATTAACGCCATAAAGAAGCGGGTTACTCCCACCTTATTATCATCGTCATCGTGCGGGAATTTGATCTTGCCCAACAGGTAGAATCCAAGCAAAGCAAAGATGACAATCCATAAAGCCAGGAATGTTTCGCGGTCAAGCAATCTCCAACCATAAGCCAAATCAGCAACTGACAAGAATTTAAGTGCAAATGCTAATTCGAGGAAACCCAGCGTAACCTTGATAACATTCATCCATCCGCCGGACTTTGGCATCGATTTCAGCCAAGACGGGAACAGGGCGAAGAGTGTAAACGGCAATGCCAAAGCGATGGCAAATCCTAACATACCGATTGCCGGAGCAACTACGCTTCCTGTTGTAGATACCTGTACCAGCAGGAAGCCGATAATCGGACCTGTACAAGAAAAAGATACCAATGAAAGCGTGAAAGCCATCAGGAAAATACTTAGCAATCCGGTCGTAGATTCAGCTTTGCTATCTACTGCATTTCCCCACTTCGACGGCAGCCTGATTTCAAACGCTCCAAAGAATGAAGCAGCAAAAATCACCAGCATCAGAAAGAAGAGAATATTGAAAATAGCATTGGTAGATAAAGCGTTTAATGCACTGGCACCAAAAATCAAAGTAATAGCCAAGCCTAATGCCACATAAATCACTACGATAGATGCACCGTATGTCCACGCATCACGAATTCCTTTCTTTTTGTCTTTACTACGTTTTAAGAAAAAACTGACTGTCATCGGAATAATCGGCCATACACAAGGGGTAAACAATGCCAATAATCCACCCAGAAAACCAGTAATGAAAATATATATCCAGGACATATCTTCCTGACCATGTTCTTCTCCTAAAGCTTGTAAATCACTGATTACCGGTTTCCAAAGATCACCCGATGCAACAGCAGGCTGAATATCCGTAGCAGCTTCGGTTGTAGTTGCAGGCACCAGTTCCATCATCGCAGAAGAATCTTTCGTAACAGCAGAAACGAGTTCTTCTTTTTGCTTATCCACTACCTTTTGTTCCGGTTGCTCTGTTTTCGTTGCAGCATTTCCGGCTTTTGCTACTCCGGAATACTTGAACGGCACCTGAGTAGGAGGCAGACAACTCTCGTCATCACAAGCTCCGTATTCCAGATAACCTTCGATTGCGTAAGCTCCACCCGTGAATTTTACTTTCTGCACAAACTTTGCTGTATTCTCGAAATAGCGTACCTTCATTTCGAACAATTTATCGAAAGTAGATACTTCTTTGCCTACAGGCTTCAGTTTGCCAACAAGCTCGACACCCGATTTATTATCAACATTGAATGTTGCGGAAATAGGGCCGCCATCTCCCAGATCGGTAGAATAAACATGCCAACCTTTATCCATGGTAGCTGTAAACACCACCTCTGCCTCCGTATCGGAGAGAGCTGTCAGCTCTGTTTTAAACTTTACCGGATCTTTGATCTGCGCTTGCAATGCATATACAACAAAGCTTAAAAGCAAGAAAGAAATTATTTTTCTCATCTTTATTTTTGGGGTTTATAATTCATAGTCTACGCACGCACGGCTCTCCTTCGTTTCAGCCAGAATCTTTCCGGCAGCTACGTGGTCGGGATGTGTTGCGTAGAAATTAACATCTTCTAGTGTATCAAACTCACTGTAAAGCGCAATATTCCATGTTTCACCAGGATTCATATTCAATCCGACCTCCACTTTGCGAATTACAGAAATTTTAGCAGGAAGAGCTTCTATCGCTTCCTTGAATTTAGTCATGACTTCCAGTTTCTCTTCAGCAGGAACTTCGTCTTTTAACTTAAATAATACAATGTGTTTTACCATTACGTTGTTATTTTAATGAATTGTTTCTATATTTGTCTTGTTAATGCGTTTACCACATTAATAGTAATGCAAAAATACTCTATTTGGTTCAAATATACATTTAAAGAGATGTTAATTATAGGAATAGCAGGCGGAACGGGCTCCGGAAAGACCACCGTCGTACGGAAAATTATAGAAAGCCTCCCCGCAGGAGAAGTAGTACTCTTACCACAGGATTCATACTACAAAGACAGTAGTCATGTCCCGGTTGAAGAACGCCAGAATATCAATTTTGACCATCCGGATGCTTTTGAATGGAGTCTGCTATCCAAGCATGTCATGACGCTGAAAGAAGGGAAGAGTATCGAACAGCCCACCTATTCTTATCTCACATGCACGCGCCAGCCCGAAACCATTCATATCGAACCTCGTGAGGTGGTTATCATTGAAGGAATCCTTGCCTTATGTGATAAAAAGCTGCGCAATATGATGGACCTCAAAATATTTGTTGATGCCGATCCCGACGAACGCCTGATTCGTGTCATTCAGAGAGATGTCATTGAGCGCGGACGTACTGCCGAAGCTGTAATGGAACGCTATACACGGGTTTTAAAACCTATGCACCTGCAATTTATCGAACCTTGCAAACGATATGCCGACCTTATTGTACCGGAAGGAGGCAGTAATAGGGTAGCTATTGATATACTGACTATGTACATCAAGAAGCACCTTAAGAATTAAAAATTGAAAATTAAAAATTAAGAAATGAATGTCAAGACACTGAGTATTCCTTTATTTCTTATTCTATTTTGTTGTATGCTCGGATGCCGGAATAAGCATCATAACAAGATGGATGAGACAGCGCGTGATCTTCCACAAATAAAAGATAGTGGCGAACTCGTTGTATTGACATTATATAGCTCTACTTCCTATTTCATTTACCGGGGACAAGAAATGGGGTTCCAATATGAACTTAGTGAACAGTTTGCCAAAAGCCTGGGACTAAAACTTAGGATTGAAGTAGCCAACAGCGTCGACGAAATGATCCAAAAATTATTGGCAGGTGAAGGAGACATGATTGCCTATAATCTGCCAATCACCAAAGAGTGGAAAGACAGTCTTCTTTATTGTGGCGAAGATGTAATTACTCACCAGGTAATTGTTCAGCAAGGAAGAGGAAAACAGAAGCCGTTGGAAGATGTAACCGAACTGGTCGGAAAAGATATATACGTAAAACCAGGGAAATATTATGACCGCCTCGTCAATCTGAATAGTGAATTAGGAGGAGGTATCCGGATTCATGAAGTCACCAATGACAGTATCACTATTGAGGACTTGATTACGCAAGTAGCGCAAGGAAAAATTCTGTATACGGTGGCCGACAATGATTTAGCCAGACTTAATAAGACCTATTATCCCAATTTAAATATCGGCCTGTCCATCAGTTTCGATCAACGTTCTTCGTGGGCGGTACGAAAAGACAGCCCCGAGCTCGCAGCCGCTGCTACCCAATGGCATCAGGAAAACATGACTTCTCCTGCTTACACAGCGAGTATGAAACGTTATTTTGAGAATAGTAAAATGATGCCGCACTCTCCTATCCTCTCCTTAAAAGAAGGAAAGATATCTCATTATGACCATTTATTCAAGAAGTATTCCAAAGACATCGGCTGGGACTGGCGCATGCTTGCATCATTAGCGTATACAGAATCCAATTTTGACACTACCGCTGTATCTTGGGCAGGTGCCAAAGGACTCATGCAGTTAATGCCTGCCACAGCACGTGCAATGGGAGTACCTCCCGGCAAAGAGCAGAATCCGGAGGAAAGTGTGAAAGCGGCTATCAAATATATTACTGCCACCGACCGGAGTTTCAGCATGATTCCCGATAAGCAGGAACGGCTCAATTTTATCCTGGCATCTTACAATGCCGGTTTGGGACATATATATGACGCAATGGCACTAGCCGAAAAATACGGGAAAAACAAATTAGTATGGAAAGATAATGTAGAAAACTTCATCTTGCTTAAAAGCAATCAAGAATACTTCAACGATCCTGTCTGCAAAAACGGATATTTCCGTGGCATCGAGACTTACAATTTCGTTCGAGATATTATGTCGCGCTACGAATCCTACAAAAAGAAAATAAAAGCATGAGATAAAGTATTAAGCGTATCAGAAGCTACGGCTAATACTTAATACCTAATACTTATTTTTACTCATCAGACTGATTACGACAATAGCCAATACAGATAATGGTAAGGCAAATAATATCGGGTCAATCACAGGGAAAGGATAAGTGGTAATCAACACATCCCGTCCGAATAACGCTTTACAGATACCTAATGCTTCAGATTCTTTCTGATGAAGAAACACAAGAGCAAACAGACTGCCGATTGTTCCCACCCAAAGACTTGTCATGACGCCTTGTTTAGTAGCTTTCTTCCAATATAAAGCACAGAAATAGGCCGGAAGAAAAGCGGCTGCACAAATTCCCATAAAGATAGAAGTTCCGCGGGCTATAATATCATGAGGCAACATATAACAAATAATATAGCTGACCAGGATAGAGAATAATACGCCCAGACGGATCACATTGGTAAGTTTATTCCGTGAACGGGGTTTATAAGTTCCGTAAATATCAGAGCCTACCGAAGCACCCATCGTATGGAACTGCGAACTTAACGTAGACATACTGGCTGAAAGGATGCACAACATAAAGAGTGCGGCAAACCAGTCGGGCATCGCTTTATTAATAAAATATGGAATTATCTTATCAATATCCTGCACAACTTCGGTAGCAACCGCTCCTTCTGTTTTCAGGAAGAAAAGATTACTCAAGGCTCCAGCATGATAGATAGCTCCTACTGTTATAATCAGAAAGAAACAACCGATAAATACACCGCGGTTCAACTGCTTGCTACTCTCCACGGTCATAAAGCGAACCACTAACTGCGGCTGTGCAAGACAGCCGATTCCTACTCCTAAAATGAGAGAAGTTACCAGCGAATACCATTGTGGAGAACCTGTGATGGGCATTGCAGTCCATCCTTGATGTCCTAGCGCTTTAAACTTTTCCGGAACTAGCGGAGCAATGGCAGTCAATTCTTTATTAGCTTCGATAAAGTTCATATCAAGCACCTGATACAAAGAAAACAACAGAAATAACATACAGCCAAACATGATAACTCCTTGCAAAGCATCTGTATACATTACTCCTTTCATTCCCCCTGCTATGACATAAGCAGCAATAACCAAGGTAAATATCAATAAGGAAACATTGAAATCAATCTGAAAGATTTGTTCGATGAATACGGCTCCACCTTTCATTACAACCGCTGCATAAAGCGGCATTCCGATGAAAATAACAGCAGCAATAAATACCTGTATATTACGGGAACGGAAATGACGGCCTAATAATTGAGGGAAAGTACTCACATTCAACTTCGCCCCCATACGCCGGGTACGCAAACCGAAAAAAATAAAAGCTATAACCACCCCAACAAACATATTGAGGAAACAGAGCCACTGAATACCCATTCCAAAAGCAGCCACTCCTCCAAAACCTACAATAGCAGATGCAGAAATAAACGTAGCACCATAAGAAAGTGCCATTACGATAGGATTCATCTGACGTCCGCCTACCAAATAGTCACTGGTATTCGTTGTTTTCTTATATCCCAAAAAGCCGAGGTAGGCCAGTGACAGCAGATAAGCTACCACAATTAGTCCAAGAGTAAATGTATTCATCGGGTTTCGTCTTTTTCGTCGTCCTTATTCCAATATTTCAGCCCAAACCAGGCAGCAAAAATCACACATACCACCGAAAGTAGGTAAGGCAGAATAATAAAAGGGTCGTCTATTCCAAACATTTGCGTATCAGATTTTAATCAATTTGGACGCAAATGTAAGGAAATTATTGAAAAGACAAAACTTTTGTTTACTAATACTGATTATAATGTATCTTTTTCTCGTCAAATTTCTGTTTCGGGTTCTCTTTTGTAGCCGGATAGCCAAAAGGAATGACACAAAGCGGAAGAATATTATCGGGCAGGTTAGTATATTTACGCACTACTTGCATACGGTCTTCGTAAGGATAGGCTGCTGTCCATACAGCACCCAATCCCAGACTTTCAGCAGCCAACAAAATATTCTGTGCTGCTGCGGAACAGTCTAAATACCAATATGACGAGCGTACTGAATCTCCACAGACGATGATGGCATTACGGGCCTGCGTCAGCATTTTGGCATAAGGAAGTGCAGCTGCCATTGAATCCAGTTTGGCACGATCGGATACCACCACAAATTCCCATGGACGGATATCCCTACCCGTAGGAGCAGCCATTCCGGCACGAAGCATCAAGTCGATTTTCTCTTTCTCTACTCCTTTATTCAGATAAGCACGCACACTTTTGCGCTCGAAAATATTATCCAACACAACATTTCCGGTTCCGGATGTTCCTTTTTCTTCTTTCGCAGAAGAACAGGAGGTCATAGCAGTGACTGCTACAATCAGACATAAGAAAGAGAAAATCTTTTTCATTGTGACAATGTTTAAAACAGGTTCAACTTATTTTTCTGTGCTTCTTCCAACGAAACAGTTTCACGCTTCATCAGCCCACTCTTTTCACGAAGCGCTTGATATTCTGCCTCCAATTCATTCACCAGCTCGGCTTTTGCCTGCGGGTTGAGCAATTTGGAAGCGACACTTGCATTTTGGGAAGCATCTTTCAGGTGTACTACCGGAGCATGATAAACAGGAGCAATCTTTAATGCCGTATGCATCTTCGATGTAGTGGCTCCACCAATCAAAAGAGGAATATCCAAACCTGCTTTTTCAAGTTCAACAGCCACGTGAGCCATTTCTTCCAAAGATGGAGTAATCAGTCCACTCAACCCGATCATATCTACCTTTTCTTCAATAGCACGCTGAACGATGGTTTCTGCAGGAACCATTACTCCTAAATCTACAATATCATAACCATTGCAGGCCATCACTACAGCTACAATGTTTTTTCCGATGTCGTGCACATCCCCCTTTACAGTTGCCAGTAGCACTTTACCTGCCGAAGCACTTCCTTCCACTTTTTCCGATTCAATGATCGGTTGCAAGATAGCTACGGCTTTCTTCATGGTGCGGGCAGTCTTCACAACCTGGGGAAGAAACATCTTACCGGCACCAAACAGTTCACCAACATGGTTCATTCCATCCATCAGCGGTCCTTCAATTACATCGACAGCTTTATCATAAAGAGGCAATGCCTCTGCCAAGTCCTGTTCCAGAAAATCTCCAATTCCTTTCATCAAGGCATACTTCAAACGTTCCTGAACAGTTCCTTCTCTCCAGGCATCTTGCTTGACAGCCGGTTGTCCGGCAGTTTCGCTCATGTTTGCTTTCAGAGATTCCGCTAATTCGATAAGCCGTTCCGCCGCATCCAGACGACGGTTTAAGACAACATCTTCTATCTTTTCCAAGACATCAGCCGGAATATCAGTGTACAATACGGAAGTTCCCGGATTCACAATTCCCATGTCCATTCCTTGTTGGATGGCGTGATAAAGGAACACTGCATGCATGGCCTCACGGATATAATTGTTGCCACGGAAAGAGAAAGAGAGGTTGCTGACTCCTCCGCTGATGTGTGCACCAGGGAGATTTTTCTTTATCCAAGCGGTAGCTTCAATAAAATCTACAGCATAGTTATTATGTTCTTC
>ENA-UONS01003730-UONS01003730.1-human-gut-metagenome-genome-assembly--contig:-CS19-NODE-3730-length-10063-cov-3.758293_pt1 | contig 10063 bp, 10 predicted proteins | sample MGYA00242458_ERZ724005 | MGnify/ENA metagenome assembly ERZ724005
CACTGATTCCTATACTCCCACTCTTCTTACTGGTTATTGCTTCTAAGCAAGTCGGCTGGCTGCCCACGAAAATTTTCACCGTACCCTGCTGCATGCTGATTGGAACGGGTGTCGGTCTTATCGTAGGAGTTGTGAACAAACTGAAAGCCGGCGATATCTCTAAAAAGTTCTGCCGCGGCTGCGGAGACGCCTTCTGTGACGTTGCTCTGCTCATCGGTGCCGCTGCGGTTTTTGCCTCCGGCATGAAATCCATCGGTCTTACAGGTGCTCTTGTTGATGCAATGAAAGGCTCTCAATCCATTGCTATGGTTTCGGCAGCTATCGGTCCGTGGCTGATGGCAATTGTATGCGGATCCGGCAATGCTGCAGCACTTGCTTTTAATGAAGTCATCACTCCCCACGCCGCTGATTTCGGCATGACAGTGGTTCAATTGGGTGCCGTTGCGCAAGTCGCTGCAGGACTCGGCAGAACGATTTCTCCTGTAGCCGGGGGCGTCATTGTTATCGCCAGTATTGCAGGCGTCAATCCGATCGACATCTGTAAGAGAACATTTATACCGGTCTGTGTAGCTCTGGTCGTGTTCACGATTGGTATGTATTTCTTCTAAAAATCTTTTCAACTGCTATGTCACAACTTCTGACAAGGTCGTCGACCTTGTCGGAAGTTGTCGTTACGGATGAAACAAATATTAAGCACCAGCCTCTCTGAGCCTTGGAGCAACTGAAGAGGCATTCAAGCTGAAAAGATGGAATGTTGCCGCTGTTTTGAAACACGGAAAGAGAAAACATGCAGGGTAAGGAATGAGTGGCCGCGGCTTTGATTTTTTGCTTGCTACGCTCCTGCATCTACTCCTGCACAAATCAGCTATTTTTAGTCACGTAGTCAGATATAAAAATAGCCTCGGAACCCGAATTAGAGGTTTTTTTGCGACTATTCGAAATATGGTTTGGTGCACGATACTGGTTTCGAACCAGTGACCCCTGCCGTGTGAAGGCAGTGCTCTACCCCTGAGCTAACCGTGCGCTCCAATGAAGCGAGATTCTACACGATTTTTTAATCCTTTTTCTTGTTCTCCTCGAGAGTCTTCTCAACCCCTAGATTTGCAAGGAAATCAGCGCGTTCATTACCTTCGATTCCATCGTGGCCTTTCACCCAAACCCAATCAATCTTATGCGGCTTTGATGCTTCGTAGAGTTTTTTCCAAAGCTCGGCATTTTTTACGGGTGAGCCGTCAGCCGTCTTCCAGCCTTTTTTAATCCAGCCGTAGATCCACGCTGTCATTCCTTGTTGAACATACTTACTATCAGTATGAAGAATTACTTTGCAAGGCTCTTTTAGGCGGCATAAAGCTTCTGTCGGAGCCGTCAATTCCATCTGGTTATTGGTTGTGCTCAAGGCTCCGCCGCAAAGCTCAAGGACATGGCCTTTATATTTCATCCATGCGCCCCATCCGCCGGGACCCGGGTTGCCTTTGCTGGCCCCGTCAGTCCAAATTTCTACTTCTTTCATCTCTAATCTGATCACATTGAATCGGTTTTATGCTCATTCGCTCTTAGGAGCAGGCCGGCGCCCCAAGAAGAAAAATTTCTTGTTCACGGCGCGCCCGACAAGCTTAAAGCCCGGCACTTCTTTTGTGGCACTGATCGCAAAAATTGCGCCGCACTGCGGCCACCAACGATCGCCAGCCTTTTCAATCCAGGAGTCTTCCTTAATCTGAGCGGAAGAAAACGTGAGACCGTAGCATCCGAAAGCCCCTCTGTCTACATGAAATGAGAGCAAGTGAAGCCAGTCGCGAATTTGGAAAACCGACATAAACTGTTTGCCGGGAAGAAAAGTCTTCGCCCCGAAGCGCTGCATTTTAAAACGCAGCCCCCATAAGCTCATTAAATTAAATCCCGTCAGAATAACCCTTCCGCCCGGAATCAATATTCGGTATACCTCTCTCAACAAAGCGTGTGAATCCTCAGAGACCTCCAATGCATGAGGCATAACGACTAAATCTATGCTTTCACTCTCAAAAGGCATTGCTTCAAACAGCATCTGCAAGGGCGTCCTGTCATCCGTTTCTAAGAGCTGAGTCAAAGGCCGCAAAGTCGGCTCCGCGGCAACCTTAAGCCCGATCCGATTGTTCTTTAAAAAATCGATCCCGGTCGCCCCAAGCTGCACCGCGTTATATCCGAAACAATCGGATACCAATTTGTCGTATTGGTTCTGCTCCCACCGCAGGGCATATTGGCCCAGCGATGAAGAGTAAAATTTTTCGAGTGTTATTGTTTCGGCCATAACTGACTGACGTTGCGGACGATGATAATTGAAACACAATCGCATCGATCCGGAATGATTTTCCTTTAAATTGCCTAATAATTGTATCTTTATCCTGACTTCTGAGCACCACTCCGATGTTTTTGAAAACCTCTCTCCGTACCTTGGCTTTGTCTTTAGCATTAGCGCTTCCGTTGTCTCCTTACGCTTCCGAGCCTCCGGGCGAAATTGAAGAAATCGTGACCCCAGGTGCTGATGACGACGAAATCTATACGGTTTGGACACGCGTACGAGACGGCTTCAAGATCCCGAACATGGAGAATTCTGTCGTGGATGAAAACCTCGCTAAATACTCCAAACGTCCGGATTACTTACAACGCATGGCCAACCGCTCTCAGAAGTACCTTTACCACATCATTGAAGAAGTCACCGCACGCGGAATGCCGACCGAAATTGCCCTTCTGCCATTCGTGGAAAGTGCTTTTGTCACAAACGCTAAGTCTCGAGTAAAGGCTGCCGGTCTTTGGCAATTCATGCCGGCTACCGGTAAGCACTATGAACTCGACCAAACAATGTGGAAAGATGAGCGCTACGACGTACTGCAGAGTACGGCTGCCGCCCTCACCTACTTACAGAGACTGCACGACGAATTCGATGATTGGCCGCTTGCCTTTGCGGCATACAATTGGGGAGAAGGCAATGTACGACGCGCGATTAAGCGCAATCAATCATTAGGGCTTCCAACCGATTACATGTCGCTCAAGATGCCTGCAGAAACCCGGAACTACTACCCCAAGCTTCAGGCGATTAAGAATATCGTTCAGAATCCAAACGATTACGGCATCAAACTTCCTACGATCTACAACGAACCTTTTTTCGTTCAAATCTTTAAAGACCAAGATATCGACGTCAAACGTGCCGCAAAACTTGCCGGTATGAGTCATGAAGAATTCAGTACGCTCAATCCTTCTTTCAATCGTCCTGTTATTGTTGCTTCCCACAATCATTCGATGCTAATGCCGACAGATAAGCTCGACCAATTTATCGAAAACTTGGTCGCTTATCGCACCAGCGGAAAACCGCTCTCCAGCTGGACTACCTACCGAGTGCAGCCTGAGGATACCGTTGCTGCGATCGCGCGCAAGGCCCACATGACAGAAGCTGCGCTGCGAGAGGCCAACCAGATTCCCGCAGGCAGAAGAATCAAACCAGGATCCCTAGTTCTCGTCAGCAAGTCCAGCGGATTAGGAAACGCTGAGGATATTTCTTCCGATACGATTGATGCCTCTTTCGCTTTAGCGCAAGACTACCGCCGCGTGACTTATCGCGTACGCCGCGGAGACAACATGAGAAGCGTGGCACGCCGCCTGGGTGTCTCTCCGGCAACAATAATGAAGAGCAACGGCTTGCGTTCCCAACGGCTGCGCGTCGGTCAGACACTTCGAGTCAATGTGCCCATCGTCACTCGCCAGACAACGACCTCCCGCCCTACTACGACAAGGAGCACGCCCGATACACCAGTCGCCTCCACCAAGTTCTATGTGGTTAGAAAAGGCGATACGCTCTACAGCATCGCTAACCGCTACAGCATCACAGCTTCTGCATTGAGAAATGCCAACAACATTTCGGGCAATAATATTTCCGTCGGTCAGCGCCTGACCATCAATGCTTCCGGTACGCCGACCAAACGGCATGTAGTGCTGGAAGAGGTTCCGGAAAGAGTGCAGAAGCAGGTCAGCAAGCGTCCCTTAGCTAAAAAGAAAACCTACAAAGTCAGGAAAGGCGACACGCTTTTCTCTATTGCATCTTCAGCCAACATGTCGGTCAACCAATTGAAAAAGTTAAACGGCATCCGTAATAACAACCTCAAGGTCGGACAAACATTAAAACTGTCTCAATAAGTCCAATTCTTTCTTAATTGAAGCGCAGCGTGCTTTTTGGTCACTGCGCTTTTTTGCGTTTTCGCTATGGTTGATGACTTAATTCTGAATTACGTACTTTTCTGCACCTCCTTTAATTGTTTTTTGCAATTCGCACTGAATTCGGCAAGATTTGAACTTTTGTTCACAAAGTCGCTTAATATTCCATGAGTTTAGAAATTCCTCTGGAAGGACAAGGAAGAACAATGAGTTTGCTCAAAGACAAAAAAATCTTGCTAACGGGTGTGTTATCCAACCGTTCAATCGCCTATGGCATTGCCAAAGCCTGTCATCGTGAAGGCGCTCAGCTCGCTTTCACTTACCAGAATGAAAGATTCTTGGACCGTATTACAGGCTTTGCTAAAGAATTTGACAGCGAAATCGTCCTTCCGCTAGATGTGGCAGATGACGCTCAGATTTTTGCTCTAGCTGAGACTCTCAAGACAACATGGGGAGGCTTAGACGGTGTAGTTCACTCTATCGGTTTCGCTCCGCGCGAAGCCATTCAAGGAGACTTCTTGGAGGGCTTATCTCGGGATGCCTTCAAGACGGCTCTGGACATTTCCGCCTATTCTTTCCCGGCACTGATCAAAGCGCTTGTTCCTCTAATGGAGGGTCACCCTTCATCGGTGCTGACGCTCACTTATTTAGGCAGTGAGCGTGTTGTGCCGAACTACAACACCATGGGTGTCGCCAAGGCCGCTCTTGAAGCTTCTGTTCGCTATCTTGCCAACAGCCTCGGACCCAAAGGCATTCGGGCAAATGCAATTTCCTCCGGTCCGATCAAGACTCTAGCTGCAAGCGGTATCAAAGACTTCTCCAAAATCTTAAAGTACATGGAAACGGCTGCTCCACTCAGACGCACAGTCACAATTGATGAAGTCGGCAACACGGCAGCCTTCCTGCTCTCTGACTACGCTTCCGGCATTACGGGCGATAATGTATATGTTGACGCCGGCTTCCACGCCGTTGCCGTCCCTGATATTTTGGAATAAGGATTCAATATGCATTTTTGGGCTTTCATCGGAAGTCTTCTGCTTGCTTCCGGCGTTGCTATGGGCGCCTACGGTGCGCATGGGTTGCGGGCCATTGTGGATGTGCCTCGTTCCATCGAAGCCTTTGAATACGCTGTTCAGTACCAACTGATCAGTGCTTTGGGTTTCTTTGCGATCGCTTGGGCAACCAACCATTTCAAAGCCGGCTTGGTTAACTTGGCCGGTCTTCTGCTTCTAATCGGCTCGATCGGCTTTTCACTGAGCATTTACTTGCTGGTCCTTGCTCAGTGGAGACCGTGGCCCCTCGTCACCCCGATCTCCGGCGGATTTATGATCGCCGCGTGGATAGTTATGGCTCTGGCCTGCCTGACCTCTAAGCCGAAGCACAGCTCTTTCTATTAACTTGTTTTGTTCCTGAAGATCGATGCTCTCTTCTCTGCCTTATCCGCTTTTATTTGTGTCCGACTGCTCAGAGCGGCCGCCGCAAAAGTACATCGACAGGTATTTGAGCCCGGCGCTGCTGAAATACGCAGCTGATCATCCTCTGGAACAAAACGCTGTCCTCTGGAGCCGCTTGCTCCTTCTCTCCATTCCCTATCAGCAATATCCTGATGATCCCCCTTTGATGATTGTCTCGGATCGTTTTACCAAAAGTCTGACGCTCGGAGGAGATTCCTATCATTACTGCAGGACCGACTGGCAAGGAAACAATCTGGCATTGGTTGTCTCCGATCTTCCCGTTTTTCTGTCCTTTCGATCATTTGACTCCGTCAATGACCATCTGAAAGAAATTGCCAGACTTCGTTTCCCAGCGATTATTAACAATTGGATTGACCGTCAGGAGAACCCGGAACTCGCCTTTTACCAATACTGGACGCTGAGCGAATGCCTGAAGGACCGAAACGATCCCACGGTTCGAATCAAAATTGACGACGACGATTGTTTAACCGTCAGAGGCTCGAGCGTACTCCTGCGTGAGACCTTCCAATTTTGGACATCTGAAGATTGGATCTGTACGGTTCAGGGACCGGGCTTAACAAATTTACTATACGCAGTTCGAAAACCGGAAAAAACCCTTCAGCTGCTTGATGAAGCATTCGAAAAATTTGGTACGGAGTAAAGAGTAGACAATGACAAAAGAATTCAGCACCGTCGGAGTTTTCGGAAAACGAGACTCTCTCGATTATGAACCTCTGCGCATTATTGCCGAGCTTCTTATTAAATCCGGACGCCAAGTTCTGTTGGAGAAAAAGCCGGCGGAAGCACTTTCGCTCGGAGAAGGTTACACCCGTGACGAAATTGGCAAAAAATCCGACCTCATTATCATTTACGGCGGCGACGGAACTTTCTTAGGCGTTTCCCGCCGCATGGCGCACTACGATGTACCCTTCATCGGTATTAACGCCGGTCGTCTCGGTTTTGTGACCGACATTCCGTCAGACAAAATGGTCGAAGACATTTCCGAAATCCTGAGCGGCCACTATTACACCGACACCCGGTGCCTCCTTGAAGGAATTCAGATTCGCGACGGCAAAGAGATTTACCGCAATGTCGCAGTCAACGAAATCTGCGTTTCCCGAGGCAACTCCGGCGGCATGATTGAAGTGTCGGTCTCGGTTAATAAACTTCCGATGAGCCGCCAAAGAGCAGACGGTTTAATTGTTTCCACGCCGACCGGTTCGACGGCATATGCACTAAGCGTCGGCGGTCCGATGATTTATCCCTCGGTTGCTTGCACACTTCTCATTCCGGTTGCGCCGCATTCCTTAGCGAATCGTCCGATCGTGATTCCGGAGAACTCTCTGATCGAAATTACCGTGACAGATATGAGAGATGCCACTCTTTATTTCGATATGCAGGATAATTCCGAGGTTTTAGTAGGTGATATCATTAAGGCCTCCCCCTACCCGCATCGCGTTAAAATTCTCCATCCAAGTCGACACAACTACTTCGATACGTTGTGCAAAAAGTTACATTGGAACTACCTTCCCACGGACCGATAATCTCTCATGCTCTGTTCACTGAACATTCGCGACTTTGTCATCGTTGACAAACTTGATTTGGAATTTTCAGACGGTTTTACTGCACTGACCGGTGAGACCGGCGCAGGCAAATCGATCCTTATTGACGCACTTCAGCTCCTTTTCGGCGCTCGCTCCGATCCGGAAGTTATTCGCTCCGGCGCCCAGAAGTCTGACCTTACGGCCAGCTTTACGATCAACGACAAGATCAAAGCCTGGCTTGAAGAGCGAGAGCTTTCCGGCCTCAACGGAGAGCTGGTTTTAAGAAGAACTTTGGACATCAAAGGCCGAAGCCGTTCTTGGATCAACGGCACAACCTGCTCTTTGTCTCAGTTAAAAGAACTCAGCCATATGCTGGTTGTGGTTCATGGTCAGCATGCCCACCAATCTCTGCTTCGCAAAGGCTCTCAGCTTGAAATGCTGGATGCTTACTCCGGTTTGCGTCCTCAGGTTGATGCGGTTCGTTCCGCCTGGACGCAATGGCGCGAAGCACAAAAAACGTTGGAAGAGGCTCGTGAAAGACAGGCCTTCAATCAGGCTGAGCTTGAACGCATGAAATGGTTCTTGGAAGACATGAAGGAGCTTTCTCCGGTTAAAGGAGAATGGGCTCGTATCAACGAAGAACACACACGTCTTTCTCGTTACAACGACATAATTGATTCCTGTCAGAAGGCTCGTGAGGCCCTCACGGAAGCAGACTACAGTGCATTAGAGCTGGTCGACTCTGCCATCAGTGCGATCGGCGACGTGTCGGACGTCGATGCGAAACTCGAGAAGATCTACACGCAGCTCAACGATGCACGTGAAATCATTGACTCTGCCTCCGATGATGTCGAACACTATTTAGACCGCACGGATTTTGACGAAGGCCGTTTCGAAGAACTCGATCAAAGAATCAACCTTTATCTCGAATTGGCTCGCAAATATCATGTCGAGCCGGAAGAGCTTTACGCAGAGATGCAGAAAGTCTCCGAGAAGGCAGCTGAGATGGAAGGGCTGAGTGATCTGACGGCGCTCTTTAATAAAGCGCACAAGGCAAAGACGCAGTACGACAAACTTGCCGGAGAACTCTCGAAAGAGCGAAAAAAAGGCGCGTTGAAGATGCAGAAGAGCATCACAGACGTCATGCAGACTCTGGCGATGGCCGGCGGTTCTTTTGAAGTTGCGGTGACACCTGCCGAAGCACCTTCTTCTGTAGGTATTGATCACTGTGAATTTTTGGTTGCAGGCCACGCCGGCGTTCCTCGCCGGTCTCTATCCAAGGTTGCGTCCGGCGGTGAACTGGCTCGTATCAGTCTTGCGATCGCCGTAACCGACACAATGACTGCTACCGTCGATACGTTGATCTTTGACGAAGTGGATTCCGGCATAGGGGGCGCCGTTGCAGAAACAGTCGGTCGTCTTCTTGCTCAGCTCGGCGAACACCAGCAAGTTCTCTGCGTTACTCACCTTCCCCAAGTCGCTAGCTGCGCCTCTCAACACTTCAAGATTGAGAAAAAATCGACAGGAGAAGGCGAGGCGCCGGTTTCCAATGTTTATCCGCTTACCGATGACCAGAGAGTCCAAGAAATCGCCCGCATGCTCGGCGGCCTGACGATCACTCAGAAAACTCTAGATCACGCTAGGGAGATGCTTCGGCGCTAATCACTCAGAAAAAGAAAGGATCCAAAACTGCGGATCCTTTCTTTTTTGCCATAGTGAAAACCGTTGTCTGTTACTTCTGTTCTGCCTTGTGTTTTCTGCATTCCGGGCAAACGCCGTAAAGTGCCATCGAGTGATCCACCAGCTCATAGCCGTGTTTCGCTGCAACTTCGGCTTGGCGTTTTTCGACTTCTTCATCGACAAATTCGACGACCTTGCCGCACATCACGCAAATCAGATGATCATGGTGGTGTCCGTCGTCCAGCTCAAAAACTGCTGTGCCGTGTTCAAAATTTCTGCGTGTCAGAATCCCGGCAGAAGCAAACTGGGCCAAGACGCGGTAAACCGTGGCTAATCCGACGTCTTCTCCCACGTTGACGAGCTCTTTATAAACTTCTTCAGCGCTCAGATGACGGTCTTCTCCGGCTTTAGCTCGCTCCTGAAAAATTTCGAGAATCTTGAGACGAGGTCCTGTAGCTTTTAAGCCGAGGTTTTTTAAATTTTTGGCATTTTCTTGTTGTGTATCTGGCATGTTTTATTCCAACCTCGAGATTTACAAGTTCGATGGTTCTTAGATTTAATCTTATCGATTATCATACAGGCTTGATAATATTTCTACACCCTCTTTCCGGAAATGAAACGGTTTATTTTTTGCGCTCTTATCCCTTTAACACTTTTATCGGGCTGCTCATCCGTTGGAGACCATATCCCCGGATGGCTCAAGCCTTATACCCCTGATGTTCATCAGGGCAACGTCGTTACCTCCGAAATGGTCGACGCGCTCCATGAAGGCATGACTAAAAACCAGGTTATCTTCCTGCTAGGCACTCCTGCGCTGCGTAACTTGTTCCATAAAGAACAGTGGAATTACGTTTACTTCCTTAAACCTCGTTTCGGAGAAACAAGCATTCGTAAGCTTGAAATTACTTTCGACGAGGATGGACGTGTAGAAAGTTTCAAATCCGACAGGATGCCGGATGAAACAAATGCCGACTTAGCGATCCTCGGTGAACGCGCCAGAGAAAGCACCCTGAAGCGTCAGGGAGAACTGGAAAAAGAAAAACAGGAAGCTCCGGTTACGGATGGAACTCAGCAACCTACAGAAACCGAGCAGGCTAAAGAAGAGACCGCTGAAACCCCGGCCGCACAGTAATCGGGAGCCCATACCAAACGCAGCTCACGGCACCGAAAAACGGTGCCGTTTATTTTTGTGAGATCTTAATC
>ENA-UONS01003736-UONS01003736.1-human-gut-metagenome-genome-assembly--contig:-CS19-NODE-3736-length-10047-cov-17.409327_pt1 | contig 10047 bp, 7 predicted proteins | sample MGYA00242458_ERZ724005 | MGnify/ENA metagenome assembly ERZ724005
GTTTCTTTTAATCTATTTGTAGTCAATTAAATACCTTCAGACTACATCAAATATATTAAAAAACGGAGATATATAGTCGTTTAAGACTTTTTTTTAGATAGAAGTTATATAGAGTGAGAACCGGGAAAGTGGAGAAGAGTCAATATTATGACAACTTATTGGCGTCGGTGTTTAATAAATAAAAAAAGTGTGCCAAAAGATGTTTTGCCGTATGAGTATTACGGCCTGTCTTTGGCACACTTTTATCAGAATGTATAAAGAAACTCTTTTATTAAAAGACCCCTTTTTTACTTCACTTCCCAAGTATCATTGGTCATCAGCAGCTCTTCGAAGTTGTGGTATTTCTTCTTTTCGCTGACTTCCTCAATCTGTGCATGTACTGCCTCGTCGTAGGTCGGAGCTTCCACATCTCGAATAACACCGAGGGCGATGGGGAAGTCGGGGCCTTCCATCAAGGCCAGCTTCAGTTGCAGCGTGTTGTCCATGCAGTGAGCGTCGTGCACCAGGATGTCTTTTTCCGTAATGCCGTTTTCGCCCAGTTTCACTACCTTCAGTCCGAAGCCTTCCTGCATCAGTCCGAACTCATTGTTCTCACCGAAGAGCATCGGTTTGCCGTGTTCCAGATAAATGGCGTTCTTGGCGCGTCCTTCCTTCTTGTATACGGAGTCGTGCGTGCCGTCATTGAAGATAACACAGTTTTGCAGGATTTCGCATACGGCGGCACCCTTATGATGATAAGCTGCTTTCAGTATTTCTACCGTGCCGGCTGCATCGGTGGCAACGGCGCGTGCAAAGAAGCGGCCGCGTGCGCCAAAGCAGAGCTCTGCCGGATGGAAGGGGTCTTCCACCGTACCGTAGGGCGATGACTTGCTGACGAAGCCGCGGGGCGATGTCGGCGAGTACTGTCCTTTGGTCAGACCGTAGATGCGGTTGTTGAGCAGAATCATGTTGATGTCGATGTTACGTCTTACGGCATGGATAAAGTGGTTACCGCCGATAGCCAGTCCGTCACCGTCGCCCGAAATCTGCCAGATGGTAAGGTTGGGATTGGCCACCTTTGCACCGGTTGAAATAGCGGCGGCACGGCCGTGGATGGTCTGCATGGCATACGTATTCATGTAATAAGGCAAGCGGCTGGAGCAGCCGATACCTGAGATGACTGCCGTTTCCCAAGGAGCAACGCCTATTTCGGCCATTGCTTTGTGTAGTGAAGCCAGGAAGAAATGGTCACCGCAACCCGGACACCAGCGAGGTTGTCCTTTCTTGAAGTCTTTTGCTGTATATTGGTCCATGATATTATCTTTTTAAATGAAGAATTAAGAATGATGAATGAAGAATTATTCGTTCTCTAAAAGTTGGCTGAAGGCATTAACCAGCTCGGCTACTACAAACGGCTGGCCTTTTACTTCGTTGAACTGATAGGGGGTAAAGTTGTCTATCTTCATGCGCAGGTAGGCAGCAAATTGTCCAAGGTTCTGTTCTGCCACAACCACTTTCTTGTACTTTTTCAATACAGCTTCCGTATTCTTGGGCAGCGGGTTGAGGTAGCTGAAGTGAGCCAGTGCCACTTTCTTGCCCATTTTGTTCAGGACCTCCATGGCCGAGTGCAAGTGGCCGTAAGTACCGCCAAAGCCTACTATCAGCAGGTCGGCGTCATCGGCACAGCCTTCTACTTTTACATCCGGCACAGGTATCTTGGCAACCTTTTCGGCACGCAGGTGGCACATCAGGTTGTGGTTTTCAGGGTCAGTAGAAATGGCGCCTGTATTGCTGTCCTTCTCCAGACCGCCCAGAATGTGCATATAGCCTTCTTGTCCAGGAATAGCCCAGTAGCGTACACCGGTTTCCGCGTTACGGCGGTAAGGCGTATAGTTGTCCTTCATTTCAGGAGTTACGTAAGGAGGATTGATAGCCGGGTATTCAGCCAGCTTGGGCAGCTTCCAGGCACCGGAACCGTTGGCTACGAAACCGTCGGTCAGCAGCACTACCGGAGTCATGTGTTCCAGGGCTATCTTGCAGGCCATGTAAGCGGCATCAAAACAGTTGGTTGGCGACGTGGCGGCAATCACCGGCATGGGGCTTTCACCGTTGCGGCCAAACAGAGCCTGCAACAGGTCGGTCTGTTCCGACTTGGTAGGCAGACCCGTAGAAGGACCACCGCGTTGTACGTCGAGCACTACGAGGGGAAGTTCGGTAATGACAGCCAGGTTCATGGCTTCCGATTTCAGGCAGACACCGGGACCCGATGTAGAGGTAACGGCCAGTGCACCGGCAAAAGAAGCACCGATGGCAGTGGCACAGCCCGAAATTTCGTCTTCACACTGTACGGTCATGACGCCCAGCGATTTGTGCTTGGACAGTTCGTGCAGCACGTCGGTAGCCGGGGTGATGGGGTAAGAACCCAGGAACAGCTTCAGGCCGGCCTTTTCGGCAGCGGCAATGAATCCGTAAGCTGTTGCTTTGTTACCCGTGATGTCCATGTAGCGTCCGGGAACGCTTGTCTTACTTTCTATCTTGCTGGTTGTTGAAGCGTGTGTGTTGTGTCCGTAGTCATATCCGGCATGGATAACGCGGATATTGGCCTCGGCCACAGCCGGCTTCTTGGCAAATTTTTCGCGGAGGAAATCTTCGGCAATCTTCAGGTCGCGGTTATAGAGCCAGCACACCAAGCCTACGGCAAACATGTTGCGGCACTTCAGCATCGACTTGTTGTCCATACCCGTGTCGGCCAGGCAGTCCTTCACCATTTGCGAGATGGGGGCGGCAATCACTTCCTGTTTGATACCCATTTCTTCAATGGGGTCGTCTGTTTTGAACGCGGCCTTTTCCAGGTCCGATTTTTGGAAAGCATCAGTATCAATAATGATGCAGGCAGTTGATTTAGCAAACTTGTATTGGGTTTTCAGAGCAGCGGCATTCATTGCAATCAGAACGTCGCATTTGTCGCCCGGTGTATAAACCTTGTCAGCACCAATGTGTACTTGGAAACCGGAAACACCTGTCAGTGAGCCTTGCGGGGCACGGATGTCTGCCGGATAGTCGGGGAAGGTACTGATGTCGTTTCCCACCGTAGCCGAAACTGTTGAGAAGATGTTGCCGGCGAGCTGCATTCCGTCGCCGGAGTCACCTGAGAAGCGGACTACCACCTCTTCCAGGTCTTTGACCATCATGTCGTTTGCCATAATTTAGATTACTTGTTAATTACTACTAAGTTTGCATTATGATGAACCGTCGTTTTGGCATCACGCCTTCTTGACGGCTGCTCACTTTTGTTTCTTTTTGGGTTTGTGGGTGGGTGAGTGACAGGCCAGTTCTCGTAGCCTACTGTTGCGGAGTATTTGGGCTTCTTGTAAGGTAAGCGCTGGGGCCGCAATGTAGTTGTCTGCCGGATGCTTGTTTCACCTGCCCAGGCCACAAATGTCGTAAAGTTAATCGGATTAACAAAACTTTTTTTCGAAAATCGGCAGAATACATTATCTTTGCAGCTGCAAACCGGTACTTATAGCCGTTTTTGCTGGAGAAGGTCTTGTAGTTCAACGGATAGAATAGAAGTTTCCTAAACTTTAGATCCGGGTTCGATTCCCGGCGAGACTACTTCTTTTTAACCTTTCCCTTTCATTTTCATTGTTTCTTTATTAGTCAGGAGTAGGCAGGCGGTGGTTGGCATCGTGCATGGTCTTGTCGTATAAAGTCCTATGAGGCACAGATCGGGATGGAGAATTTATGAAAAACATGTTGTCTGAAAATCCTCTTTGCGTTCGTTTGTGGCATCGGGTGGCAGATTGGTTGCGTGCCTGGGTCGAATTGTTTGTGCCGCGCACCTGCGTGGTATGCGGTGATTTGCTGTGCGAGGGCGAAGAGTGCATTTGCCTGAAGTGCAACATGGACCTGCCGCGGACCAATCTTCATCTGCTGAAAGACAATCGGGTGGAGCGCCTGTTCTGGGCCAAGATTCCGTTAGGGCGTGCCACTTCCTATTTCTATTACCGCAAGGGCAGTAACTATTGCAACATTGTTCATCGGTTGAAGTATGAGGGCAACAAGAAGATAGGTAGGGTGATGGGGCGTTGCATGGCGGCCGAGTTGTTGCCTTCCGGTTTCTTCGAGGGAATAGATGTCCTGATGCCTGTACCCTTGCATCCCAAGAAACAGCGGGCACGCGGATACAACCAGAGCGAGCAGCTGGCCTGTGGCTTGTCGGAAGTCACAGGCTTGCCTGTTGATGCCAGGTCGCTTGTCCGTCAAAAACATGTGGAGAGTCAGACGCGTAAGTCTGCCTATGAACGTTGGGCCAATGTGGAGGGTATCTTCCGGCTAGAGTGCCCGGAGCGTTTTGCGGGTAAGCATGTATTGTTGGTCGACGATGTACTGACCACCGGAGCCACCACTACTGCCTGTGCCGATGCCTTTGCCGGTGTGCCCTATGTGCGTATCAGTATCCTTACGCTGTCTATGGCTGATTAAAATCCGTTTGCTGCCTGTCAGTAAGTATTTTAAGTTCCTGATTTGATATTTTACTGGAAGTTAAGAAGTTATAGAAATTATCACTTCGCTTTGCTCTGTTAGAAGTTAAAGCCGATAGTCTTGCAAAAGAAAAAATTGGCAGTAACAGGTCTATTGGCCTTTAACTTCTAAGCCCGCCCTGGCGGGCGATAACTTCTTCTAACTCCTCTAACTCCTGCAAGTTTGGCTTCGCCGATTTTCAATTCGGTAAAACCGAAACTTGAGTAAGTATTCATTGCTGGTCTTTGGCCTTGAATGCCAGCGCATACATGCGCATCTGCTTTACCATGGCCAGCAAACCATTGCTGCGGGTAGGAGAGAGGTGTTCTTTCAGACCAATCTTGTCGATAAAATAGAGGTCTGCATTCAGAATCTCATCGGGGGTATGTCCCGATACTACCTTGATGAGCAGTGCAATGATGCCTTTTACAATGAGAGCGTCACTCTCTGCTTGGAATACCAGCTTGCCGTCTACCTCATCGGCCTGCAACCACACGTTGCTTTGGCATCCTTCTATCAGGTTCTGTTCTGTTTTATATTTTTCGTCCAGTGGAGCCTGTTCGTTGCCCAAGTCAATAAGCAACTGGTAGCGGTCCATCCAGTCGTCGAAGTCGCTGAATTCAGCAATTACTTCATCTTGCAGTTCATTGATTGTCATATTATTCAGTTATTTAAGTTCCCTATTTAGTAATTAGCTTAACCTTTGTTTCCATTCCGTGTTTGGTGCAGAATTTAAAACGAAGAACTTATTAAGCCATTCATAATCAGCGTTCATCTGCCTTATCTGTGTCATCAGTGTGCCTCGCTTAGTCCTTCCGCACTTGTCTTAATCCTCCTCGTAAATCACCTGCATCACCGTCTGCCCTACGGCTTTCAGCGTGTTGCGGTCAATGCCTTCGATATCGTCTTTCACCGTGTGCCAGTATTTGTAGAAGCCGTCCGGGGTAGAAGGTACGATGTCGATGGTAGGTATCTTGGCATAGCGGTTGACAAACAGATGGTCGTCCGTAACATAGCCGGCCTGGTCCTTCACAAAATATTTGCCATACCCCAGGTCATTGGCTGTCTTCCACACCTTGCGGTTCACGTCATGGGCATATTCTTCGGAAAATCCTTCATAGAGGAAAGTGGCATTGCTGCCGCCCACCATGTCCAGCAATATGCCGAAGCGAGCGTTATAGTTGGCCACGTGGGGATTGCGTGCCCAATATTGTGACCCCAGTCCCCAGTACTCTTCGTTATGTTTGCCTTTGTACGACACGTGCGGGCCATAGTCCTCAGCATCCACCAGGATGATGTCAATACCCAGCTCCGGTAGCTGCTTTTGCAGGTGGCGGGCTATTTCAAGCAATACACCCACGCCGCTGGCACCATCGTTGGCACCCGATATGGGGGTGCGGTGGTTCTTCTCGTCAGGGTCGGCATCGGCCCACGGACGGCTGTCCCAGTGCGCGAAGAGGGCAATGCGTTTCTTGGCTTCAGGCTTGTAGGCACCAATGATGTTGCAGCTTTTCAGCAGGGTGCCGTCGTATGCCACAAGGTCAGCCGCCTGCCGGTAGACCTTGGCGCCCAGACGCTCCAGCGTGTTGGCCAGGTAGTCGGCACAGGCGCGGTGGGCTGCCGTATTGGGTACCCGCGGCCCGAAGTCGGTCTGTGCTTTTACAAAGTGGTAGGCACTGTCAGCATCGAAGACGGGCACATTGACCGTCTTCTCAGGTTTCTTCTTATCCGTGGCGTCGCTCATGTCCGATTTTGATTTGTTGCTGCTGCACGATACCACTGCTATCAGCAGCAGTATGCATAGCAGGCCTAAGCTATAGTTCTTTTTCATCTTTTGAGGTTATGTTAGTCTTTTCGTATATTTTATTACTAAATGTGGGCATCTTGTCAAGGTTTGTTCACCATGCAGGCTGCATGGCCTGCGCCTGTAAGTTGTTGAGAAGAAAGTCTTACTTCATTCTCCATACTCCAGTTTCACTTCCTTGTTGCCTACTTCCAGCCTGACAACGGCTCCGTTTATCAGCGGTACATTCATGCTCGTATGCCCTACCGGGAAGTTGAAGCAGACGGGGTAGTCATACTCTTTCACCACGTCGGCCAGTGCGCCATACAGCTCCTTACCTAGCGATTTGTTTTCTTCATATTCCGTGAACTGTCCGATGATGAGACCCGACAGCCGCTCCAGCACGCCGCCCAGTTTCAGGTTGTACATCATGCGCTCCACCGCATGAGGGCGTTCGCCCACATCCTCTATAAAAAGTATGGTACCTTCGGCCGGAATGTCGTAAGGGGTGCCGCGCAGGCCGTGGAACACAGCCATATTGCCGCCGCGCAAGATGCCTTCGGCCGTACCCTTGTGGTTCAGTTTGTGAGCCGGGCAGCGATAGCCCCCTTCAGCGTCTGCCGTGCGGAAGTTGCCGAAGAGAATGTCCTTCAGCCGTTGCGTACAGAAGTCATCGCCAGGTTCCACCGTCAGGTGTCGCGCCATAGGTGCGTGCAGCGAAGCAAAGCCGTTCTTCTGAAACAGGTTGTGCAGGGCGGTGATGTCGCTGAAGCCTATCAGCCATTTCGGGTGTTGGGCAAAGCCGGTGAAGTCCAGTTTGTCAACCAGATGCACGGCGCCATATCCTCCCCGGCTGCACAAAATGGCTTTAGCCTCTTCATCGTCCATGGCCTGTTGCAAGTCGTCGACACGTTGGCTGATACTGCCGGCATAGCTGGCGTATGAACTGGCGGCATGTTTCCCCATCGTCACTTTCAGTCCCCATGACTCCAGACGTTGGCGTGCTCCCTTCAGGAACGATTTGTCAATCTTACTCGATGGTGACACAATGATGACCTTGTCGCCTTCGTGCAGAAACGGTGGAAATATCAGATTCTCCATAATCGTAGTATTTGTTCTACATTTCGGGCAAAAGTACATAATTTGGCAGACTGCACACATTATTTAGAGCAATTTTTTAAGCCTTATCTTTAACCTTCCGTCATCCCGTGCTTGATGCGAGGACTTGGTTGGCACACTGATGACACGGATGGAGCGGATGAACACTGATAAAGAAGGGCTTTGCCGTTGCATCACAAATCCTTTGGCTTAGATCCCGCATCGAGTGCGGGATGACCATCCGGGTGGGAAGACTATGCGGGCGAAGGAACGACTATCCGGTAGGAACGAAAGCACTGCGCAGCCCACTCCCCTCCTTCAGAAAGGAGGGGTGCCCAACGGGCGGGGTGGTAGGTGAACGCGTAGCCCCGGCCTTTAGGCCGTCATCCCGTGCTTGACACGGGAACTTGGTTGGGCACACGGATGACACAGATAGAAAAGGGCTTCACTGCTTTGACTTAGATCCCGCATCAAGTGCGGGATGACCCTGTGTGAGGGAAGGCGGCCAGTATACTAATCACTTACCACTCACCGCTGCCACCCAATATCCATTACCATACCTCGTATGTACCCTTCTGCCCGTCTGCGCCAGCAACCGGCTGAACGCCATGCACGAGTAGCCCGCCATGGCCGCCGGATTCTTGCGCTTCAATGTGGCATAGATGTCGGCAGCCGACATCAGCCGGGCACCCTGTTCATCAGCCCCGGCAAAGCGGAAGCATGACTCCAGTACTTCCTCGGCTGGTATGGTGCGATAGAAAGCACGGTTGTGCTGCTGTATTTCGGCCTCTTCCTGCTTGTTGAACCAACAACGTTCACCGTTCTTCAATTCTTCTTTCAGCTGGGCATACAGCTGTGCATGGTCAATGGGCGTAGTGCAGTCAATCAGCTTCTCCACTTCAATGCAGATAAACCGTCGGCTACCCGAGGCATCCACCAACAGGTCACGTCGGTTGGCCGTACCGATAAACGAAGCAATGCGTGGCAACGGCTCCGTACTGCGCTTGTAGGCACGGCGAATGTGTAGGCTCTCCATCTGCATCAGATTTTTAAGCAAAGGCATACGGGTAGCGGGCAGGCGGTCGAACTCATCCAGGTTGATGAGGCCGTACGACGCCAGCTTGTTCTCGGCAGAAGTGATGTTGGTCAGGTCGAAACTTTCGGTAAAGTATGGCCGCAGTTCCCTGGGCAGCAGCATGCGGCAGAAGGTTGATTTACCCATACCCTGCACGGTGCTGACCAGCAGGGGAGCGACACTGTTGGCTCGCTGTTCCTGTCCGTTGTTGTTCATCCATTGTGCCGTAACTCCCAGCATCCAGCGGTGGAAAGAACGTACCCACAAATCGTTGTCAGATACACGCCTTGCCAATTCCTTTACACGGTCTTTGCCATCCCAGCGAGGCAGATGTTCGAAGTAGTTGGTAAACGGATGGTAAGCAGGCGCATGCTCTGAGTCTATGTAGCGTTTGATGTCCACGTCCCAGCAGTCTACTCCTTCTTCCATGGCGGCCAGCGAAATGGTGTGCAGCAGGCGGTCGTCCACGGGGCGATAGGTCAGGTGGTGGGTATCTTCGTTGGGTTGTTCCGTATTGAGCACAGCACATTCTGCCCGGTCGGTCAGCCGGTTGTAGCGGAAGGCATAATGCAGTTGCAGAAAGCTGAGCAGGCGGCGCATGGTCAGCTGCTGGCGGGTAGGTTTGGCTGCTTCTTTCACGGCAACCTCTTCTTTCACAACAGGTTCCATCACCGGCTCCTCGCCATCCTTTTCTTCCTTATTATATATAGGATGCTCTTCTGCCTTGGCTTCTGCCCATTCCACGACTTCGCTCTTGCCATTCAGCCAGAACTGGAATTCCTTGTTTTTCTTTATACTATCGGCATTAGCCTGCACGGCCGTGTTCCACGTCAGGCATATATCCAGCTTGTTCCGCCCCATGACGACACTGGCTTCACCGTCGGGCAGCATGGTACAGATACGTTGCAGGTTAGCCAACAGGTACTCACAGTTGTTGGGTGCAGACTCATTCTCAACAGGTACAACGGTCTTCTTGGAAGAGCCGGAGAGGAGATGGAAGAAATGTTGAAAGAGATTCATGATTTATAGTGGTTAGTAATGTTATTCAGCGGCGTTAATCAGCGGTCAGCGGTTGACGGTCAGTGGTTAGTATTCTTGTTTCTTGTTGACTCGTTAACTTGTCGTGCATCTGTCACAAATATACAAAATTCGGAGGCCTTTGTCAAGTGTTTCGGGGCGTTTTCTTGAGTGGTGAAAGAAGAAAAATTGTCCCTGTTGAAGGAGAAAAAGTTGCCCGGGTGAAGTTTCACAGTCAGGCACTGAAAACGAGCTGTTTGCGGTGAAAGATGGGGGTGAATAATCTGGGTATTATGTAATTTTCGTAGAAACGTGGCGTGCCGCGTCTCCCCGTTCGTCTTGTAATCTTGGATGCTATATTGTCTTGTTAATCAAATGAATACTGTGAATTCAGTGTCTTGAGACGCGGCATGCCACGTCTCTACCGGGTTTTGCTATTGTTGTGTGCTTCGCGTTTATGTTTGCGGTGTTTTTTTCGTAGAGACGTGGCGTGCCGCGTCTCCCCGTTTGCCTTGTAATTTTGAATACTGTATTGTGTTGTATATCAGATAAATACTGTGAGCCCGGTGTC
>ENA-UONS01003747-UONS01003747.1-human-gut-metagenome-genome-assembly--contig:-CS19-NODE-3747-length-10026-cov-9.779059_pt1 | contig 10026 bp, 10 predicted proteins | sample MGYA00242458_ERZ724005 | MGnify/ENA metagenome assembly ERZ724005
GACATCATGGCCAACACCGCCACCACCAAGGCCTACGCCAAGAACGCACAGGTCGTTGTGGTGAAGGACGGCACCGACTACACCTCCACCGCCGATCTGGCGGACAAGACCGTGGTGGCCGAGGCCGGTTCCGCCGGTGAAGCCGCCATTCAGGGCGACGAGAACCTGTCCAAGGCCGACTACGTCTCCAAGAGCGTACAGACCGACTGCCTGATGGAAGTGGCCGCCGGCACCGCCGATGCCGCTGTGCTGGACCTGACCCTGGCCAATGCCATGATCGGCGCGGGCACCGACTACGCCAGCCTGAAGATCGTGGACGAGCTGAACGCCGAAGAGTACGGCGTGGCCTTCCGCAAGGGCAGCGACGCGGCCGCCGCCGTGGATGCCGCCTTTGACGAGCTGAAGGCGGACGGCACCATGCAGGCCCTGGCCGACAAGTACGATCTGGCCCTGGCCGAGTGAAACCGCAAAATCGGATGGGATGGGTGTGTTGTTGTGTCTGTGATCCTTGGGCGCCTTTCCGGCGCGTTCCTGCTCAACTGTGAGCTGTTTGCCCTGACCCTGCTGTTTGCCCTGCCGCTGGGGCTTGTGGTGGCCTTTGGCTCCATGAGCCGCTGCAGGGTGCTGTCCGGCGCGGTCAAGACCTTTGTGTGGGTCATCCGCGGCACGCCGCTCATGCTGCAGATCATCGTCATCTATCTGGGCCCCGGCCTGCTGGGCATGGCGAACCCCTGGCCCTCCGGCTCCGGCGGCCGCATGGTGGCGGCGGTGGTGGCCTTTGCCATCAACTATGCCTGCTACTTCTCCGAGATCTACCGCGGCGGCATCGAGGCAGTGCCCAAGGGCCAGACCGAGGCCGGGCAGGTGCTGGGCATGACCAAGCCCCAGATCTTCTTCAAGGTGACGCTGCTGCAGGTGATCAAGCGCATCCTGCCGCCCATGGGCAACGAGATCATCACCCTGGTCAAGGACACCTCGCTGGCCAACACCATCGCCAACAAGGAGATCATCATGATGGCCAAGGAGTACAGCGCAAAGGGCCTGATCTGGCCGCTGTTCTCCACGGCGATCTTCTTCCTGGTGTTCGTGGGGGCTCTCACCCTGCTGTTTGGCTGGCTTGAGAAAAAGCTGGATTATTTCCGCTGCTGAGGAGGTTTTGAATCATGGCATTATTGGAAGCCTCCGGCATCGGGAAGGATTTCGGAGAGACACACGTTTTAAAGGATATCTCGCTGACACTGGAACAGGGCGAGGCGCTGGCCATCATCGGTTCGTCCGGTTCCGGCAAGACCACCCTGCTGCGCTGCCTGAACTTTCTGGAGCGGCCGGACACCGGTGTCATCAGGGTGAACGGCGAGACCATGTGGGACGCCGCCGACCCCGCCACCCAGCGGGAGAGCGAGGTGCGCAAAAAGCGCCTGCACTTCGGTCTGGTGTTCCAGAACTTCAACCTGTTCCCGCAGTATACGGCATTGCAGAACGTGATGCTGGCCGGGGAGCTGCTGGCCAAGGAGCGCCCGGACTACAAGGCCAACAAAAAGGCCATCCACGCCCAGCTGGAGCAGCAGGCCAAGGAGCTTCTGGCCCAGATGGGCTTGTCGGAGCGGGCGGGCCACTACCCGCATCAGCTGTCCGGCGGCCAGCAGCAGCGCGTGGCCATTGCCCGCGCCCTGGCCCTGCACCCGGATATCCTCTGCTTCGACGAGCCTACCAGCGCGCTGGACCCGGAGCTGACCGGCGAGGTGCTGCGCGTTCTGCGGGACCTGGCCGACCGCAAGACCACCATGATCATCGTGACCCACGAGATGAACTTTGCCCGTGACGTGGCCGACCGCATCCTGTTCATGGACGGCGGCGTGGTGGTGGAGCAGGGCCCGGCCCGGCAGCTCATCGAGCACCCGCAGGAAGAGCGCACCCGCCGCTTCCTGGCTCACTATTCCGAATAAAAAAGCGCAGACCCGCACCGCAGGCCTGCGTCCCGGCTCCTCCGCAAGGGGGAGCCTTTTTTGTTTTGATTTACTGTGCTTCGGTCAGCACGAAGGTCAGCTCTGCAGTGGCGGCACATTTGCCGTCCACATAGGCCGAGGCCTTGCCCACGCCCACCGGGCCGCGCTGTTCCACCAGCTCGCAGTGCAGGGTGAGCACGTCGCCGGGGGTGACCTGCTTGCGGAAGCGGGCATTTTTGATGCCGCCGAACAGGGCCAGCTTGCCCTTGTTTTCGGGCAGGCTGAGGGCGGCCACGGCACCGGTCTGGGCCAGCGCTTCCAGAATGAGCACGCCGGGCATTACCGGCTGGCCGGGGAAGTGCCCGCAGAAAAATTCTTCATTGCGGCTCACGCACTTGCGGCCGATGGCCCACTGGCCCGGCTCGTAGTCCAGGATGCGGTCCACGAGGGCAAAGGGGTAGCGGTGGGGCAGGATCGCCGCGATCTGCTCACTGGTCAGCGCGTTGGGCGTTTCGCGCACGGTACGAGGTTCGGCCATGGCTCACTCCTCCCATCTGCGCAGGGCGATGCAGGCATTGTGCCCGCCAAAGCCCAGACTGTTGCTCAGTGCGTAGGTCATGTTCTGGGCGCGGCCCACGTTCGGCACATAGTCCAGGTCGCACTCCGGGTCGGGCTGCTCGTAATGGATGGTGGGCGGGGCAAACTGGTCCCGCAGGGCCAGTGCCGTGAACACGGCTTCCACGCCGCCCGCGCCGCCCAGCAGGTGGCCGGTCATGCTCTTGGTGCTCACGACGGTCAGCTCCTTGGCGTGCTCCCCGAACACCGCGTGGATGGCAGCGGTCTCGCAGGAGTCGTTCATATGGGTGCCGGTGCCGTGGGCGTTGATGTGGTCCACCTGTTCCGGGGCGATGCCGGCGTCGGCCAGGGTCTGCTTCATGCAGTCGATGGCACCCGCGCCGCCGGGAGCCGGGGCGGTGAAGTGGTAGGCGTCGCAGTTGGCACCGTAGCCCACTATCTCGGCGTAGATGTGTGCGCCCCGGGCTCTGGCGTGCTCCAGCTCTTCCAGCACCAGCACACCGCTGCCTTCGCCCATCACGAAGCCGCCGCGCCGTGCGTCAAAGGGCAGGCTGGCCGCATCCGGGTCGGTGGCGGTGGAAAGGGCCTTCATGCTGGTAAAGCCGCCGATGCCCAGCGGGCTGATGCAGCTCTCGGCACCGCCGCAGACCATGGCATTCTCGTAGCCGTCGCGGATGCGGTGGAAGGCATCGCCCACGGCGTTGGTGCCGCCGGCGCAGGCCGTGACCGGGCAGGTGCACATGCCCTTCAGGCCGAAGCGGATGGCCACCTGGGCCGCCGCCATGTTGGCAATGGACATGGGCACGAAGTAGGGGCTGACCTTCTCCATGCCTTTTTCCTCGCCGCGGGTGTGCTGCTCCTCGATGGTGGGCAGCCCGCCGATGCCGCTGGACAGGATGACGCCGGTGGTTTTGGCGTTGGCTTCGGTATCAAGGCCGCTGTCCTGGATGGCTTCGTTTGCGGCAGCCAGTGCCAGCAGGGTAAAGCGGGCCATCTTGCGCAGCTCTTTTTTGTCCACGATCGCTTCCGGGTCAAAGCCCTTCACCTCAGCCGCCAGTTTGCACTTGAACCCAGCGGTATCGAACTGGGTGATGGGGGCAATGCCGCACTGTCCGGCCTTTGCGGCGGCCCAGCTCTCGGCCACGGTGTTGCCCAGCGGGTTCACAGTGCCCAGACCGGTAACGACCACTCTGCGTTTTTCCATGAAAACGTTCTCCTTTACATTGCCATGCCGCCGTCCACACAGAGCACCTGCCCGGTGAGATAGCTGCTTTGTTCTGCGGCAAAAAATGCCGCGGCGTTTGCCACGTCCTCCGGCTTTCCGGCCCGGCCCGCCGGGATGCTGTGCAGCATTCCGGTGCGGACGGCTTCCGGCAGGGCGGCGGTCATATCGGTCTCGATCAGGCCGGGGGCCACGGCATTCACCGTGATGTTCCGGCCTGCCAGCTCCTTGGCCAGGCTCTTGGTCAGGCCGATGAGCCCCGCCTTGCTGGCGGCGTAATTGGCCTGACCGGCGTTGCCCCGCAGGGCCACCACGCTGGACAGGTTGATGATGCGGCCATGCCGCTGGCGCACCATGCGGCGGGCGGCCTCCTTGCAGCAGAGGAATGCGCCCTTGAGGTTTGCGTTCAGCACGGCGTCAAAATCGGCCTCAGACATGCGCAGGAGCAGACCGTCACGGGTGATGCCCGCGTTGTTCACCAGCACATCCACCCGGCCAAAGGCGTTGACCGCCGCGTCAAACAGCGTTTTGCAGCCCTCAGCGGTGGAAACATCGGCCTGTACGGCCACGGCGTCCACGCCCTCGGCGCGGCAGAGCGCTGCCGTCTGCTCCGCAGGCTCTGCGCCGTGGCAGTAGTTGACCACCACGTTGCAGCCCTGCTTTGCCAGTGCCACACACACCGCCCGGCCAATCCCCCGGCTGCCGCCGGTGACCACCGCCGCGCGGGTCACAGTCTCTTCGCTCATGCTTCGTCCCTCCATGCGGCCAGCGCGGCGTCCAGCTGCTCCGGTGTCTCCACCGAAGCGCACGGCACGCCGGGCAGGGTCTTTTTCACAAAGCCGGACAGGGCACTGCCGGGGCCGACTTCCAGGATGTGGTCCACGCCCAGTTCGCCCAGGCGGCGCAGGGTGTCCTCCATATACACACTGCTCTGCACCTGCTTCACCAGCAGCGCCGGGATGGTGTCCGCGTCGGCCTTTTCGCGGCCCAGACAGTTGAACAGCACCGGGATCTGCATCTCACGGAACCGCTCGGTCTTGAACCGTTCGGCGAGGGCATCTCCGGCGGGGGCCATCAGCCGGGTGTGGAAGGGGCCGCTCACCTTCAGCGGAAGGCAGCGGCGGGCACCGGCAGCTTTGGCCAGTTCGGCAGCCTTATCCACAGCGGCCTTCTCGCCGCCGATGACCAGCTGGCCGGGGCAGTTGTAGTTGCAGATCTGCACACAGCCCAGCGCCGAAGCCTCTTCGCAGCAGGCGGAAAGCGCAGTGCGGTCCAGGCCCAGCACGGCGGTCATGCCGCAGGTGATGCCCCTGGCCGCATCGGCCATGGCTTTGCCCCGGTAGGCGGCCAGCTCAATGGCCTGCTTGGCGGTGAACACCCCGGCAGCTTCCAGCGCGGAGTATTCGCCCAGCGAAAGCCCGGCAGCGTAAGCGGGCCGCACGCCATGCTCGGCCAGCACGGCGGTGACGCCGCAGGCAAAGGCCACCATGCAGGGCTGGGTGTATTCGGTCTGATTCAGAACGCCGTCCGGGTCCTCAAAGCAGACGCGGTGCAGGTCAAAATCCAGCGCCGCGCTGTCGAAGGCGGCCCGGAAGGCGGGGGAGCTTTCGTAAAATTCTTTGCCCATGCCGGGGTGCTGGGCACCCTGACCGGCATACAGAACAGCAAGTTTCATAGGTTATGCCTCCATTCGGCGGTCAATTCGTCCATCAGTTCCCGGACGGTGTACATCCGGTCCAGTCGGCCCACGTTGGCCCCGCAGAAGAACAGCCCCTCTTCCACATTGCCCTTCACCGCTTCGATGAGAGCGTGGGTGATGCAGTAGGGCACCTTTGCGGGGTCGCAGGTCTTTAAACAGCGGGCGCAGTGCCGGGGCGCAAAGCGTTTGCCCTTGGCCAGCGCCTGCACCAGCGGGGTGTTCAGCGCCCGGCCCGGCATGCCCACCGGGCTGTGGATGATGCGCACATCCTCCGGCTTTGCGGCCAGGAGCACGTCCTTGTAGGTCTGGCTGGCATCGCACTCGTAGGTGGGGATGAACCGGGTGGCCAGCTGCACCCCGGCGGCCCCCAGCTTTGTATAGTGGGCCATGTCGGCCCCGGTGTAGATGCCGCCCGCCACGAATACCGGGATGGCATGGCCGAACTGCGCCTCATAGGGCTGTACCTCGGCCAGCACTTCCGGCAGAATTTCGTCCAGAGACTGGCAGTGGTTTGCCAGCAGGTCGGCCTCGGCAAAGCCCAGATGCCCGCCTGCCTTGCAGCCCTCGATGACCACAAAGTCGGCGGTGCGGGCAAACTCCTTGGCCCAGCGGCGCAGGATGAGCTTAGCGGCTCTGGCACTGGAGACGATGGGCGCAATGGCCACCTCCCGCGTGCCCACAAGGCCGGGCAGCTCCAGCGGCAGGCCCGCGCCGGACACCACCGCGTCCACGCCCGCTTCTACCGCGGTGCGGATGGCGGCGGCATAGTCCTGGGTGGCCACCATCGCATTGATGGCCACCAGTCCCGCGCCCTTGGCAAGGGCTTTGGCTTTCTGGATCTCAGCGGTCAGGGCGCGGTGGTTGGCGCTTGCCGGGTCCCGGGCAAAATCCGGCTCCCGGTAGCCCGCATCGGCGGTGGAGATGCACCCCATGCCGCCGCAGGCCGCCACGGCCCCGGCCAGCCCGCCGAGGGACACGCCCACGCCCATGCCGCCCTGCAGGATGGGCACAGGCAGGGCCTTTCCGGCAAGGGTCAGCATAGCTCGTTCAGCGCGGCGATGCGCTGCCTCCCGCCTTCCCACAGGTCGTTCAGGATGTCGGCCACGGGGCGCACCTCGTGGAGCATCCCGGCCACCTGACCGGCCATCAGGCTGCCGGTGGTGGTGTCGCCCTCAAACACGGCCCGGCGCAGGCTGCCGAGGGTGTATTTTTCCAGTTCCATCTTGTCGGCCCCGGCCTTTTCCTGCCGGACGTACTCGCGGCTCATGCGGTTTTTCAGCACACGCACCGGTGCGCCGACGCTGCGGCCGGTGACGATGGTGTCACTGTCCTTGGCCTTGAGCAGGGCGGCTTTATAGTTCTCATGGATGGGGCACTCCTCGCTTGCCAGCAGGCAGGTGCCCACCTGTACGCCGCAGGCGCCCAGGGCCAGCGCAGCCGCCAGCTGGCGGCCGTCGGCGACGCCGCCCGCCGCAATGACGGGCACGCTCACCGCATCCACCACCTGCGGCACCAGCGCCATGGTGGTCATTTCGCCCACATGGCCGCCGCTCTCGGTGCCCTCGGCAATGACGGCGTCGATGCCCAGCGGCTCCAGATGCTTTGCCAGCACGGCGGCCGCCACCACGGGAATGACCTTGATGCCGGCGGCTTTCCACATGGAAACATACTTGCCGGGGTTGCCCGCGCCGGTGGTGACCACCTGCACGCCTTCTTCCACCACGATCTTGGCAAACTCGTCGGCCTGCGGGTGCATCAGCATGATGTTCACGCCGAAGGGCTTGGTCGTCAATTGCTTGCAGCGGCGGATGTTCTCGCGCAGGGTGTCGGCGTTCATGCCGCCCGCGCCGATGATGCCCAGCGCTCCCGCGTTGGAGCAGGCGGCGGCAAACTCGCCGGTGGCGATGTTGGCCATGCCGCCCTGGATGATGGGATATCGGGTCCCTAAAATTTCATTTAAAAGTTTCATAAAGTTTTCCTGCTAAAGGCTTCCCCCTCGGGGGAAGCCTTTATTTCTTATACTCCACGATCATGCCGCCCCAGGTCAGGCCGCCGCCAAAGCCGATGCAGGCGATCGTCTGCCCCGGCTGCAGCTGCCCGGTCTCGGCCAGCTCGTTCAGGGCTACCGGGATGCTGGCGGCGCTGGTGTTGCCGTGGCGGTCCATGTTCTTGTAGAATTTGGCCGGGTCGGCGTGCAGAGCCCGCACACAGTGGTCGATGATGCGGCTGTTGGCCTGATGACAGACCACCCAGTCTACCTCGTCCAGTGTCTTGCCGGTCTCGTCCAGCACTGTGTGCAGGCAGCGGGGCAGGGCATCCACCGCAAAGCGGAACACTGCCTTGCCGTCCATGGTGATGGGGGCGGAACCGTTCCGGTCCGGCCCACCGGCGTGCAGGACGTCGCTGCCCCGGGCCCCCAGCGTGAGGGCAAAGGGGGTGTCGGCCAGCCGGAAGATGGCCGCGCCCGCGCCGTCGCCAAACAGGACGCAGGTGGAGCGGTCGGCGGGGTCCATCAGGCGGGAAAGGGCTTCGCACCCGATGACCAGGGCGTACTGCCCGCCCAGCGTGGCCAGCAGGCCCCGCGCCACAGCAGTGCCGTACAAAAAGCCGGAGCAGGCCGCGTTGACGTCCAGCGCGGGCCGGTTTTCCGGCAGGCCCAGCGCCGCCTGTACCTGACAGGCCACACTGGGGGTGGCATCCGGGGCCGACAGGGTGGCGCACACGCAGCAGGCGATGTCTGCCGGGGCAAGGCCGCTGCGCTGCAGCGCCTGTTTTGCGGCGGCAATGGCCAGCGTGGCGGCAGATTCGTCCGCGGTGCACCAGTGCCGGGTACGGATGCCGGTGCGGGAGGTGATCCACGCGTCACTGGTGTCCACGGTGCGGCTGAGCTCTTCGTTCGTGACCGTCCGGCCGGGCAGCGCCCCGCCGGTGGCTATCAGCTGGAAGCCCTTCATGCGTTCCTCATTTCTCCGATCTGACGATATTTTTTGTAGCGCTGGTCGGCCAAGGCCCTGCCGTTCATGCGGCACAGCGTTTTCAGGTGTGCCCACAGGGCAGCGTCCAGCTGCTCAAACAGCACCGTGTGGCCGCGCTGGGCACCGCCCACCGGCTCCGGGATCACTTCTTCCACGATGCCGTCCCGGTACAGGTCCTGCGCGGTCAGCTTCATCATCTCGCAGGCTTCACCGCTGCGGGAGGCGTCCTTCCACAGGATGCTGGCAAAGCCCTCGGGGCTCAGCACCGAATAGACGGCGTTTTCCAGCATGAGGATGTGGTTTGCCACACCCAGCGCCAGCGCACCGCCGGAAGAACCCTCGCCGGTGACCACGGCGATGACCGGCACGGTCAGGCCGCTCATCTCCATCAGGTTGCGGGCGATGGCCTCGCCCTGGCCGCGCTCTTCGGCGTCCTTGCCGGGGTAAGCGCCCGGCGTGTCGATGAAGGTGATGATGGGCCGACCGAACTTCTCGGCCTGCTTCATCAGGCGCAGGGCCTTGCGGTAGCCCTCCGGCCCCGGCATGCCGAAGTTGCAGGCCAGGTTCTCCTCCAGCGAGGAGCCCTTGCGGTGACCGATGACGGTCACCGGCATGCCGTGGAAGCGGGCCACACCGCCCAGGATGGCGGGGTCCTCCCTGCACTGGCGGTCACCCCGCTGCTCAAAGAAGTCGGTGAACAGGGCGGAGATGGTCTCGTCAATGTGGGGGCGGTCCGGGTGCCGGGCCAGAAAGACCCGGTCCTCGGCGGTCAGCGGGCCGCAGGCACGCAGGATCTCGTCCTCCTCTACGGCAAGCTCTGCCAGCTCGGCGGCGTGGGCCGTGATGGCGTCCATGTCGTCGCCGCTGCCCTTCAGGGCGGTGATCTGCGCATCCAGCGGAGCCAGCTGCTCCAGAATTTCCTTGATCATTCGTGTTTTCCTCCCACATGAAGCTGCAGCACCCGGATCAGGGTGTCACGCAGCTGGTCGCGGGGCACCACCTGATCCACAAAGCCGTGCTCCAACTGGAACTCGCTGCGCTGGAACCCGGCGGGCAGCTTTTCGCCGATGGTCTGCTCAATGACGCGGGGCCCGGCAAAGCCGATCAGCGCCCCCGGCTCGGCCAGCATGATGTCGCCCAGGCTTGCAAAGCTGGCGGTCACGCCGCCGGTGGTGGGGTGGGTGAGCACGCTGACGTACAGCCCGCCTCTGGCGGAAAAGCGCTGGATGGCGGCGCTGGTCTTGGCCATCTGCATCAGGCTGAAAATGCCCTCCTGCATGCGGGCACCGCCGCTGGCCGAGAAGATGACCAGCGGCAGGCGTTTGGCTGCGGCGTACTCCACCGCGCGGGTGATCTTTTCGCCCACGGCGGTGCTCATGCTGCCCATGAAAAACCGGCTGTCCAGCACGGCAGCCACACAGGCCACCCCGCCGATGCGGCCGGTCGCCGTGACGGCGGCTTCGCGCAGGCCGGTCTTGTTCTGGGCGGCGGTCAGCTTTTCCGGGTAGCCGGGGAACCGGAGCACATCCTGCGGAGGCAGGTCGGCGTCCAGCTCCCGGAAGCTGCCGTGGTCCAGCACCAGACTGAGCCGGTAGTACCCGCCAATGG
>ENA-UONS01003758-UONS01003758.1-human-gut-metagenome-genome-assembly--contig:-CS19-NODE-3758-length-9991-cov-4.742049_pt1 | contig 9991 bp, 7 predicted proteins | sample MGYA00242458_ERZ724005 | MGnify/ENA metagenome assembly ERZ724005
TGGACGAACTGCTGGACGACCCGCGCACGGAGGTGGCGGAGCTGCCGCGCGAGGAGGAACTCGACGAGCCCCTTACGCTCGTACCTGTTGCGCTGCCTCTGGACGAACTGCTGGACGACCCGCGCACGGAGGTGGCGGAGCTGCCGCGCGAGGAGGAACTCGACGAGCCCCTTACGCTCGTACCTGTTGCGCTGCCTCTGGACGAACTGCTGGACGACCCGCGCACGGAGGTGGCGGAGCTGCCGCGCGAGGAAGAGCTCGACGAGCCCCTTACGGAACCGGAGGAGGCACTGCCCCTCGATGCGGACGAACCGGAACGTACGCTGCTGCTCGATGATGAGCCGCGGGATGCGGATGATGAGTACCGCGATGCGTTCGGGCTGTAACCGTACCGGCTGCCGGGATTCGAATTGGGTCTGTAAGAGTAGTTGGGATTCCCGTGATGCCAATGGTCATGCCATCCCGGATGCCACCAACCCGGATACCATCCCCAGTTCGGGCCCCATCCCCAACTCCATCCCCAGTTGAAGCCCCAGCTCCATCCCCAATAGGGCGAGTAGTAACTTCCGAAATAGAAACCGGGATTCCAATAGTAGGGGCTGCTCCAGTAACTCCACGGCGTGAGATAGACGGGATTGACGATGACATTCCCTCCCACGATGGAGATGTCGTAGAACCCCGGGCCGTAGACGCCGTCCACGAAGAAAGCCGTGTCGTAGTAATAGTCGTAATAACTGGACGGACGGACATAGTACGGGTCTTCGAACATGCTCAGCCGCCGCAAGTAGGCACTTTCGTATCCGTCGCGGTAACCGTCTATGTAGCTGTCCGAATAACCGTCGTCTATTCCCTCCAATATGATGCCGTCCTCGGCGTCGGCCTGTGCCAGCATGGCTTCGATGCCCGCACGGCGGGCTTCCGCTTCGGCCTGTTCTATTTCCGCCTGCCTGCGTTCGGCCTGCGCTATGGCCTGCCTGTCATGCGTCCCGTACATGTTGTCGTAATACGGGGAGGCGGATGCGGCATAGCGGGAAGCGGTACATCCGGCGGTCAGCACGGCGGCGAGTCCGGCCAGCGCCGCTCCCAAATATTTAATCATCTTTCTCATAGCTGTAAGCGTTATGTTATGGTTCCCTCTTTCGTTATGATAACGCAGGAATCCGTTTTCTGTTTTGTAACCCGCATCGCGGAATGTATATATATAAGACGCTGCGGTTCCCTTTTTTGTTGCATCATAATTTGTGCCACCTCCGCCGGTGTCGCTTATCCAAAGCTACGAAAAATATTCCGCCGGGCGGAGCTCCGGCGGACGAGCCGGAAAAAATGGGGGGTGAAGTGCGGCCCGGACCGGTTTTTGTCCCGTACGGGCTAAAATTTATGTTGTTTAAACGGATTTAAACGGATTCTGAGTACCTTTGTCACTTGCAAAGATAAATATTTCTTACAACATACGATTATGGCAAAAGAGTTAAAGGAGTTGACCAGCCGTGCCGAGAATTATTCGCAATGGTACAACGACCTCGTGGTGAAGGCGGGTCTTGCCGAAAGTTCGGCTGTTCGCGGATGCATGGTGATAAAGCCATACGGATATGCCATCTGGGAGAAGATGCACAGGGCTTTGGACGACATGTTCAAGGAGACGGGCCATGTCAATGCCTATTTCCCGCTTTTCATACCCAAGTCGTTTTTCAGCCGTGAGGCCGACCATGTGGAGGGTTTCGCCAAGGAGTGCGCCGTGGTGACGCACTACCGCCTGATGAACAATCCCGACGGGGAGGGTGTCGTCGTGGACCCGGATGCGAAACTCGAAGAGGAGCTTATCGTGCGTCCGACCTCCGAAACCATCATCTGGAATACGTACAAGAACTGGATACAGTCTTACCGTGACCTGCCTATCCTTATCAACCAGTGGGCCAATGTAGTGCGTTGGGAGATGCGTACCCGGCTCTTTCTCCGTACAGCCGAATTCCTCTGGCAGGAGGGGCATACGGCGCATGAAACCAAGGAACAGGCGCTGGAAGAGGCAGACAAAATGATAAACGTTTCGCGCAGAACTGGATGGCGCTGCCGGTTATCATGGGGCGCAAGACGGCCAACGAACGTTTTGCCGGTGCGGAGGAGACTTTCACCATCGAGGCGCTCATGCAGGACGGTAAGGCGCTTCAGAGCGGTACGTCGCACTTCCTGGGACAGAACTTCGCCAAGGCGTTCGACGTGCAGTTCGCCGGTCGGGACGGCAAGCTCGATTACGTATGGGCGACCTCGTGGGGAGTTTCGACGAGGCTGATGGGGGCGCTCATCATGGCGCATTCGGACGACAACGGGTTGGTGCTGCCGCCCCGGCTCGCACCCACGCAGGTGGTGATGATACCTATTTATAAAGGCGAGGAGGAGCTTCGCCGCATGGTGGGCGAGATGGAGACCGTCGCCGCGAAGCTGAAGGCCAAAGGCATTACCGTCAAGATAGACGACCGCGACAACGTCCGTTCCGGATTCAAGTTCGCCGAGTACGAACTGAAGGGATTCCCGGTGCGCATCGTGATAGGGCCGCGCGACCTGGCCGCCGGAACGGCGGAGGTGATGCGCCGCGATACGCTCGAAAAGGAGACGGTACCGATAGCGGGTATCGAGGATTACGTGAACAGGCTGTTGGCCGAGATACAGGACAATATCTACCAGAAGGCGCTTAAATTCCGCGATTCCATGATTACCAAGGTGGATACCTTCGAGGAGTTTACCCGCGTGCTGGACGAGAAGGGCGGATTTGTGCTCGCGCCGTGGGACGGTACGACCGAAACGGAAATCCGCATCAAGGAGCTTACGAAAGCGACGATACGCTGCATCCCGTTCGATTCGATGGAAGAGGGAGGCGTGGATATGCTGACGGGCAAACCTTCGCAGCGGAGGGTGCTTTTCGCAAGGAGCTATTGATATCGCCTCGGCTCGCTTTGTCGAGGTGCAAGAGCGGTTTTCGGAGGGGTCGGCTTTGCAAAGCCGACCCCTCCGCTGTCTGATGCTTCGGGGGGAGAGGCTGCCGCCGGGTACCGGTTCCGTTCGCGGCGCAAAAAAAGCCCCGGCCCGTCCTGTGGGCGGACGGTATCGGGGCAAGGAACCCGGTTGCACGGAAACGTTTCAGAGCTTCGTGCGTTTGAGGGTATAGTTGAGTTTGGAATCGGCTCGTTTGAGGTCTTTGCCGACCATCGTCAGGCTGCCGTCTTTCTCCTTCAGGAAATAGTGGACGGTACTGTCGTCGGAGGGGGTGAGCTCCAGGTATTCCGTCCCTTTATTCGGACCCTCGCCCTGGAGAGTGACGAAACGCCCCGTTTCGGTAAATATCGCATCCCGGCCGTTTTCTCCTTCGATATAGGTCGTTACGAGCGCATAGACACCCCGCGTGACACCCTCCTGCCGGACGATGGTAAGGTCGTAGTCGATGCCGGGACCGTCGGCGGCCGGCAACATGCCCGTGTAGCGTTCATTGATGACCGCACCGGCTTTCGGGTCTTTTACCAGCGAATCCGCAATTTTTATCCGCGTGGCTTCGAGGTTGTGGTCGCCCTCGACGGTGGTGAGCTCTATCGTCTCCTTATAGACGCTCTCCTTCTGCGCCTTTTTGTTCCTGTTTCCGCAGGAGCACAGCAGCGCGCCGCACAGGGCGGCGATGACAATGAGTCTGGTTTTCATAATCATGTATTTTTGGTTTGTATTAATCGGCGGACGCACCGCACGTTTCGGGTACACCCGTTTCCTGTTTCGTGTCAAATTCCGTGCCTTTCCGCCGCCGCGCCAGTTCGTTGATGAAGTCGCTCAGGACGTTCATGTAGTTGATGAATGCCTCGTAGCTCGACGGATAAGGGTTTTCGCCGGTCTGCTGGCCGTCGTCCGTGAACCATTTGGTGGCCATCCAATAAAAGTTGTCGGCCGTCTGCAGGAAATTCCAGACGTGGTTGAAATCGGGGTCGCCGAGCTGCCGGACGTTTCCGGCCTGGGCATAGAGTTTGCCGAAGGCTTCCTGCTGGAGTTCGTTGCCAAGCCAGGCAGATAGGTCGCGTTCTTCGTCGGCCCACGTCACTTCGTGGTTCGCGTAGAGTACCCCGACGGGCTGGTGACGTGCGGCGCTCTCCGATACGGTAGCGAATTCGAAACGGTCCGAGGCGGCTGCCCCTTCGGCGAAGGCGCGGAGGAAATCGAATATTCCCGTGTCGGCCCGCTGCCACGAGCCGAATGCTTCGTAATCCGTACAGAGATTGACCACCTCGCCCCGGTCACCCGCTATCCATTCGAGGAACTTGTCGGCCGTCAGCGGCCATTCCGACCACCTGCGGTCGGAGAAGCGGAACGCCAAATCGTCGCTCAGGCGGTAGTTGCGCAGCAACAGACGCAGTTTCTGGTTCGTGGCACCCGCATAGACGTAGTTGGGACTTTTCCAACCGAGCAGGTGCTTGGCGCCTTCGGCCAGCATGGTCTTGTAGCCGAGCGAAGCGACCGTCTCGCCTATCGAATCGGAGTAGAGCATCGCGGTGTTGAAGAAGGCGTCCGGCGTCTGGCCGAACTCCTCCCGTATCATCTCCGCATGGCGCTGCACTTCGGCGGTGAACTCCTCTCGGCCCGCCAGAGCGGCGAGCGAATAGGAGTAGGTGCCGCCGACGAACTCTGCGCACCCGGTGGCGGCCAGTTTTCTGAAGCCGCGCAGTACGTCGGGAGCGTAGGAGCGCATCAGCTCCAGGGCTGTCCCCGAGATGTAGAAACTGACGCGGAGTCTTCCTCCGGTGGATTTTATCAGCTCCAGCAGCAGGTCGTTCATGGGCAGGTAACACTCCGCCGCCGCGCGCTGCATGAGGGTGCGGTTGCGGGCGTCGTCGAGGTAGTTGTGGTCGATGCCCATGTTGAAGAACCGATAGGTCTTCAGCCGCATGGGTTGATGCACCTGGAAAAATAATGAGATGGTTTTCATATATGGCAACTTTTATCGTTTCGGTTCGTATCCTTTCCGCCGGCTGCGGCGGGTCAGGCAGGCGGTACCGTCGGGTGCCGGTCCGCTCTATCGGCTGCCGGTTCCGGCGAGCTGTTCATAGACCGCCTTTACCTTTGCCGCAGCGTTGCTCCACTTGATGCCCGTGACCTCCTCGTGTCCCTTGCGGGAGAACATGCGCGCCAGGGCGGGGTAGGTGACAAGGGCGTAGATAGCGTCGGCCATGGCATCCACGTCCCAATAATCCACCTTCAGCGCGTAGTCGAGCACTTCCGCGACGCCCGACTGTTTGGAGATGATGACCGGTACGTTGGATTTCATCGCCTCCAGCGGGGATATGCCGAAAGGTTCCGAGACCGACGGCATGACATAGACGTCGCTCATGGCGAACATGCGGTTCACCTCGGCACCCTTCAGGAATCCGGTGAAGTGGAAACGGTCGGAGATACCGAGCGTCGCCACACGCCTGACTACGTGGTGCATCAGGTCGCCGCTTCCGGCCATGACGAAACGGACGTTCGGGACCCGTCGGAGCACCTTCGCCGCCGCTTCGACGAAGTAATCCGGCCCCTTCTGGTAGGTGATGCGTCCCAGAAAGGTCACGATTTTGTCGTCCAGGCCGCGTACCGCCTCGCCCTCGTCGTTCTCCGAAAAACGGACGGCATTGTGGACGGTAACCACCTTTTCGGGCGGAATGCCGTACTTCGTTATGACGATGTTGCGTGTCAGGTTGCTTACGGCTATCACCCGGTCGGCAGCCTCCATGCCCGCCCGTTCGATGTCGTAGACGGCGCGGTTGATGTGTTCGCCGCTGCGGTCGAACTCCGTGGCGTGCATGTGTACCACGAGCGGTTTGCCCGACACGGCTTTGGCCGCCATGCCGGCGTAGTAGGTGAGCCAGTCGTGGGCGTGGATGACATCGAATTTGCCCGCCAGGTCGCGGGCTACCTGCGCGGCCACCGTGGCGTAGCGGGCCACCTCTTCCATCAGGTTGGCGCCGTACCGCCCTGAAAAGTTGTAGCGTTCGCGCCAGACCTCTCCCGGGAAGGTACGCTTTTCGCCTGCCTTCCTGTAGGCCTCACCCAGCGAGGCGAACTCCTCCGGCGAAGAGTAGGGGACGAGGTTGGAGTCTATCTGGATGAACGAAACCCGTTTCCATAACTCTCCGGCGTATTCGCCGCTTTCGTAGAGCGCCTCCACGTCGCTGGCATTCACGATGCGGACGAACCGCTGGTCTTCGTCGCCGTAGGCTTTCGGAACGACGAAGATGACCTCCACGCCGTTCCGGGCGAGCCCGCGCGTCAGTCCGTAGCTCGCCGTACCCAGTCCGCCCGCGATGTGGGGCGGAAACTCCCATCCGAACATCAGTACCCTCATGTTTCCCTCCTCTTTTTGTCTCTTTGCTGCCGTATGTGTTTCTGCATGGTGTATCCTTTGCGTTTTCGGAACGTGCCCCGCACTTTCCGAAGCCTTCTATTCCCTCTCTTTCCAGTAGTCAATCATGTCGCGGATGCGGAGCAGCGCCCCTACGCTCCAAGCCTGAGAGATGGCACCGCGCTGCGCATGGGGCGGGTCGCCGTCGTATATCTCCGGTACCGAGCCTATGCCGTAGCTGCTGATATCCTCCTCGAAGGCGGCGAGCAGCTCTTCCGCTTCCCGTACGAACGCTGCTCCGCGCAGGTCGAATCTCGCCTTGACATAGTGTTCGAGCGGCCATACCCATACCGGTCCCTGATGGTAGGCCGCGTCGCGCGTGGGCTGGTCGCCTTCGTAGCGCCCCTTGTAGAGCGGATTCCGGGGTGAGAGCGTGCGCAGACCCCGCGAAGTCAGCAGATGCTGCCGGACGGTGTCCAGAACGGAGAGCTGCATCGCTTCGTCGGGCATCTTGTAGGCGAGCGAACAGGCGAGTACCTGGTTGGGGCGTATGAAGGTGTTCTGCGTACCGTCGGCAGCGACGTAATCGGCCAGGTATCCGCCGTCGTCGTACCAGAACATCGTGAGAAACGAATCGCGTACGAGGGCGGGTATATCGTGCCACGCTTCGACGAATTGCCTGTCGCCGAACTGTTCGGCCAGCTCCAGCGTATAGCATACGGCATTGTACCAGAGTGCATTGATTTCCACCTGGTAGCCGTCGCGGCCCGTGACCGGACGGCCGTCCACTACCGCGTCCATCCACGTCATCGCCAACGACGGGTGCGAAGCCCGTACGAGTCCGTTGCGGTCGGTACGGACGACTTCGCCGATGCCTTTGCGGTAGGCGGCGAGTATCTCTTTCATGTAGTGGCCGTAACGCTCCCAGACCTCCCGGGCGGAGGTTCGGGCGGCGAGCTGCTGGAGTACCCAGAAGAACCACAGCGGAGCGTCCGCCGAATTGTAGGCGGTGCCCATGTTCGGGAAAAGCCCCTCCTGCAACTGTCCGGTGAGTGTGTCGAGCACCTCCGTGCAGCTTCGAATGTCTCCCTGCGAAAGCGTGACGCCCGGCAGGGCGATGAAGGTGTCGCGGCCCCAGCGTCCGAACCACGGATAGCCTGCGACGATGTCGGTACCGCCGGCATTGCGGACGATGAATTGCCGGGCCGAGTGACGGAGGCAGGAGAGGAAATCGTCCTTGCGCGACCGCCGTGCCGCTTCGGCTTCGAACATCTCGTCGAGCATCGCCGGAGAGGAGACCTCTTCGAGCGAGCAGGAGAATACGACGGGCTTTCCCTTCGTGATTTCCGTCTCGAAATAGCCCGTGGTGAGCAGGTCCTCGAGGTAGTCGTAGCCGCGCTCGCGCTCTTCGGTGTATTCGAAATTGTAGTACCAGTCGGGCGCCGGGATGAACTCCGCCCCGGCGTCGGTTTGCAGGTAGAGCCACGGAAAGCCTTCGTAGAGCCGGTTGCGGACGCCTCCGGTGACGGGGAAGGAGCGGCCGTCGGCATAAAAGTTGGCCTTGCTCAGGGTGTGTTTGTCGCGGAAGGCGAGGAACGGCCTCAGGCGCAGTATGGTCTGCGAGCGGGCTTCGAGCAGCGTGTAGCGGATGAGCAACTGTGCGTGGGCATGTATCCAGAGAATCTCCTTACGCAGCAAAACGCCCCCTACACGGTAGGTCAGCGCCGGCAGCGGCGTATAGGTGAAATCGACGAGATATTTGTGCCCTTTCGGCTCGTAGGTCTCCGGAAAACGGTGCAGGGCGAGGTTGAAGGAGTGGTCGTGCTGTACGACGGTTTCGTCCAGCGACGAGAGCATCACGTAGTCGTGCTCGTCGCCCTCCCTCACCGGGCCTACGAAGAGGCCGTGGTATTTCCTCGTGTTGCAGCACACGATGGTGGTGCTCATATAGCCGCCGGCACGGTTGGTCGAGAGCATCTCGCGGCGCAGGGCGTATTCGAGGTTTCCCAGTTGATTCTTGTCGAATTCGAGGACTGACATAAGGCTTTGTATTTTACTGTTCTGTTCTTTGTCCGTTCGCGGCGGGTCGGCCTGCTGCAGGGAATGTTTCCCCCTGAACGTTTCGGAAAGGACGGTTCCGTATCGTATCGACGGACCTGTGCCGTTTCCCTCTCTCCCGGCCGTGTTACGCCCATTTCACCAGCGCGAAATCCATGCGGTGGGGCAGCAGGTCGTTTTTCGGATAGACCCGGATGGCGACGTCGAACGAGCCGGGGAAGGTCGGTATGGAATTGACCGCATACCGGACAAGGCTTCCATCCGTTTCGGTGACGTTGAGGTCCATCCGGTCCAGTATTCGCACCTGTGAATCCGGTTCTATCTGGTCGGCGATGATGAGCTCCACGCCGATGTCCTGTGCATCGAGACCGTCTACGTCCACGACGGCTTCGATACGGTAGGGCGTGTTGACCATGATGGCCTCGCGGCCCACGTCGAACTGTTGTACGCTGACTATCCGGACTTTGTCCCACGCCGCGCTGACGCGTCGTTTCCAGGCGGCTATCCGGCGGGCCATGTCGTAGTCGTCCTTGCGCATCTCCAGGGTACGTGCCCACAGTTTACTGTAGTAGCGTTCCTGGTAATCGGTGAGCATCCGGTTGGTGGTGAAGTTGGCTGCGATGTCGGCCACGCAGCTCTTCATGGCGGCTACCCAGCCGTGGGGAATGCCGTCTTCCCCCCTGTCGTAATAGAGCGGAACGATTTCCTCCTCGATGGTCCGGTAGAGAAGCGCCGCATCGAGTTCGTCCTGGTAGCGCGGGTCTTCGTAGGTCCGTTTCATCGGAAGTGCCCAGCCGGCCCCCTTGCGGTAGCCCTCGACCCACCAGCCGTCCAGCACGCTGAACTGCATCACTCCGTTCATGGCGGCCTTCATGCCGCTCGTACCGGAAGCCTCCTGCGGCCGGGTGGGAGTGTTGAGCCATACGTCCACGCCCTGCACCATGCGCCGGGCGATGTCCATGTCGTAATTGGCGAGGAACATGATTTTTCCTGTGAACTCCGGCATGGCCGATACCTCGATGATGCGTTTGATGAGCTCCTGTCCCGGAATGTCGTTGGGGTGTGCCTTGCCGGCGAAGACGAACCGTACCGGGCGTTCCGGGTTGTTTACGATGGCGGAGAGCCGCGCAAGGTCGGTGAAGAGCAGGTTGGCCCGCTTGTAGGTGGCGAAACGGCGGGCGAACCCTATCGTCAGGGCATCCCGGTCGAACGATTCGATAATTTTCACCATCCCCTGTGGAGAGGTCATGTTGCTCTGTTCCGGTGCGAGGTAATAGTGGCGGATATTCTTTATCAGTTTGGCTTTCTGTTCCATGCGCGTTTGCCAGAACCGTTCGTCCGGAATCTCCCTGGCTTTCTGCCAGGCCTCGATGTCGTATTGTTCGCCGGAGAAGCCCTCCGGGAAATATTCCGCGTACATCCTGCGCATGCTGGAGGCCGTCCAGGTCGGAAAATGAACGCCGTTGGTAACGTAGCCTATGTGGAGTTCGTCGTGGAAATAGCCAGGCCATATACCGCCCAGAATCTCATAGCTTAACTGACCGTGCAGCCAGCTCACTCCGTTGATTTCCTGCGACATGTTGCTTG
>ENA-UONS01003760-UONS01003760.1-human-gut-metagenome-genome-assembly--contig:-CS19-NODE-3760-length-9989-cov-5.492148_pt1 | contig 9989 bp, 8 predicted proteins | sample MGYA00242458_ERZ724005 | MGnify/ENA metagenome assembly ERZ724005
ATATCCAACTATTATCCAAATCGGATGGGAAGATATAAAATTTGCCATACCTTGAAGTGCAAACCCCATAAAAACAACTGGAACAAGTGCTAAAATCGCCAACCCAAGCCAGCCCCAGCCATCATCACTGACTACATATGGTGCACCTTCTTTTGTTTTATCTATATCTCCCCATGGATTTCCAAATGCGCTCATTGATTTTTCCCATACTTAATCCGCAGATAAATGTATCTTATAGTTCCTATGAAAGCAAAAATAATGCCAAGAAAATATGCAAGCGTCAAATATACTACAAACAGCACAACTCCAATAACCACATTTCCCGAAAAAATAGCGCCTATTGCCGTTATTCCAAACAGTCCCTTAACAACCGGCCATCCCCAAACGAACAGTAATACAATAGCAACCCCCATTTCAGCTATACCAGCAATAGCATCTGCCCCACCACTCAAACCAACTGCATGGAGTATCAATGCAACAACCATCAAAGCCAGAATAACAAGCGTGGCAATCGCTCTTGGGTGTAAGAACTGAATCTGATCCTGTTCTGTCTCGCCGAAAAGTTTCCTAAACATTTTTTCCTCCTGTTCTGGTACAAGTCATGTACCTTCAACATTATTGTAATAATATCATCACACACGTATCGTGTGTCATGTCCAAACTCCTATTTCCTGTAATAGTCTACATCAACAATATCCGCATTTTCCCAAAACTCTTCTACCTTTCCGTCAAATTTTGTTTACAGATTTCCTTTTGGGTGTAAACGCTCCAACTTATCTTAATTACATTTTCTTTAAATCATTTATCTTTATATTGATTTTAGTTCTCTTTTCGCGTCTTGTCAACTCATTTCGCGTCCATTTGTTTCTATTTATAGCCGTTTTGTTACAATCAATTTGAAACTGGACTATATAATAACTTTAAAACACCATATCGAGGATCATGCATGACATCATTTGGAGAACGCCTGAAACAACTCATGGAAGATCAGTCTATTTCCCAGCGTGATCTGGCTGCTGCCCTGAACATTTCCAAGTCAACTGTCAGTGGATATGTCAACAGCTACAGAGAACCCGACTTCAAATCCCTTTTGGAAATTGCTTCTATCTTTCATGTAACAACAGACTATCTGCTTGGAAATTCCGATATTCCGTCTCTTCCCATCTCTGCCCATAACAATCAATCCATTCTTTTGCTTTCCTACTTTGAACAGCTCAGTCCTGAAGTACAGAATATCGTCTTAAAAGAAGTAAAAGCACTTACCAAACCATAATTTACAAAAAAGGCAGCGATACCCACTTTTCATGGGATCACTGCCTCATTCAACTCCACTTCTTATTTTATTGCTTTCTTTCAGAGAATCGTAAGCTGCATCATTCTTCCGCCAGTTTTTTGTTACAGGTTTCCTTTTACACCCTATATTCCTAGGCTTTCATCCCGTACTTTGCCGCCATTTGCTCAAATACTTCCGGCTCCATCAACCTTGCGATATACTCTGTGTCCCCATTCTCTGACATTTTGGCAACCAGCTTCAGCGTATTTTCCCGTTCCTGTTTCATTCCTTTTTGAATTCCCATTTTCATTCCACGAGCTTCACCACGCTCTTCTCCCTGTTCCGTAGCATAATTCATCGCGTTGATCCAGTCCCTCTCTGCCTTCTCCTGCCTCATACACTCAATTCTGACTCTTTCGTCCTCTGTCAATGTAATCATCGTCTCCACTGCCTCCTTTATTTTTTCATTTTTCTCTGACAATTCCTGTAGTTCTTCCCAGGTTTCTGCAGTCAGCGTTTTTGCCCAGTCGTACAAGCCCGACTGTCGCTCTCTTTCTTCCGCTTTTTCTGCCTGCCGTAAAGACAGCACACAAAGCTTCATTTTATTTGTAAAAACGCGGTCATGCTCCGTGTCCCACAGCTCGTATACCTGATAAAACGGATTCTTTCCGGATTTCCACAAATCGAAATCAAGAATTCCAATCTGTACCGTTGTTTTCAGGTTTTTATAATCTTCTCCCTTTTTCAGATCCAACAGATTCTCTGCCAGATAATACACTCCACGCTCATTCCAATTTCCCTCATCCAAAACCTGCATCTCCAGATTTACACGGATATTTCCGTTCAAAAGAACCAGAATATCCATAATACAGCTTTTGTGGTCAATATCCTGTCCCAGCAGGATTGGATTCAGGATTTCCAGCGACACGATCTCTTTCAGCTCAATCCGAAGCAGTGCCGCTATCAAATCTTTCAATGCTTCCTGATTTTTCTGAAACACAGTTGCAAACAGATACGCATTCATAAAACGATATCTGATTTTTCCATGCTTCTCCATCAGCTTTTCCGATAATTTTATTTTCTTCTGCAAGCGTTATTTCCTTATAATGTACTTTCTCAATTACTCCATTCCGTATTTATCCATCATCCTCCGATAGACTTCCGGCTCCATCAACCTTGCAATATACTCTGTGTCCCCATTCTCTGACATTTTGGCAACCAGCTTCAGCATACTTTCTTTCGCCTTTTGCATTCCACGCAGTTCGCCCTCTTTCATTCCCTCTTTCATTCCCTCTTTTATTCCAGCACTTTTTCCCTCTTCTCTCAGTTCCTCTGCCCATTCTTCCATCGCTTTACACATATCAATGCTCCCCTTTCCATTTTTCAGATATTTTTCTTTCTTGTCCTGTAGTTCTTTCAGATTTAACATCACGCAGATCATATCGTAAGTCGCTACGTCCATTCTGCTGATCCGATTTAAATACTCTACACCGGTTTTTAATTTTCCCTCCCTTTTCAGCCGGATATAGCGAAGCTGTCTGGCATATTCTGCCAGATCATATTCCATACAGCGAAACGGCATCGTCAAATGCGGCTGATTCTGCGCTTCTGCTGCCAGCAAAACATAACTTTTCTCGTTCCAAAATGCCCGAATCGCATCCCGCTCCCGCCTTCTGGCAGTTGGTCTTTTCACGCGCTCTGACAATCCTTGTTGATAAAACTGCTGTACCTCACACAGGTTGCCTGCCCGCACGACCTCCTCTCCCTGATACAGGCAACCATTGTACAGATCCGCCAACACCTCTGCACGACCTAAATACGCCGTAAAAGCATCGTTTTGTTTCCCCATTCATACCTCCTGCTTTTTCCCTTTTCAGATTGAAATCTGCAGCACCTGCTGCCTGATGAAAACACAGCCCATCTATGCTGTGTTCGATAGAAAAGATAGATTGTCCGATTCGGAAAGAGTGTTCCCGGACAGTTTTTATTTGCGAGTACACACTGACGCCCCTGCGCCTGCTTTGCAGGTGACCCGCCCCTTAGTGGACACGTAAAAACAATAGAATGCACACTCTGCGAGCATTCTATTGTCATGAATCAAATGCCGCCTTCAGCACTCCTTGGTTTCCCTTCGTGTCCACTACAGTTTACCACATTTTCGCAGGAGTTTAAATAGTGAAAAATACGGTACTACTCCTTCTTCATTTTCAGCTCCTGCATAATCCCCATAAAAATGTTCCACGCCACCCGTTCCTGATAAACGCTGTCTGTCAGCAGCGCTTCCTCCTGCGGATTGCTCAAAAATCCGCACTCCACAATGACGATGGGACATGGTGTTTTTTTCAAAAGATAGTAGCTGTCATTCGCCTTTGCCTGCCGATGGTTCTGCGGGTCAAGTCCTTTTACCAGGCGCTCCTGCAGGCGTTTTGCAAGCTGCTTTCCCTCGACACTCGAGGTATAATAAAAAACCTGAGCCCCTTTGATCGCCGGATCAGGATAGCTGTTCTGGTGAATACTGACCGCAAGATCCGCCTTTGCCTCTTCCATCATCGACACTCTCCGCTTCATATCCTGCACTTTTTTCCCGGACGCATTTTCATCATACAGACCGTTACTGTCCGTTCTCGTCATTACAACCGCAACATCCGCCTGCTTTAACAATGCTTCCAACCGCTTCGCAATCGCCAGATTGATTTCTTTTTCCAGAGTTCCGGCTGTGCCGATTTTCCCCGGATCGTCTCCGCCATGTCCCGCATCAACTACAACGCAGTATTTCGTCCGGCTCTGTCTACTCTGCTCCCTCTCTACCCGAAACTTTCCGGTCAGCACAGCGGCCTGTCTGCCTGTAAAAAAAGCGGCAGTAAAAAATACTGCCGCCGTTATCAGAGAAAAAAGACTCTGCATTTCTTTTCGTCCCATACCTGAAAAAGCCTCACCCGCTTTTTTCTATTGTATGGCATCTTCCGCTTCTCTATGTCTGTTTACCGCGCAAGGGCCCCGTCAGTCTGCATAGCACCTCAGTGCATAACACTTCGGTGCGCGGCATCCCCCGCCGTATTCCTTATTCTATTTTCCGGTTTACTCTGCCGCAAATCCACTGATAACGCCCCAGATATTTTTGCGTCCATCATCAAAGCCCAGCTTCCATGCTGCAATGCCGCCCAGGTTGTGCTCCTTCATCACGTTGACTTTGGCTTCCAGGGACTGCTCGTCCTCCAGCCAGATCTGCACGGTTCCGTCGCTCGTCTCAAACTCTACATAGTTCTGTCCAACGCTGTTGTCCCAGGTCGCAGCCGCCTGATTTTTATTCATGTAATCATAAGCAGTCTGAATCCCGACTGCACGGCTCGTCACCGCACCGTCCTCTGCAGTCGTCCAGATTCTTGTATACAGCGGAACTGCGTTGATGACTTTCTCCGAAGGAACCTCCTGCGTCATCCGCTCAATTCCTTCGGTCACATAGCCAAGGGAAGCTACGGAACCGGCAACCTCAGAACCGCCCCAGTGCTCGTCATAACCCATGATAATCACATAGTCTGCCATCACGCCCTGCTCCGCCCATTTATAATGTGCGTTATAGTTGTGGGGCACATAGTTATCGACGGAAAGCACAAGCCCCTTCTGTCTGCACGCTACGGACAGCTCCCGGATAAACTGGATATAATCCTGGCTTCCGTCCTCGGTCACCTTTTCAAAATCCACATTGATTCCATCAAAGCCGCAGCGATCTGCCTCACTCATCAGAACCTCGATAATCGCAGTCCGCTTACTCGTATAAGATAGAATTTCCTGCGGGTCAACGCCGTTATCCTCACGATGCGTAAAATCATCAATCAGCGCCCACACCTCCAGACCGAGGGCGTGTGCCTGCTGCACATAGGAGGGGCTGGCAATCCCATCCACAACCCCCGTATTATCGTAAAGAGAATACCAGGTCGGAGAAATTACATTAACGCCTGTCACACCGCTCATAACGCCCGGAAACGTGGAATTTGCCGACTCTACGGTCACCTGATGCCACGCCAGATCGATTTTATGGTCCCGCAGATTGCCGGTATAATCCGGCTCCACATATCCGGTGTCCTTCACCGGAGTTTCCTCTGCCGGATCTGTCAAGTGCTTTTTCTGGACATAGCCGATATAGCCATCCTGCGTCTGCACCTGATCCCAGTTTTCCATCTCCTCCAAAACAGTGACCTTCGTCCCTTTTTCCAGATTCTGCAGAACCTCACTCTTGACGCCGCCCCTGACACGAAGTGCTGTGTTCTTCTTCAGCTCTGCGCTCTGAAGCGTATCCCAATTGGTCGTCAAAACAACCCGGTTGGGCTCTGTATACAATGCATAATTAAAATCCGAATACTGCTTTACATAATCCAGCGCAAGCCAGACGTCCCCGTCCTGCTCCACAGCCGCTGTATATCCGTCTGCAGTCTGCTCCCCGATTCCAATCTGTACCGTTTCCTCCGGGAGGGTATACAAAAGCAGCTTTTCATTATGATCCACATAAAACCGCTCATTAAGCATCTCATGAACCGTATCCAGCTTCAGATAGCAGCGTTCATCCTGCAGCAATCCCTTTTCCTCTGTCAGCTCCTGATTCCAGACAATCGCGACCTCCTGTGAACCGTTCAGCCCGAAATATACGTTTAAATCCGCTTCTTCCTTCGAACCGGAATATCTCTGGAACAAAAAAACGCCCGCAGCGCCTGCCAGAATCAGAACAATCAGCAACAGTCCGATTAACACCGGTATTACTTTCCTTTTCATTTGTCTGTATCTCCTGTGTTTTCTCTTTTTCACCCATACACGTTATAGTGTAACACACCTTCCAGACAGCGTCATTACAAATTTGTCGGATTTTCAGAGGATCTGCCGCAATCTGTCCCTGTCCGGACCGCCTGAAAATACGACAACCGACAAAACGTCCATCTCTTTTTGTACACTCTCTGTTTCGAACGAACCGCAGAATACTGTCCGGCATTCCGAACAGTATTCCCGATCCGCTAAAGGTCCGGCTACGATCCACAGACCGCCTGTAAACCGCAGCTTCTCCAATATCGGCTTTCTGCAGCATCTATGGAAATGGGGTTCCTTTTTCTACGCTTTTCCAAACCGATATCAGTACCTCCAACCATTCATGACATTCCTATCTGTTTACCATTTTGTCACTTCATCGTACCGGACTTCGCAGAGCTTTCCTTCCTCATCCATGACAAAATCCGGCATGTATACCGCCTTTTCCCGCATGCAGCAGGTTCGGATAATTTCCCTCGGCGCAGTTTTTTTCCCATTCAGATAAAATCCGACGCCTTCCTGTTCCATCTGCTCCAGCATCCGTTCCCAGGTATCCGTTTTTAATCTTCCCATGGCAGTTCTCCTTTGCCAATGCGCTTTTGTCCCAAAAAGGAGCCGCGTGATATATATTCCTGTTCAGATCTGACACAAAAGCGAAAACGATAACGAGATGGATAGACTGTGTCCTGACACCTATACAAGCACCAAATAAATAGTCGTAAAAATGTTAAAAAATACTTCATCGTTATGATAATTGGTAAATTTTGAATTTTTGAATTTCCGATAGAGTCACATAACTCTACGAGACTGCTACATACTATAAAGAATGATGAGAACAACTTTGCCGCTGATGTTCTCTCATAAGAATGCAGCCATATCAGCATGGCTGTCCCTGATGATTGGTATAAAATCGGTATCCTGCAAACCTCCGCTCCGACACGGACTGTCCGGAACCATCTCTGGCTTGTATTATAACGGATTCCGACCCTACAATCAAGCAATTTCTAAAAAAACAAGAAACTGTTTCCCCATGCGCTTGACTTTTGCACTTTCTTGTGTATATGATAACTCTCACAGGAACGCAAATTTTTCGTTTCTGTGCGTCACACCGGCAGGATTCCGTAAGTATTTTATAAAGTAAGGATGTGATTATATGAAAATAGAAAAAGTGAATGACCATCAGATCCGCTGTACCCTGACCAAAGCCGATCTGGCTGACCGGGAGCTCAAAATCAGCGAGCTGGCATACGGCACTGAGAAAGCCAAAAGCCTGTTCCGCGACATGATGCAGCAGGCCTCCGCCAAATTCGGATTTGAAGCGGATGACATTCCTCTTATGATAGAAGCGATCCCGCTCAATGCCGACTGCATCGTTTTAGTAATCACCAAAGTGGAAGATCCAGAGGAGCTCGACACGCGCTTTTCTAAATTTGCTCCCGCAATGGAGGATGACGACGAGATTGATCCCGACGATTTTTCCGATAGCAGCTCTGACAACACCGACAGTATTTTCGACCTGTTCCGTCAGATCCAGGAAAGCCGTCATGCACAGGCTGCAGGCACTCCGACAGCCCCTGCTTCCAAAGAAGACAAAACCACAGCTACAGCAGAGGTAAAACAGCCTCAGGAGGCACGGATTTTCTCCTTCCCTTCCATGCACACGCTGCTTCGCCTTTCCCATGTGGTGAACGATTTTTACACCGGTCACAATACCCTTTACAGAAACCGTAAAAACGACTCTTATCTGCTGATCCTCAAAATGGATCAGACTTCCGTAAAGGATTTCAACCGGATCTGCAACATTGCTTCCGAATACGGTCGTCTTGAGCGCTCTGCTGCCGGCAGCGAAGCATATTTTAAAGAACACTATGAACTTGTGACGGAAAACAACGCACTGGACTTCCTGCCGAAGCTTTTTTACAGCGCGCGTTTCCTTTATTATCTGCGCACCGCCTCTTTTTTATTTTTTAAATTCCAGAATCTTCTTCGCATTCTGAATTCTGTCCTCTGTCGGAGGTTCTACCCCCTCCAGCTTATAGGGAATTCCAAGCTCTTTCCATTTGTATGCGCCAAGTGTATGGTACGGAAGCACCTCAACCTTGGTAACCGTTTTCAACGTATCAATAAACTCTCTTGTACGAATCAAATACTCATCTTTATCCGTAATGCCGGGAACCAGTACGTGACGGATCCACATCTTGATACCCTGATCGGAAAGATATCTTGCACAATCCAGAATATTTTTATTCGTATGACCGGTCAGTTTTTTGTGCTCTTCATCATCGATATGCTTGATGTCCAGCATAACCAGATCGGTGTACTTCAACAGCTCGTTAAATTTGGAGAAAAACGGCTCTTCTCTTGTAAACGGTTGTGCGGAAGTATCCAGCGTCGTATTGATGCCGCGCTCATGCGCTTTTCGGAACAGATCAATCAGAAAATCAATCTGCAAAAGCGCCTCACCGCCGCTGACGGTGATGCCGCCTTCTTTGCCCCAGTAGCTGCGGAAACGTTCTGCCTTGTCCAACAGTTCGTCTGCCGTCATCAGGTTATCCGTCTCCGGATTCCAGGTATCTACGTTGTGGCAATACTGGCAGCGCATATTACATCCCTTTAAGAAAATCAGATAACGGATTCCGGGACCATCTACTGCCCCAAAAGACTCCAACGAGTGAATTCTGCCTTTAATCATATCGTCCTTTCCCTGCCTTGCAGGCATTCACTGCGGATATGCGTCAGACATCGCTGCAGTCATCCCCTGCGGGCAGCACGAGGTATTCCTTTTGCTGTATTTTACTATCCATTATTCCACATAACGGATGTTTTATGCTCGACCAGGGATCTGGTCGAACACGGAGGGCTTTTCTCGACCAGATCCCTGGTCGAGAAAAGGAGCCGGGCAAGCTGCCCGACTCCTTTAAAATACACCTGTTAAAAACTGTAGTTAAATTACAGAGACTTATGGCAGGTTCTTGCGATAACGTCATCCTGCTGTTCCTTGGTCAGGCTGATGAACTTAACAGCGTAACCAGATACACGGATGGTGAAGTTAGCGTACTCAGGCTTCTCAGGATGAGCCTGTGCGTCTAACAGCTTCTCTGTACCGAATACGTTTACGTTCAGATGATGAGCACCACGATCGAAGTAACCGTCCATAACTCTTACCAGAGTGGTCTTCTGCTCATCCAGGTCGTGACCCAGAGCGCTGGGAGCCATGGTCTGAGTATTGGAGATACCATCCAGAGCGTACTCGTAAGGCAGCTTAGCAACAGAGTTCAGGGAAGCCAGCAGGCCGCTCTTCTCTGCACCGTAAGACGGTGAAGCACCAGGAGCGAAAGGTGTGTATGCCGGTCTGCCATCCGGAAGAGCGCCGGTAGCCTTACCATATACTACGTTAGAAGTAATGGTAAGTACGGAAGTTGTAGGCTCGGAGTTTCTGTAGGTCTTGTTCTTCTTGATCTTCTCCATGAAGGTCTTCAGAAGCCATACAGCAAATTCGTCTGCTCTCGGATCATCGTTACCGTATTTCGGGAAGTCGCCTTCGGTCTGGAAGTCAACAGCACAGCCCTGCTCGTCACGGATAACTTTAACCTTTGCATATTTGATAGCGGACAGAGAGTCAGCTACATGGGACAGACCTGCAATACCGGTAGCGAATGTTCTTCTTACATCGGTATCGATCAGAGCCATCTCAGCTGCTTCATAGTAATATTTGTCATGCATGTAATGAATCAGGTTCAGGATGTTTACATACAGAGATGCACACCAGTCAAGCATGATATCATATTTATGCATAACTTCATCGAAATCAAGGTACTCGGAAGTAATAGGAGCGATTTCCGGACCACACTGCATATGTTTGCCGTTCTTGTCCAGATGCTTCTCATCCTTACCACCGTTGATAGCGTACAGTAAGCACTTA
>ENA-UONS01003774-UONS01003774.1-human-gut-metagenome-genome-assembly--contig:-CS19-NODE-3774-length-9971-cov-4.196349_pt1 | contig 9971 bp, 7 predicted proteins | sample MGYA00242458_ERZ724005 | MGnify/ENA metagenome assembly ERZ724005
CCTGCTTGTAAGCGTATACACAGTCGTAAGCGTCAGCTGCGTACTGGTTCGGGGTTTCGCCGAACTGCTCCTTGTACTTCTTAACGAAGGAAGCGGTCTTTTCATCGGTGGAGTTTGCGTTGAACGGGGTCATCAGCATCAGGCCCTCAGCCAGAGAGGTATCAAAGCCTTCAAGGGTCAGGATGCCGTCCATGCCGTCTACGCCGAAGAAGGTGGTCTGGAAGCCCATGTTATGCGCCTGCGTCAGGATGAGGGAAGCCGGCTGGTAGTAGATCGGCAGGAACACGAGCTCCGCGCCCTTGCTCTTGGCGTCGTTCAGCTGTACGGAGAAATCGTTCGCAGAGGAATCGGTAAAGGTCATGTCGGAAACGACCTCGAGACCCTTGGTCTTTGCCTCTTCTACGAACTTGTCGTGGATACCGGTGGAGTAAACGTCATCGTTCTTCCAGATGATAGCGATCTTGGTGCCGAGCTTCTTCTCTGCGATCTTGTCAGCAGCCAGAGTACCCTGCGCCGGGTCAATGAAGCACATCTGGAACATATTGTCCTTGCCCTCGGTGGTACCGGTGGAGGAAGCGGACGGGGTCAGAGCGAAAATGCGGTCGCTGTAAGTCTCTGCTGCGGTAGCCTCGCACGGCTTGGAGGTTACGGAGCCGAGGGACAGCTGCATGCCCCAGTCCTTCAGGGTGTTGTAGGCGTTAACGGCCTTCTCGGCGTCGCCCTCGTCGTCCTGATAGTTCAGCTCGAACTGAATATCGCCGCCTTCGGCGTTGATCTCGTCAACCGCGATCTGTGCGCCGTTCTTGCAGGCGTTGCCGTAAATTGCGGCTGCGCCGGTCAGCGGGCCGGTGCCGCCGAGCTTGAAGGCTGCGCCGGAAGCGGAGCTGTCGGTCGAGTTGTCTGCACTGTCGGAGCCGGTGGAAGCGGAAGAACCGCAGCCGGTCAGCGCCGCAGCCAGCATTGCGCCGGCCAGAAGCATACTGAGTGTCTTTTTCATGGTGATTTCTCCTTTTCATCTCTGGAATGGAGGTTTTCCTATCCATCCCGTCTGATTATTGTGTTTATTATACTACTCTCTCGGCTCATCGGCACGTTTTTTTTTGAGTTTTCAACAATTTCAGATAATCTACCGATTATTAAAAAATCAATTCGTTCATTTTTGTGTTTTCTGCATAAAGACATTTGTCCGTATCGCAAGGAAGGATGCAGTTTTTTCTCCCCGTGCAGTCCGTTCTGCGATGTGTCCCGCAGGCGTGTTTTCCTGTCCGTTTCCGGAGCTTTTCCTCTACAAAAAAACCGGGGAGCCTGTCCCCGGTTTGAACCTGTCGAAAAAACTATCGTTTTCCGACAATCTGTATTCTGACTGCGCAGAACACGAGTCGTCCGAAAGTTCCCATGCGGAAACCTTCTCCCTCCGGACGCAACAAAACCGAGGTACACGCCCTCGGTTTTGATGCGCCTGCGAGGCTCTTACTCCTGCGCGAGCTCCCTGCCGAACGGCAGGATGTGCATACGGTATTTCTGCTTGTCGACCAGCAGCGTGCGGTCCGCGATCGGCATGAGGTCTGCGACCTTGTCCGGCGGCGTGCAGATGACCGCCTGAAGCCCCATCCCCCGCAGCAGGCGCACGCTTTCCACAATGCGCTCGCTGTCCATCTTGTTGAACGCCTCGTCGAACACCACGAGCCGCACGGTGTTGCCCAGACTCGAGGTATCGCTGACGCGGTAGAGCTGCGCGAAGGAGGCGAGGACCGAAATATAGAACGGCGTCTGCGTCTCACCGCCCGATTTCGTGCCCATGGTCTGCGAAAGCAGCTGCTTCGAGCCGTTCTGGTCGGTGGTCTCGAGATCAAATTTCAGATAGGTGCGGAAATCCGTGTAGCGCTCGATGTTTTCCTGCAGCTCGCTCTGCCTGCGGGCGCTCGGCTGCGTATCGTCCGCCATCGTGATCTGGCTGAACAGCCTGTCGATCAGCGGGCCGTATTTCTCCTGGAACTGCGCGGAGAACAGCGTAATATCGCCCTCCATCAGCTCGGGCGCCATGATCATATCGTAGTAATCCGCGTAATCCGGGCTGCGGTCGACGCGGAACTGATAGCTGTCCGTGCCGAACTGTGCCTGCCGCAGCGCCCGGTTCAGATTTCTCACCTGCGCCTGCACCTGCTCGATGCTGCTCTTGAGCCGGGAGAGGAAGTCGTTCTGAAACTGCTCCATCGCGCTCTCGCGCGCCGCCCTGATCTTGCGGCGGTAGCGCGGCAGCTCGCTCTCCTCGAGCGCACGGCGCTCCGCGTCGAATTCGTCGTTGTCGAGCGCCTCCGTGCGGAACGGGCACGGCGCAAAGCGCTCGGCATACGCGCGGCGCGCCGCGAACAGGCGGCTGCGTGCGGACTCCGTGTCCTTCTCGGCCTGCTCACGGCTCTCGGAAAACGCATGGAGCACATTTTCCGGCTTTTTCAGCCGCGCAAGCTCCATGCGGTAGCGCGGCACGCCGGTTTCGTCGCGGTACGCCTCGGTGTACTCCCGCTCGAGCAAGGTCTGCATCTCGCCGCGCTCGCGGTACTGCCCGGGCAGGATCTCATCCGTCAGCTGACGGATGCGCTCATCGAGCTGACCGCGGAGCGAGATCTGCTCCTCCTTCTGCCGGCTCAGCGCATGGATCTCCCCGCTCAGGCGCTCGATCAGCGCTTCCTGCTCCTCGATCCACATCAGATTGATATGCCCGCGCTGCTCCTCGAGCGCCGCATTTTCCTCGCGTATCTCCTCGACGCGCAGGTAATCGCCCTGTCGTTCGGGCACGACCTTCTGCACGAAATACGGCAGCAGGAGCGGCTGCTTCTGCCGGGACAGCACGGAAAAGACCGGCTCCCTGCGTGCAAGCTCGCCCTCGAGCTGCGCTGTTTCCTCCTCGAGACGGCGGATGCGCAGCGTGACCGCATAGCGGCCGATAAAGGCGTCCTCCATCCTCTCGCGGCTGAGCGCGCGGGCAACATAACCCTGATACAGCATGCCCTCCGCCGTGATCGCGGTCTTGTACTGCCGCAGCTCGTCGACCGACGCGCAGCACTTCACGCGCCCGAGCAGATAGTCCACATAGATGCGCGCGAGCGGGTTTTCGGTCTCGACCTTTCCGGCAAGACTGCCGTCCATGGGACGGAGCTTTTCCTTTTCGCGCAGGCTGCCAATGTCGACAAGGCCGAAGGCGCGGAATTTCGGGTCGCGCCTGATGCTGTCGTAAAGGTGCAGCGCCTGCGGATAATACGCCGGCTCGACAAGGAAATACAGCTTCTGGCTGCCGAGATAGCCCTCGACCGCGCCGCGCCATGCTTCGTCCGCGATCTCAAGCACGTCCGCGAGGATGTCGACGGCGACCGGCGAGCCGACCTGCTGCGCAAGCTCGCTCTCGAGCCGCGCCCGGCACGCCAGCAGGCCGCGCGGATAGTCCTTGACGTTATCGCGCAGACCGGCGAGCACCTTTTTCCTCTTCCCGAGCTGCTCCCGCGCCTCCGTGAGACGGTCTCCGAGCCGGTGAGATGCCTCCTGCATGGCGTTCATCAGCGCGTCCGTCGCCTGCTGCGCCGTCTCGAATATGCTCTGCGGCTGCGCGAAAATGCTCATTTCGCCGCTCCTCAGTGGCTCATATGCGCCGCGCACCTGCTGCGCCGCCTCGCAGACGGCGTCGAGGGAGCCTTCCTCGTCCCAGCTCAGGACCGTCTCTCCGAGATGCTCGAGACGCAGCGCCTCACGCTTGATCTCGAGCGCCTCGTTCTCCAGCCTGCGCGTCAGCTTTTCCTGCTCGTCGAGCAGACGGCGTCCTGCCCTGTCCAGCTCCTCAAGCTCCCGGCAGGCATTGCTGCTGTCCTTTTTGCGGATGTATTCCTGCCGCTGCGCCTCCTTCTGCTGCACCTCGGCCGCCAGACGGTCGATCTTCTGCTGCGCCGCCGCGCGTTTCTCGCTGCACGCGCGCTTTTCCTGCTCGCGGCCGTCGATCTGCGCCTGAAGCGTCTCGCTGCGCGACCATTGCACAAGGAACGACTCGAGCTTCCGGCGCCCGGCCGTGTCCCGCATCTCTCCGTACAGCTTCGCGATCTCGTTCAGCGCGGCGAGCTTTTCCTCCTGCCGCTGCGCCATCTGCTCATGACGCTTGTAGTCGCGGATATTCTGCTGCATCGCCTCGATGTCCGGCTTGTCCGGAACATCGCAGATATTCTCGGTGATAAACTGCTGGATATCGACGATCGGGCGGAAGGAGACCGCCTTTTTCAGCATGCGGAACACCTGCTCGGTATGTACATTCCAGCGCGAGAGCAGATTGCGGCGGTATTCCCACTGGGTCTCGCAGACCTCCGCCCGGCGGCAGTTCTCCTTGAGAAAGCGGCGCAGGCCGGGCAGGTCGATGGCCTCCCCGTTCTCGATGAAGCAGTTTTTCGGCAGCGTGCCGGTGTAAATAAAGAAATGGTCGCGGCGGCTGCCGTCGCGGCGGCAGTCGAACATGACGCCGCACACAAAGCTGCTGCGCTCCGCATCATCATAAAACTCGCAGGCGATATAGCTCGAAAAATCCTTTCCGCGGCGCGAGCGCGGATTGTTCTCGTCTATGTCGGCGCGCAGATAACCGTCCAGCGTGCGCTGCGAGCGCTCGTTCGCGGCGAGATTGAAGTTCCGCGCGTTGGTCTCGCCGAGGAGCACGATCTGGAGCGCGTCGATGACGGTGGACTTGCCGGCGCCGTTCCTGCCGGTCAGGAAGTTCACGTCCCCTACCTCGATCAGCTCCCTGTCGAAATACAGCCAGTTAATCAGCAGTATTTTCTTCAGCTTCTTCATCGGCGTTCTCCTCCTTTCTCAGCACAGCCGCCGCCTCGTGCAGTCTCTCCGCGGAAACGGCAGTCAGAATGGTCGGCAGAATGGCAAAGCGGCAGTCCGGCTGATTGTATCTGCCCTCGATGCGCTGGATGACGGCGTGGTTCTCGAACACGAGCATCGCGCGTCTGAATTCATCCATGTTCGGCTTTGCCGGGAGGATGGCGTAGTCGGTCACGACCTTTTCGAGCACCTCGCGCACGGTGCACAGCGCGTCCTGTTCCAGTCCTAGACGCTCCTGACTTTCGTCGTACAGCATACGCAGCGCGAGCAGGATGGCAGTCTCTCTCTTGGAGAGGATGAGGCGGTTGGCCTCGTCCGTGTTGATGACGTAAAAGCAGCCGTTCGCCTCGTCGTGCCGCAGATCCCAGTCGAGCAGACTGAGATAATCGCGCACGGCCTCAAAATGGATGGACAGAAAGATATAGTCCGGGTTGTTCAGGCGTTCCCTGCCCGGGCGGTACAGCGTGCGCACGACAAAGGTGCGGCTGAGCAGCTGATTGCAGACCGACTTGAACTGCTGAAGCTCCTTCGCGGTCGCGCTGCTTATAAAATCCAGATTCATTTCTCGTTCTCCTTCCGGCTGAACTGCACCTTTGGAATGGAATATCCGTTTTCACAGACCGAGCCGCCGAGCTCCTCGACCTGATACGCCGCCCGCCTCGAGCCGCCGGACAGCACGGCGAGCAGGCTCATCACATAGTCCCTGTCATTCTCGAGCGGAATGTCCGTCGACAGGCAGGTATCCCGGTCTCCCAGCCAGCCCTGCACACAGGCGGCGACGGCGGCGCGGCCGTATTCCGAGCGCAGCAGCGCGGCCGCCTGTGCGGCGGAGGCGGCGTCGGTTTCGTTCTCCTCGATCAGCACCGCAGCGGCTCTCGACCGCTTTCCCGGGCGTTTCCGGTACCACAGGCTCTTTTCCGACAGATACGACTGCTCATACAGCTGAAACACCGGCCGCAGCCTGTCGGTCAGGCCGTCCGCCCTGCGGCTGTGCGAGAGCGCGGTCAGCACGGTGTCGAGGTCGCCGCGAACGTTCTGCTCCCGGCTCGTGAGGTTTTCGATCTTCTGCGTCGCGGCACGGGTATAGCGGCGCACCTGTGCGTCGATCTCATCGAGATAGTCGTGCTCCAGATCGTCATAGCACTCCTGCACCCAGAATATCCGGCGCAGGATATCCGCGCGGCAGTCCTCCATCGTGCCGCCGCGCCGCTCCTGCTGCGCCGCCCTCGCCATGGCGGCGAGCTGCTCGTCGTCCTCCGCCCAGCGCATGAGCACCGTGCGGATGGGCACGCGGTATTTCGGCACGGAGTCCTTGATCTTGAGCGGACGGATGTACGCCTCGATGACCTTCTGACCGAAATCATCGAAATAGGACGAAAGCACTTCGCCGACGTCGTGCAGCTCGAGCTGCATCTGAAAATAGTGCTTTACGTTGTGATAGACCAGCCGGAGCAGGCGGATGAGCGCCTGCGTATTGTCGAAGGCCGTATAGACCGCCGCCATCTTCTCATAGGCAGAGCCGGTCTCGTCCGCGACCCGGAGCGCGGAATAGGTGCCGAACACATAGGAAAAGCCGCGCGCCGGCCTGTCATCGCGCAGCTCATGGAACAGCTCGAGCAGACGGCTCGCGTAGCCCGGCACGGTGATATACTCCCGGAAATCCGGGCCGCGCTCCTTCTCGAACCAGCCCTTCGCGCACAGCTTGCGGATGAGAAAGCGCGCGCGGCCGGAAATATCGCGCAGCTCGTTTTCGTCGATGTCCTCGCCCTCGAAGGTCGCGTCCGCGAGCTGCTGCTCCAGACGGCTGCGCAGCATGGAGTACAGCTCGTCCTCGGGCAGCTTGAGCTTTTGCCGGTAGGCCATGCAGAGCACATCGAGCGCGTCCGCATATAGCGCCCGGTTCGGGGACGCGAGCGGCGAGAACAGCTCGTCCGGCACGGCTTCAAAAAATTTCATAAACGGTATCCTCCTGCGGAAGGAGCCCTTCCGCTCGTTTTTCGTCTGATACAATTATACGGTTTCCGCGCAGATTTTACAATGCACAGCTTGTCGGAAAAGTCCCTTTTCACGCAAAAGCGGTCCGGTCTCCCCTGCCGCATTCCGCGCGCTCTCCTGCTGAGCTGCCGCAGAGCGCCCTCGGCGGGCGCGTCAGAAAAACGAAAGCGGCCCGCCGTCCGCGTTTTGCAGACAGCAGGCCGTTCCCGGAGGAGCATCCGCGTCAAAGTCCGGCCCCGGAGGCCGCGAGCGCGTCCATCTCCTCCTGAAGATAGCGGAAGAACAGCGCAGCGTGATAGCCGTCCGCAACGGCGTGCGCGATCGACAGCGCGACCGGCATTCTGACCGCGCCGCCGCTCTCCTCATACCTTCCCATCACGATAATGGGAAAGAAGGCCGGCTCGCTGCTGCCCGTCACGCGGCTGCCGCAGCCGGTGAACGAGACCCACGGCGTGCAGGAAACGCAGTAGAAGTTCGACGGCTGACCCGGCTTCGCCTTGATGCCGTGATTGCCGCCGAAGGTCTGCATATCCGCCGTGACCGCGCGGTAGAACGTGCCGAAATCGTCGGAGAAATCCGTCCAGCAGTCGGAAAACGTGCAGTCGTCCGCGTGAAAGATCGTGTAGTTGGGAACGACCCGGTCCCAGACGCACAGCTCGCCGTCCGCGTTCCGGAACATACGGAAATTCTCGATGCGACCGAGCGTCCGGGTGACGCAGTAGATCGCCGCAGGGTAAAAGCGGTATCCGTTCGCGCGGCAGAAACCGAGCAGATTTTTCACGTTTACGGGTGCGGTCATGTTGAATTCGACCTTGAGTGTCTGCGTGTAATAGCGGTAGTGCTCACGGCGCGGCCAGGTTGCCATGTCGATTTTTGTGTAGTGCTCCATTTTCGGCTGTATCTCCTTTTGTACTGCGGCAGATCGGATGGATATATACTTCCATCATACCGCAAACACGCGGAAACGCAAGCGTTTTTTGCGGCGGATCTCCCGAAGGACAGAAAAGCGCCGTTTCCCGGCTGTCTCCTGCGCAATATGGAGAACGATTGAAAAAGGGCGCACTGTCGTGCTATAATAACAGCAGAATATCCCGAAGGAGGAAGTTTGATGATTGAGGTAAATGCGATGGGCGAGGCATGCCCGATCCCGGTCGTAAAAACACTGCACGCGCTGCAGGAGCTGAACGGCGCCGGCACGGTACAGACACTCGTGGACAACGAGATCGCGGTGCAGAATCTGACGCGCCTTGCAGAGAGCAAGGGCTGCACCATCCGGACCGAAAAGCGCGGCGAAAAGGAGTTCTGCGTGACCATCACGACCAAGGGCGCGGTCGCGGAGAGCGGAGACGAGGAAATTTCCTGCACCGTACCGGCCGCGCAAAAAAAGACCGTCGTTGTCATTTCTGCCGACCACATGGGCGAGGGCGACGACGAGCTGGGCCGCATCCTGCTCAAGGGCTTCCTGTTCGCGCTCACCCAGCAGGAAAAGCTGCCGTCGACCCTCCTGTTCTACAACGGCGGCGCGCGCGTTACCTGCGAGGGCTCGCCGTCGCTCGAGGATCTGAAAAATCTCGCCGCGCTCGGCGTCGAGATCCTGACCTGCGGCACCTGCCTGAGCCACTACGGCCTGACCGACCGGCTTCAGGTCGGCGGCGTTACCAACATGTACGTTATCACCGAAAAGCAGATGCAGGCCGATCTGGTCCTTCGTCCGTGATGCGGCGCAGACGGCCGGTGCTCGTGATCGCGTTTTCCTCGACCGAGCAGGCGCTTGCCGCAGAGGCGCTGTTTACGAACGGCGGCCTGCCCGGGCGCATGATCCCCATCCCGTCGCAGGTCAGCGCCGGCTGCGGTCTCGCATGGAAGGCGGAGGTCGACGAAAAGCCGCAGCTCCTTGCGGCTCTGGCGCAGGCAGGCTGTGGCTACGAAACAGACGCGGTCGTCCAAATGTACGGCTGACAAAGGGAGACAGACATGATCTATCTGGATAATGCGGCGACAACGCTGCACAAGCCGCCGGAGGTTGCCGAGGCGGTGAAAAACGCGATACTGACCGCCGGGAATGCCGCACGGGGCGCGCACGGCGCGTCGCTGTCTGCGTCGCGCATGGTATTCGAGACGCGGAGCAGACTGGCGGAGCTGTTCGGCTGTCCGCGCGCGGACCATGTCGTTTTCACGGCAAACTCGACCGAGGCGCTGAATATCGCGGTCTACGGACTGATTTCGGCGGGCGATCACGTCATTTCGACCGATCTGGAGCACAATTCCGTGCTGCGCCCGCTGTACGATATGCAGACGCGCGGTGCGGCGGTCGATTTTGTCCGCGCGGACCGCCGCGGAAACATCCGATACGAGGACATGGAGGCGCTGTTCCGCCCGAACACAAAGGCGGTCGTCTGCACGCACGCCTCCAATCTGACCGGAAATATGCTCGATATTGCCCGGATCGGCGCGATGGCGCACGCGCACGGCGCGCTTCTGGTGATCGACGCCTCGCAGACCGCCGGAGCGGCGCCGATCGATATGCAGAAAATGGGCATTGATGTGCTCTGCTTTACCGGCCACAAGGGTCTGATGGGGCCGCAGGGCACCGGCGGCCTGTGCATCCGGCCGGGCGTGGAGCTGCGGCCGCTGCTGCGAGGCGGCACAGGCGTGCACTCCTACGACCGGGAACAGCCGCAGGAATATCCGGCACGGCTCGAGGCCGGAACGCTCAACGGTCACGGTCTTGCCGGACTGCACGCAGCGCTCGATTTTATCCTGCGGCAGGGCGCAGAGTCCATCGGCGCACGGGAGCGGCAGCTGATGCGCCGGTTTTACGAGGGCGTGCGCGGCATTCCCGGCGTGACAGTCTACGGTGATTTTACCGCGCCGGAGCGCGCGGCGATCGTGACGCTCAACATCCGGGATTACGACTCGGCCGAGATCGCGGATATTCTGGCCGAGGACTACGGCATCGCGACACGGGCCGGAGCGCACTGTGCGCCGCGTATGCACGAGGCGCTCGGCACGGTGCAGCAGGGCGCGGTGCGGTTCAGCTTTTCCTTCTTTAATACGGAGGAGGAAGCGGACGCCGCTGTTTCCGCCGTCCGGGAACTTGCCGAGGAATAAAGCGC
>ENA-UONS01003777-UONS01003777.1-human-gut-metagenome-genome-assembly--contig:-CS19-NODE-3777-length-9965-cov-9.804642_pt1 | contig 9965 bp, 13 predicted proteins | sample MGYA00242458_ERZ724005 | MGnify/ENA metagenome assembly ERZ724005
AGCAGCTCGATACCACCGAGGACGATGTCCGAGAGGAAGTTGCCGCGGATTACGCACCGAAAATGGAACTGTAATGCAAATACAGCGCAAGAGCAATGGATCAGCCGCTTTGCGAATCGCAGGGCGGCTGATCCTTTCGTTCCCTTGCCTGTTGGCTGCGGACGGCGTAGCCGCTTTGGTGGTATCGCTTCTGTTTTGCCATGCTTCTTCGTTAGACTTGGTGAATAGCTTTCCGCGCCTTCTTCCGGTATGCTTTGCTTGCAAAATCGAGGAAAGGAGCAGAACCGATGGCCCTGCCCAGCGCAGATTTCAGCGCGGTTTTCGCCTGCATCTCATTTGCCCATGACAACAACGCGTCTAAAACAGGTTTCTCCTGCTCCAGCCGCTTTTCATATCGCTCCTCCGGTGTCAGCTCTGCAAACGCCTGCTCCAGCTTGAAAAGTCGAGAGCAATGGCATTACCTCGGATTCAGAGCGCGGCCATTGATACGCGCCCTGCTCCAGTCGCTTGTACAGCAGGATGAAGCCATCCTTTTCCCAGTACAAGCCCTTGATGCGGTCTCGCCGCCGTCCGCAGAACAAAAACAGCGTGTTGGTAAATGGATCCAGTTCAAACTGCTGTTGGACGAGCCGCGCCAGACCATCTATGCCTTTACGCAGATCCGTGTAGCCGCAGGCAATATAGACTTTGTCTGCGCCGGGAAAATCGTTCAGCATGGGCGCAGAAGCTCCACCAGCATTTTCAGCTGTTCCGCGTCACAACCGGGGTAAATGTCCAGACTGGCACTGCCAATATGCAGCGTGGCGCAACGTTCCGCTACGTTGCATGATACCTGTTTCGGCGCCGGCAGCTCCGCAAAGGTCACGGCCGTTGATGGCGGTGCTCCGTTTTTCCGCACGCCTGTCAACAGTTCACGTTCCCAACGGTAATAGGTGGCTGTCGTAACACCCCGCTGCCGGCACCATAGTGTATTAACAGGTACTTATCTTTCCTGTCGGTGGCGCACGTCATTCAGCCATTCGCCCCTGTACTTGAAATAGCGCGGACCGGCGACAGAGTATTTGCTACCAGTGAGCAGCTGAGCCAAAGCCGAGAGTGAGTAGATCTGCCCTTGATAGCTCACCGTTTTGTCATCCACTATCGTGCATTTGATTTCCGGGTTATTGCAGTACTCGCGCTCCTCACCGGGTTGAATGTTACACATGGAGAAGCGGAAAGGAGACTGACGCTCTTTGTGCTCGTCGTCGATCTCCTGCGCGGTTTCCTCCGCCTGCTTCTGGGCTTCATCCATAACAATTCGTTTCAGCTTGTCCGCGCAGCCATGGATCTCCGCAATGGCCTCCAGGATGGAATAGGCGTCTTCCGGCGACATGGCATAGAACTCACGGATACGCTGCTTTCCATTGAAGTTCTCGATGGAACGTAGGTTGGGGTTCAGCTTGTCAATGATGCTGTGAATCTTCAGATCAGAAAGCCGCGAATTGACCTCATAGGTTGCGTAGACCCGGAAGGCAAAGGGAATACACTCGCTCCGGTTGAGTTGCAGTAACCGCTTGTCGATATCGTCTGCATATCCAATTTTAACATATTCGGGAAAAGACGGATTGGTCAGTATGTAAATAACTCCTGTTTGCTTGATATATGGAAAGCTTTCTTAACGCTTGTTCTTAGAGCCTTGTTGAAATTAACTCTCGAATAATCAAGCATATTCTTTGTATTGACAACGGACGCATAGGTGGCCTGTTCTTCGTTGAAAGAAGGTGCCATTCCATCAAAAGACTTCTTGATGGAATGAGCAAGAGTCCCTTGTGCTACTCGATCTGCATCGTCATACATCTTTCCGCCTGGCGTGATGATCTGAATGCCCTCGTTACCCTTGCGGTTTGACCAGTCATATCCGAGAAATTCTTTCTGTGCCTTGTTGTCTGCCGGAGCCGTAATGATCACGGTTGTCTGCTGATACACCAGCGAGAAATAAAACAGCTTTTCCCGCTCAATGGAGTAAGCGTACGAATACAATTTTTCCAGATACACGGCTGCCTGCTCATCAGCACTTTTCTGCTGATATGCTTTTGTTTTCAGCAGGTTCTTCGCATCTGCGGAATCGGCAAACGCCGTCACATACATTTTGAAGTATTCTGATCCTTCCAGGTCTGCAACGGAAAGGGATTTATTCAAAAAGGCTCTGTACTCATTCTCGTCGATATCAATCTGTGCAAGATATGCCTCGAAAATGTCCCTATCTTTCCATCCGGCAAGCTCCGCGCCGCTGAAAATCGCATCCACAGAATCCGCTGACAAGTCAATCTGTTTCGGCGGTTCATTGAATTTTTCCAGAAACATCACAACGGTATTGGTCCCGGTCGCGCCAAAGGTTTTGGAACCGAAAGCGGCAATTCCTCGGATATAGAAATTCTGCAAAAGCCGCTCCCTGGCTCCGGTATAGCTTGCACTGTCATTTGAGAGAATGGAACTCGGCAGGATCACCGCTGCGACTCCCTGCGGCTTTAGCAGCTGTGCAATTCGCTCCACAAACAGCGTTTCGATCTCTCCGCCGTTCATGCCAATCCGGTCAAGAAGGGTAAAGCTGTTGTTCTTAAGTTGTAAATGCTGCTTGAAATCTTTTACTGCATATGGCGGATTAGCAACCAGAATATCAAAAGTGCCGTTCTCAATCCCCTTATCAGGTACGTTTTCCAACCCGTCACCGAAGATAATGTTGCCCTCTCCCGCGCCGTTCATAAACAGGGATATTTTTGCAACGCGGGCAAGACGATAGTCTTTTTCGATTCCGTAAATGTGATCTCTGACCCATGCATTATTTCCATCTGACTGTACAAAATAATTGATCGCTTCGATAGCTTCCGTCAAAAAATGTCCGGCCCCGCAGGCGTAGTCAATGACCTTTGGATAAACGTTTCCCCTATCAGACTTTACCATCCGATCAACAGGCAGACTATCCCAAATGAACCGAGTGATCGGTATCGGCGTAAAGAATTGTCCTTCATTTTGCTTGAACCCCTTGTTCAGCAGCTGTTCAAAGAGATCGCCCAGGAATTGATGCTTGGACGGGTAGACAATTCTGTATTTCTCAAACAACTGCACCATCTCAACGAGAATCTTTCCGTTCTGATAGAACAGTTCTTCATTGTGGACATCTTTGAACGTGAATTCATTATTCGAATAGAATTTTAAAATACGGATCGTATTCCGAAGATCTTCAATCGCGCTTTTTCGTTTGGAACCGGTATATGTCAAAAATAGCCATTCCGGATAATCCGCAGGCACATAAAGTATTTCCTCCCGCATGAATTTCTCCATACCGTCCCGGTGGAGCCGTTGGAGTCGATCTTGCAGCCATTTGCAAGACTGCTCTTGCTGCCAATAGGAGAACAACTGCGCTCCGTCGTTTTTGGTATTATTAAGTGCTTTGTCGTACGCTTTGCCCCAGGTTTTGCACTCGATAATGAAAAGCATATTTCCGCTTGTGTCGGTCACGCAAATATCGGCGCGTCCACCCTTGGGGTCGTGCCCGAGATGCCATTCTTTTTCCAGCTCTATATGCTCAGGACGATACTCTTTTAACAGGAGCCGACATACGCATTCAAATACAACGAAGTTCTCTTTCTTATCAAAACCATTGTTGCGCTCTCTGCCCTTTATTTCATTTGGATAAATCAGCTTTTTTGCGTGGAAATCTACTTTCAGGCTGCACCCAATCTCAGAAAATACCTTTTCATATATATCGCCATATGCAATAAATCCCAGAGTTTTTAAGGTGTCTTTCAAATTTGAAACATCTATCATAATCATCTGCTCCTTGCTCGTTCTATAATCCAAGGTGCCAAAACACTATCGACATCATTATGGGATTTCCTAATTCTTCAGCGCTGTGATGGGCACCACATACACGCCGTCCTCGCGCTGGTAGGCATAGGGGGAGGTGCCGGTCAAAACCATCAGGAAGGAGGGCTCTTTCATTTTTGTTGTATCGATCTTATCAGCGACCGTCTTCAGCGTATGCGCACCTTCCTCAATGAGCCTGTCTCCACCGAGCTTGACCTCTACAAGGCCGTAGCTTCCGTTGCGCAGGTGGATAACAGCGTCGCACTCCAAGCCCTCTTTGGTGCGGAAATGATACACGCTGCCGTCCAGTGCTTCCGCGTAGACGCGCAGATCGCGGATGCAGAGCGTTTCAAAGAATAGGCCGCAGGTTTCAAGGTCGTTCAGCAGATCACCGGGACCAATGCCCAGCGCTGCAGTGGCGATAGAAGGATCAACAAAATAGCGTGTGTCAGATGTGCGGATCGCTGTCTTGGAGCGAAGATTCGGACTCCAAGCAGGGCAATCCTCTATCACAAAGATCTTTTTCAGCGCATTCGTATAGGAAACAACGGTATCCTTACTCAGCTCCATATCGTCGCTGACGTTGATATCCTCGCAGATCGTGGTGTTCGGTGCCTGTGTTCCCTGGTGACGCGCAAGAGAACGCATTAAGAGCCGTGCACGGGTCTCATTGCGGGAAACGCCGTCCACTCGGCTGATATCGGACTTCACAACCGCGTCCAAGTAGTCAAAAGACTGTATCAGTGCGTCGTCGCCCTCTAGGAAAGTCGCTTGCGGCCAGCCACCGCGACAGATAAGAAATGCGATATTCTCTAACGTAGCCTTGTTTTCCGCAAAAATCGGTTTATCATCAGGAGAAAACAACTCGCTGAGACTGACTGCGCCGGAGGACTCGCCAGATTCGTACAGGCTCATGGGCCGCATCTTGATCCACGCAAAGCGGCCGGTACCCGTATGATGCACCTGCTCCATCTCCGCAGGCACAGCAGAACCGGTCAACAGAAAGTGCCCGAAGCCATCTCGGTGATCCACTTCAAAGCGCACAGCATCCCACAGCTTGGGTGCCATCTGCCATTCGTCGATCAGGCGCGGCGTCTCACCCTGGAGGAGGGAACGAGGACTGATATCCGCCAACTGGAGGTTTTGCTTTACCCGATCCGGGTCGCTCATATACAAAATGCTGGAGGCATGCTGTTCGCAGGTGGTTGTTTTGCCGCACCATTTCGCTCCTTCCACAAGGATCGCTCCTTTGTTTCTCAGGCGATTCACAATAGTCACGTCAATCACTCTCGACTTATAACTTGCCATATAGAGTCCCTCCATGCTATAGAATGACTATGTTATAGATTATAGCGAATCAGCGTGTCCAATTCAAGAAAATCCTTTGATTTGGCAAAAATATTTTCTGCGATACGGCGATATGGCAACCATCGCATCGATGATGATTTGTTCCTCAAATCTGAAAATCAGTTTTCGCAGCTTTGACGTTCCCTTCCGCTCGCACTATTCTTTTGGTGATGAAAGAAACCAATAAGGTAAGCACAAGAGAAGGCACGATATGTACAATAGATTTGCAGAAAGGCGCAGACGACTCCTGAACGAATGCAGGGGCGGCATCTACACGGGGATGCTGCTGGCAGGGACTCAGGAGCCGCACTTTTATAAATAAGGGTTTGGGATACTCCCAAAATCGCCGCGTGTCCGGACAGCGGCTGTGCTTGCTATTCTCTCAAATCCCAATTTTCTCCGTCCCAACGCCGCTCTTTCTCTCCGCCGAAATCTGTGCTATACTGTAAGAAAATCAGCGGAAGGAGGACTTTCTTATGGCACTCAAACGGGTATTTGCCGGGTTTTATACGCGGTACGACGGAAAGCCCATCTTCGTTGTCCGGGTGCTCAAGGACATCGACACCGGCGAGTCCATCGTGGTCTGCAAGGATGCCAGCTTTTCCAAAGAAGACAACGAGCATTGCTACCTCATCCGGTACACCTCCTTCTGCGAGCAGGTCGAAGTCGATGGTGTGCTGCGGGATAAATACGTCCATCAAACCCGGCGCGAGATCGACGAAGGCACCGTCCGCGAAGTGTATGGGGACGGCTTTCCTGAGCCCAAGAGCAAGCCCTTCACTTACGTTGATGACGAGTACGCAGAGCGAGCCATCCGTTGCAGCAGAACCTACTACGAATACGCTAAGGATATCTGTGAAAACTACCGGATGGATCTGCAGCGATACAAGCTCATCCGGGAGCGGAAGCAGTACATCGGCATATCCAACCGCGAGGCATATCAGGCCATGTGTGAGGATCTTGCGTTTGCCCAGCAGTCGCTTAAAACGGTGCTCAGCGACTACGCCGATCTCTTCCGGAAACGCTTTTCCGAGGGGCTGTCCATCCGCAAAGCAGCGGATGCCATGCAGCAGAATCGCGGCGTGATCGAGCGGCGGCAGGCCGCACTCTATCGGGCGTTCGCCCAGCTCTTGCAGCAGCGGGACGAGGCAGACGGTGTCTGTCGGCTGATGCAAAAAACTGAATACGATCAAAGGGATATAGAGGATTTGCTCGAATAATTGATGCAAAAAAGAAGCGCTTGTCGTAGTGGCAGGCGCTTCTTTTTTTGCCCTTGTTATGACGAAACCGTGATAGGCCGCATCATTTTGTCCGTTGAAAAGTAGAAAGGGCAATTTGGAGCAATGCGCAGAGATTGTTTCGCCGTCTCCGAAACTCTTTCGAGAAATCTGGGACAAAACCGGTCTCTGATTCTCTTAGCTAAGTAGAGGGGGAATCAGGAGCAAGAAAAGTTTTTTTGAAAGGGAGTGCCAAGTTTTTGAGGAAAAATGTCCGTTGTAAGGTGAGCGGCAAACAGCTCCAATTCCAAAACGTCCTTCAAACAAATTTTTTCAAAACCGAAAGGAGAACCACCATGATCACTTACTACAACCGTACCCGCATGACCGCTGTCCCCACGGGGCTGCTGCAAGACATGCACCTCTCCGTTGAGGCAAAAGGCTTCGCTGCAATCCTCTACGCTCTTGGCGATGAGGGCGTTGAACTGTCGGAGCTGGCCTGTCAGCTGAACATGCCGGAGGAAAGATTTTTCGATGTCCTCAAGGATCTGGCCGATACGGATTATCTGCAAATCCAAAAGGAAGACAACGATGAATTTTGTCTGGAACTGAGGGGGAAGTAACACATGCCAGAACGCACTCGACCCATCCGCAAGGAAATCTGCCTGAACGAGCAGGAGCTGAATCTCATCCACCATAAGATGCGCCAGCTGGGAACGCACAACTTCGGTGCGTATGCCCGCAAGATGCTCATCGACGGCTACATCATCAAGGTCGATTACACCGAGCAAAAGAAGCTGGCTGCCACCGTCAGCAGAGTCGCCTCGAACATCAACCAGATTTGCCGCCGCATCAACAGCACCAGGCACGTTTACGAGGATGATGTTGCCGAGCTGAAAGCACGGCAAGCCGAAATCTGGGAGCTGCTGAAAGTGCGGCAGAAAGACGAGCTTTGACCACAACGGGATTTTCCATGTGTGGATTTTCCGTCACCGGCTTTCCGGACGGTGGACAAGCTGACGCTCCGGAGCGTACCGCAACCGAATTTCAGGACGACGGTTTTCGTGCCCTCCATCGGAGCTGAAATTCATGCTCTAACTAATAAGAAATAAATCAAGATACAAGAGAATCAATCTATCAATCAACACAAAAATGGATGGATTGATGGATGGGATAGGAGGTCAGATGAAAACTTTTTGCAAACTCACGGCGCAGAGCCCGGCGGCGTCCTATGTGCCGCTTCCAAGGTTCCTTCTCCAAGATGAAGCCCTGCGGGACATCAGCAACGACGCAAAAGTGCTCTACGCGCTGCTGCTGGACAGAGCAAGCATTTCCCGGCAGAACGGCTACGTCGAGCCGGACGGCACAATTCGGCTGTACTTCACCTTGGAGCAGGCGCAGACGAAGCTCCACCGCAGCCGCCAGAGCGCCACGCGGATCTTCCGGGAGCTGGAGTACAGCGGCTTGATCATTCGCAGAAAACAAGGGCTGGGCAAACCCGCCCTCATTACGCTGAACTATCCGTCAGATGCAAAGCTCATCACAAAGGAGGGTGAAGATGTACAAGCTTGACCCCATCGAGCGGCTGCCGGACGGCACGCTCTTCCGCCTGACGCCGGGGCAGCTTCGCAGCGTGCGCGGCCTTACAAAGCGCTGCTGCAACTTCTTGGATGGCGACTGCCTGCTGCTGGACGGTGTCTGCCCGCAGTTTATCTCCCGCAGCCTGATCTGCCGCTGGTTTCGCCGCGCCGTGCTGCCCCAACAGCTGAAGCTGGAACAGGCCATTCTCAGCCCGAAAAAACTCCGCCGCTGCGAAGTCTGCGGCACGGGCATCCTCGCCCGCTCCGGCAGGACAAAATACTGCCCCGCCTGCGCCAAGGAGGTTCACCGCCGGCAGAAGGCGAAATCCGCCCGCAAACGGCGCACGGGCGTAGACAATTTGGGGGCTAAAAGCCCTTGAACTGCAAGCATTCCCGCACCGCCAAAGCCGCGTGGCAATACGATTTCCCTCGCGGCCGCGAAATCGAGTTCTATTTGTCTACATAGTAGTCGGAACACACGCATAGATTGAAGCAGGAAACGCTCTGGAAAGGAGGGCAGCCATGGAAGTATTTCTGATCTTCCCGAAATCAAAGCAGGCGCAGCAGGAGCTTGGGCAGGAGCTGGCGAAGTTCCAGTCCGAGCAGGCGCTGAAATCCATCCAGAAGCTGCCCTGCTCCACGGAGCAGAAGCTGGAACTGGTAGACGCAGCGTTAAAGCACCTGAAGGGGCAGAAGTGATACATACGCAAAACGGGCAGACTGACATTGAACGCCGGTCTGCCCGTTTACTGCTATGGTTATGTCTGTTTGAAATACTTCTCCCATGTAGATTTGAAAATCTGCACGTTACCCTGTTCCCATCGCTTGAACTTTTGCAGCGGGACGCCAAGCTGCGCTGCATATGCCTTCTGCGTCAAGCCGAGCCGCTGGCGCATGGCTTTGATCTGCGCTCCCTGACCCCGCAGCAGAAACAGGTTATAGTCATCCAGCAAATTCTCCAGCGGTACCTCAAACAGCTCCGCCAGCTTCTCCATATGCTCCTTCGGATAAAAGTCCCGCCCTGCCTCTTCGTAATGGATATAGGTACTGCGGTCGATGCCCGCATAGTCCGCCGCGTCACGCTGACGAAGTCCTTTTTGATAACGATACCAGCGCAGCTTGTCCGCTGTTTCGGTGATATCTGAGAAGTCCGAGAACTGCAAATTGAACTTTTCCGCGTCCTGAAACTTGTGCGGCAGCACCACTGGGAACTGAAGAATCTGGAGCGGGGCTACTTTTACCGCACCTGATATATTGGAAATCAAAATATAGCAATGGACTCCCACTCTCGCCAGCAGGCGCCATTTTGCCTCAAAAGACACCCGTTCCGCCACCTCAACCGCCGATTGTTCCGCTGCGATAGTATAGCATTTTCTACGCAGCGGGCGGCGTAGGTCGCAAGGCGCGCGCCCTTCTCGGGCTTGAAGGTCGAAATGCCCTTGATGAGCCCGATGGTGCCGATGGAGATGAGATCGTCCTGCTCCTCGGACTGGGTGTAGTATTTCTTTAACATGTGGTTCAAAGGCACAAGGAGCTTTTCTCTGCCCCATATCTTCCCTAAATATTGATGCAAAAGATAGTGAAGAAACCCTGTCTGGTAATATGCGGTTCGACAGCTATAATCGTCACTTGGATATATTGTATAACACACATATTCTGTTGCCTACATAAGCAAATGGAGCATGAACGAATCACAAAAGACAATATGAAATGACTCCTGCGCTTGTAAAACGTGGATTTACCTGTCATACTTTTAGCGCAAACTCAAAAGTACCAGACCTACCACATACAAGGAGGAGTCATCAGGGCAAGTATGCTTCATAAACCTGTGAAACCGTGCTTAATCTAATCTTTTTCATGCGCGCATAGCTCCTTTGTTTTTTCAAGAAACTAAGCGTGCAAAAAAAGAATCCCTAAGCCAATGCTCATGTGTCATAAAGTAACACACAATAGACAGTTGCCCGACTATTCCAGA
>ENA-UONS01003798-UONS01003798.1-human-gut-metagenome-genome-assembly--contig:-CS19-NODE-3798-length-9933-cov-11.754100_pt1 | contig 9933 bp, 8 predicted proteins | sample MGYA00242458_ERZ724005 | MGnify/ENA metagenome assembly ERZ724005
GCAGTTCATCCTCAAGGGCAACGAGATCTATCAGATGCTAATCACGAAGCTCACCGAAGAAGAGAAATGACCGAAATGGCCGCTGCACGAAACCAACGTGCAGCGGCCATTTTTGTTACAGCAAGATGCAGATAAGCCCGGTGCAGCCCTCGTTGATGACCCGCTCCAGCGTCTCCTGCAGGCGGCTTCGGGCCTCCTGCGGCATATGGAGCAGCTTGTTCTGCAAGCCGTCGTTGACCAGCTCGTGGAGGCTTTTCCCGAAGATGTTCGACTCCCACAGGCGGACGGGGTCGTCCTCGAAATCCTGCAAGAGGCTCTGCACGAGGTCTTCACTCTGCTTCTCGGTGCCCACAATGGGGCTTAGCTCGGTGTGGATGACCGCCTTCATCATGTGGATGGACGGTGCGCTGGCTTCAAGGCGGACGCCATACCGCCCGCCCTGCCGGACGATCTCGGGCTGCTCCAGCGACAGCTCATCGATGGAGGGCATCACGATGCCATAGCCGGTGGCCTCCACCTGCTCCATCGCGCTGCGTATCTTCTCATAGGCACGCTTCGCTTTCGCCAGCTCGATGATGCAGGGCATCAGCCCGGCCTCGTCGCCGATCTCAAGCCCCGTCTGCTCACTGAGCACCCTGTAGAACACCTCCGGCTTGAGCAGCACCGTGATGCGCACGATGCCGTCGGCAAGGTCCATCCCGCTGAGGGCGGCGTTCTCCACCGCCTCGCAGTCCAGCACCGCCCGGCCAGAATCCGAGATGTCCTTCATCCGCGCGATCTGCCCGGAGAGCTGCATGGCCGCTGTATACACCTCGGTCTGGAGCCAGTGGCCTTTGTCCAGCATCGTCACCCAGCGCGGCAGGGCAAAATCCAGCTCCCGCACCGGGAACTCGTAAAGCACCCGGCGCAGGATCTCCCCCAGCTGCTCTTCGTCGAGGTCGAGGCAGCTCACAGGCAGCACCGTCCGGCCATAGCTCGCTTCCATCTCCGCCGCCAGCGCCTTTGTCCCGGGGTCGTCGGGATGGGTGCTGTTGAGCAGGATGACGAAGGGCTTGCCCAGCGCTTCCAGCTCGTCGATGACCCGCTTTTCTGCCGGGATGTAGTTTTCGCGGGGTATCTCGCTGATGGTGCCGTCGGTGGTGACGACGATGCCGATGGTGGAGTGGTCCCGGATGACCTTGCGGGTGCCGGTCTCGGCGGCAAGGTCGAAGGGGATCTCCTCGTCGAACCAGGGGCTTTTGACCATCCGGGGCTTGTCATTCTCCTCATGGCCCATGGCTCCCTCCACCATGTAGCCCACGCAGTCGATGAGCCGGATGCTGCACTCTCCCCCGCCCTCCAGCGCCAGCGGCACCGCCGACTCCGGGATGAACTTGGGCTCGGTGGTCATGATGGTGCGCCCCGCTGCCGACTGGGGCAGCTCATCGCGGGCGCGGAGCTTCGCGTCCTCCGGGCCGATGGCGGGCAGCACCAGCTTTTCCATAAACTGCTTGATGAGGGTGCTCTTGCCCGTGCGCACCGGCCCCACCACGCCGATGAGGATGTCTCCGCCGGTGCGTGCCCCTATCTCGCGGCAGACTGCCGCCTGCTCGATTCGTTCCTGATTTGCCAAAACGCTCTCCCCTCTCTTCCCGTTTCTGGGTACACTTTATGCGCGGACATGAGGAAAATATGACGCAAAAAAGGCCGAAGCCCCAAGGATCTCTCGGGACTCCGGCCTTTTTTCTCCTACCGTTACACCAGCGTCGGGACAAGCGCCGCCAGCTTTTCGGCCAGCTGTGCGTGACCGTGACGGGTCAGGTGCATGAAATCCACCTGATTGAATGCGCAGTCGGCAGCATCGAGGAAGTGGACGCCCTGCCGCTCGGCGACGATGCGGAACTGCTCTGCCACGCCCTTCGACTTCTTCACGCAGCCCTCGCCCATGACGGCGTCGTGGAAGCCGTCGCCGATGCGGGGCGGAGCCACGACAAGGATGTTGGGGGCTTTGGTGCCCCAGCAGTCCACGCTCTTTGCCTTGAGGATGAGGCGCTCCATCCCTGCACCGATGCAGGCGGCGTTGGCGTTGAACCGCTCCTTGACGTCATTGGTGCCCAGCATAATGATGAGCAGGTCGATGACCTCGTGGCTCTTGAGGAGTGCATAGGCCACGCTCAAAGCGTCCATCGACTCATGGATGGGGTCCACGAAAACCGTCGTCCGGCCCGAAAGGCCCTCTTCCGTCACAAGATACTCGCTGCCCAGCGCTGTTTGCAGCCGACAGGTCCAGCGCTCATCCTCGTTGAAGCGGATGCCGTGGTCGGCGCAGTCCGCCGGGTCGGCGCAATAGCCGTGAGTGTTGGAGTCTCCCAGACAAAGGATATGCTTTTTCATCGTTCCATCCCCCTTTTCAGTTTTCGCCCCGTGACTGGCGGAAGTAGTAGACTGCGCCCACCATGCCGGCGTCGTTGTGAAGCTGGGCAGCGCGGATCTCCAGTCCCTCTGCAAAGGCGGGCATGATGGAAGCTCTCACCTTTCTGGCGATGGGTTCGATAAGCAGCTCCTGCTGAGCGCTGACGCCGCCGCCGATGAGGATGAGCTGCGGGTTGAAGATGTGCACCAACCCCGCAAGGCCCTGCACGATCTCGTCCGTCCAGTCCTCGAGAAGGGCGAGGATGATGGGGTCGCCCGCATGGGCCGATTCGAAGATGGCACGGCCATCTCTCCACTTATGATTGCGGGGCTGCGCAGCACGCACGAGGGCCGTAGTGGCGGCATACCGCTCCCAGCAGCCCGATGCACCGCAGGTGCAGAGGACGCCGTCCAGCGCATGGGTACGGTAATGGCCCAGCTCACCGCCGAGGCCCCGGGCACCTTCCAACAGCCGTCCGCCGGTCAGGATGCCGCCGCCCACGCCGGTGCCCAGCGTGACACCGATAACGTCCGTATAGCCTTTCGCCCCGCCGACCCAGACTTCGCCCAGCGTCATGCAGTTGGCGTCGTTGGCGACGGTAACGGGCAGGCCGAATTTCGCTTCCAGCTCGGCCTTGATGGGGCTTCCGATGTAGTTGGGCAGGCTGCCGCAAGTGCCCACGACCGTGCCCGTGTGGGTGTCGATCTGGCCCGTGGCCGAGACGCCGATGCCCGCAAGACTCTGCGGCCTGACGTCCTGCTCCTTCAGAAACTGTTCGGAAGCCGAAAGCACCGTCGTGAGGATGGGTGTCTCATAGTAGTCGAAACAGACGCTCTGCTCCGCCTTGGCAAGGACGCGGCCCTCTTCATCTACGATGCCAAGCTTGACGCTGGTGCCGCCGATGTCGATGGCAAGATACTGTTTCATAGTCGTATCTCCGTATCATTTTTATTTTTGCATGGCGTTGATGGCTCCGGTAAAGCGGGCCGTGATCTCAGCCGGGCGGGTGATGGCACCGCCGACGACGAGGGCGAACGCGCCGGCCTCCAACGCCTTAACGGCCTGTTCCGGGTAGTGGATGTGGCCCTCGGCGATGATCTTTGCCGGACACTCTGCGGCCAGCTTGTGGACAAAGTCAAAATCGATGTCATCGATGCCCTTGGTCTCGGGCGTATAGCCGCGCATGGTCGTGCCCACAAAGTCAGCCCCGGCTTCCGCGCAGAGCATGGCATTCTCGAAGTTGTCGCAGTCGGCCATCACCAGCTGGTCGGGGTATTTTTCCTTGATGGCACGAATGAACTGGGCCGAGGTAGAGCCATCGGGGCGCAGCGCACCCGTGCCCTGCACGGCGAGGATGTCCACGCCGCAGGCTGCCAGCTCGTCCACTTCCTTCATGGTGACAGTAATGTACATCGGCGTGCCGGGGTAATCCTTTTTGATGATGCCGATGACCGGCAGGTCCACCACCTGCTTGATCTGGGTGATGTCCCGGACGGTGTTGGCGCGGATGCCCACAGCGCCGCTCATGGCGGCCGCCTTTGCCATCAGAGGCATGACTCCACCCTCTTTGGTGTAGAGAGGCTCCGTCTCAAGGGCCTGACAGGAGACGATAAGCCCGCCCTTGATCTGCTCAAACAGCTTTTCTTTTTCCATATCCATCAGTCCTCCATCCTGATCTTGATGACTGCTTTGCGCACATGGTCACAGCCGGGGCGTGCCACGCCGGGCTTGTGCAGCTCACCGGGGAAGAACAGAACGAACCGCCCCTCGCCCAGCACACCGCTGACGGCGTCCGGACTGGTCCTGAAACCGATGTCTCCCGCAAACTCCCCTGCTTCCTCGCCGGGCAGGTTGGTATAGCCCCAGCCCTCGCCGCCGGTCAGGTCGATCTGAAGGTCGGCGTACTTTTTGTGGTACTCGAGGCGGGCACTGTCGGGGTTCAGCCCGGCCTCCATCACGTTGATGAAGACATTCTCTCCGTCCACCTCGGTGCGGCCCAGCGGAAGGTCGCTCAGGTCGTGGGCCACATGGTAGGCGGTGAGGTAGTCGATGGCGGTTTCCAGATTCTTGTGGAGTCCCCGGTAACGGTTCAGGTTCTCCAGTGCGTCGCAGATCATGGTGATTTTCTCCTCACTGATTTTTTTCACAAGCACAAAGAGCGTCTGCCCTCTCCCCTCATGAAGAGACGGAGAGGGGACGCTTTCTGGCTTCTCAGAGCTTTGCGATAGCGGCTTCGATCATGGCCTGTGCCTCGGCGATGACCGCTTCATCCTCCGGGATGAGGCCGGGCATCGGCTCACGGACGCCGCCCAGCTCAAGGCCGTACATCCGGCGCAGGATCTCTTTCTGCACAGCGTAGAGGTTGCCGTGGGCCGAGCACATCTTATAGATGATGCGGTCGGCGTCGTACTGGATGGCCTGTGCCTCCTTGATCTCGCCCTTGTTGATGTGGTCGTTCATGGCCAGATACAGCTCGGGCATGACGGCGTAGGTGCCGCCGATGCCGCCGTCTGCGCCGATGACGCGGCCGGAGACGAACTGCTCATCGGGGCCGTTGAAGACCACGAAGCTGCCCTCGCCCCGGGCGGCGACGCCGGCGTCCTTGAACATCTGGATGTCCTGCGTGGGCATCGAGCTGTTTTTGACCGCAACGACGTTGGGGTTCTTGAGCATCTCACCCAGCAGGCTCATGGTCAGGCCGGTGCCGGCCAGCTGCGGGATGTTGTAGATGACGAACTCGGTGTTGGGCGCTGCGGCGGACATATCGTTCCAATACTTGGCGATGGCGTACTCCGGCAGGTGGAAGTAGATGGGCGGGATGGATGCGATGGCGTCCACACCCACGCTCTCGGCATGACGGGCCAGCTCGACGCTGTCGGCGGTGTTGTTGCAGCCGACGTGTGCGATGACGGTCAGTTTGCCTTTGGCTTCACTCATGACGGCTTCCAGCACGGCCTTGCGCTCATCGACGTGCTGATAGATGCACTCACCGGAGGAGCCGCCCACATACACGCCCTTGACGCCCTTTGCAATCAGATGGCGGGTCAGTGCCTTGACGCCCTCGGTGGAGATATTGCCCTCTGCGTCGTAGCAGGCATAGAAGGCCGGGATAACGCCCTGATACTTGGTAATGTCTTTCATTTGTCCATGTCCTTTCTGATAATTCAAGCCCTACACGCTCTCCGTTCGGGAAACGGCAGCAGCGCCCTCTTGCGGTTCCCAGCGTCCGCTTCGTGCCTTGGTGCGGCACTCGCGTCCTGCTGACCGCGGCGCCAAAAGTTGCTTCCTGACCTGTATTCCCCTTTTCAGGTTCTACAGTAGGCAAGCGGCTTTCCTCTTGCGGTGCCCTGCATCCGCTTCGGCCCTTGGGCGGGCCTCGCGTCTTGCAGACCGCGGCGCCAAAAATTTCTCCCTGTTTCGGCCGCAGGCCGCGGTCGAAATTTTAGCCTTTAACCGCACCCATTGCGATGCCCTTGGTGAAATACTTCTGGAAGATGAGGAAGATGATGATGATCGGCACAGCGGCCAGCGCGGCACCGGCCATGATAAGGCCGAAATCGGTGCTGTTCTCAGCCTGCAGCTTTGCAATGCCCAGCGAGATGGTCAGGTTGCTGGTGCTGGACAGCATGATCAACTGCATGAAGTAGTCGTTCCAGCTGTTGATGAAGGTGAAGATGGCCAGTGCGCCGATGCCCGGCTTGACCATCGGCAGCACGACGCTGATAAAGGTGCGCGCCTCGCTGGCTCCGTCGATGCGGGCCGCCTCCAGCATTTCGGTGGGGATGCCCTCACTGAACTGTTTCATCAGGAAGACGCCGAAGGGCCAGCCCACGATGGGGAAAATGACGGCCCAGATGGTGTTGTAGAGGTTGAGCGAGCTCATCTCACGCAGCAGCGGGATGAGGATGACCTGCTTGGGCAGGGCCATCGCGCAGACGATGAGGGTGAAGAGCAGTTTACGGCCGACGAAGCGCTTTTTGGCCAGCGCATAACCTGCCATTGCTGCGGTGATGCAGGTGAGGATCATGGACATGACAGCCATGAACACCGTGTTAATCATCCAGCGCAGGGCTGCCGGGGCCGTAGGGCCGATGGAGAAATAGATGGGTTCGCCGTCCGCGCTGAACGAGCCGCTGAACGGGACCGCCAGCTGCCACAGGGGTGCGCTCTTGCCGGCGAAAAGCTTCTGGTAGTTGGTCAGCACCCACTGACTGGGCCACCACTCAGGGGTGGTAGAGTTTATGGCCGCGCCGGTCTTGAAGGAGCCGGTGATGATCCAGTACAGCGGGAAGGCAAACAGCACGGCCATGATGCTGATGAGGATGAGGGTCAGGATCATGTAGGCGCTCATCTTTTTCAGCTTGCTGGGGTGACGCTTCAACGGTTTCTGTTTTTTTGCAGTTGCAGTCATTGCCCGGCACCTCCTTTAATTATCCTGACTGCCAAACTTGAACTGGACAGCCGACAGGATGGCGATGATAACGGCCAGCACAACGCCCATTGCGTTGCCGTAACCATAGCGGTAGAGCTTGAATGCAGTGTAGTAGATGTAGTACATGATGGTATCGGTGCTGTGGTTGGGGCCGCCGGAGGTCAGCAGCTGGATCAGCGCGAAGCACTGGAAGGAGTTGATGGTGGTGATGACCAGAATGTACAGGGTGGTGGGCATAATGGCGGGCCACTTGATCTTCCAGAAGCACTGGAAATCCGTTGCGCCGTCCACCTCAGCGGCTTCCACGATGGATTGATCCACATTGCCCAGCGCAGAAACATACAGCACGATGGGCTGACCGACGGAGGTGGTGAGCAGGATGAGGATGATGCAGCCCAGTGCATGCTTTTCATCGCCCAGCCAGTTGATGTTCTTGTCGATGAGTCCCACGGCCTTGCCCAGATAGTTGAAGATGCCGTAGTAGTTGTTGTACATCCACTTCCACACGACGGTGACAGCCACCGAGCCGGTGACGACCGGCAGGTAGAACACGCAGCGGAAGAGGCTGGTGGCCCACTCGGGCAAATCGACGATGGCCGAGCTGACCCACAGCGAGAACGCACAGGTCACAGGCACCGAGACGACCACGATGATGAAGGTGTTGCGCAAAGCGCCGATGAAGATGGGGTCTGCGAACAGCTCTGCGTAGTTGGCAAAACCCACAAAGACGTCGGCACGGTTCATGGTCGAGTCAAAAAAGCTCGTGACCACGCAGAGTATCATGGGGTAAATGACGAAGCCGAGAAAAAAGATGAGGCTGGGCAGAAGGAACAGGTAGGAAGCGATGGTCTCCTGCCGAACCAGTGCGCTGCTGCGCTTCGGCTCTTTGATGCTTGCAGTCTTTGCAGCCAAAGAAATCACCAGACCTTTCGTTCTGATTGGGTGCTTGTCTTACACAAAATGCCCCTCCCTCGCCGGGATGTTCGAGGGAGGGGCAGTCATTACTTATTTGCCCTCAGGCGGAAAAGCTCAGGCTTCGGCAGCTGCGGCTGCGTTGGCGTTCTGGACAAAGGTTGCAACGGAAGTGGCAACGTCTTCGCCAGTGCCTACACGCTGGAGCATGTTCCACCACTCGGTGCGGGCAGTTGCCCAGCCCGGAGTGATCTGGTAGTAGTCGCCCAGATAGGCCATGAACTTGGTGTACTCGCTCATGATGGCGTTGTCGGCGTAGATGTCGCCCACACTGGCACGGACCGGGAAGTAGGTGGAAGCCAGAACGCTGTCCTTCACCTGGTCAGGGTCAGCAGCGATGAACTCAATGAAGGTCTTGGCTGCCTTGACCTTGGCCTCATCGCCATTATCGAAGACGCCAAAGCCCCAGATGCCGCCGCAGAGCTTCGGGTCGCCGCTTGCAGTCGGGAATGCCATGGGCATGATCTCGTCGCCGTCGTTGGTCAGGCCGGCGTCGTTGTTGTCGGCGTTCAGCTGCTGAGCGATGTTCCAGCAGAATGCCATCTGCAGGGTGCCGTTGCGGAACAGAGTGATCTCGTCGCCGCCGGCGATGGAAGCGTCGAAGTTGATGCCGTCGGTGTCGTACAGGGTCTGGATGGCCTTGATGTTCTCAGCGGAGTCTGCAGTGTACTTGGTGTGTGCATCGTCGGTGAAGGTGCCGCCGTACATATTGTTGATGATCGCACGGGTGCCCTGATCGCCGCCCTGACCGCCGCAGTAGACAGCCGCCACGTTCTCGTAACCGCCCTTGTACAGGGCGTCAACGGTGTTCAGGAAGCCCTCGGTGCTCCAAGTGTGCTTATCGGTGTCGATGTACTTGTCTGCGCCCACTTCCTTGACCTTGGTCATGTTGACGGCCATGCAGTGTGCCGTCATGCACAGGGGGTACTCGTAGTAGTCGCCCTTGTCGTTGTGGCAGGCGGAGTTGACGGACTCGTAAATGTCCTTCTTGGCGTCGTCGGTCCACAAATCGTTCAGCGGAGCCATGACACCCTTTGCGCCCCAGTTGGCCACCAGACGCTCGGGGCCTTCCATGATGAGGTCGGGTGCGCTGCCGCCCTCGATGGCGGTGTTGACCTGATCGTCGCCGTTGGTATAGTCCAGATACTCGACGGCCACCTTGATGTCAGGATACTTTGCGTTGAAGCTGGCGATGAGCTCCTGCACGGTCTCGTCCTTGCCCCAGCCGCCGATGGGGTATGTCCACAGCTTGATGCTTGCGCCGGAGGCTGCGGTGGAAGCAGCGGCAGAAGCTGCAGTGCTGGTGGAAGCGGGCTTACCGCCGCAGGCAGCCAGAGCACCGGCTGCGCTCAGAGCGCCAACGGCCTTCAAGAAGGAGCGACGAGAGATAACATTCTTCATAATGAGTTCTCCTTACCTATCATATCGGCGGTCCTTCATCCCAGACCGCTCTTGTTGGCCCTATTATAGAAAATCTCTTTCATTTTGTCCATCGGTTGCATACACAATTTTCAGAAAGTTTTCTTGTCTATTCCGCACAAATATCTGGGATACCAGCTATCTTTTAGCCATTTTCGCCAATTTTATACGTCGTTGTAGCCATTTTGTAATCATCTCTGCGCGGTTTGTCATTTTCAGCAGGAAAAATATTTTCTCGCCCATTTTTCGTTTTTGAAATTTATTTTCAGTAATGGGTACTACTTTTCCTCAATTTTTGGATGCTCTGCACAGCATCTGCGCCTGAATTATGGTAAAAGGTACACTTGTCAAGCCGCTGAAATTCTTTTATACTTTTTATATAGGTGTCCCCTCCCCTGCGCGGCGGACGGGGCGATAAGGATAAGAAGGTGTAAGACGTCGGCGGGCATTGCGGCCCGCCTGACCGAAGGAGCAAAGTTATGGGTACGAATTTTTGGGAACTGCTGCAGCAGCGGCAGGGCCAGTTGACGAGATCCGGCCATGCCGTGGCCGACTACCTCTTACAGCACGCCGATGAGGCGCAGTATCTTTCCATTTCCTCTCTGGCCCGGGAGTGCAATGTCGCTGAGGCCACGGTGTTCCGGTTCTGCCGGGCGCTCGGGTTCGACGGCTACCACGAGATGCGCATTGCGTTGGCGCAGGCCAACGCCACCGGCAC
>ENA-UONS01003800-UONS01003800.1-human-gut-metagenome-genome-assembly--contig:-CS19-NODE-3800-length-9933-cov-4.236890_pt1 | contig 9933 bp, 10 predicted proteins | sample MGYA00242458_ERZ724005 | MGnify/ENA metagenome assembly ERZ724005
CCTGAGTCTAAGAATAACTTAGATGATTACCTTGTTGAAGGTATAAAAAGGGACGGTATCTTAATTTATTATAATCAAGAATTGTCAGTTGAAAATTAAAAGGTAATATAAAAAAGAAAAAGCACGGAGTAATTATTTCGTGCTTTTTCTTTAAATTGTATTATTTACTTTTTTCAGAATAAGATAAGTATTATGATATTTATTCAAAACAGTTAAATTCAATAATATCAGGATAACATTTAAAATATTATAAGATACCACTTTATCCTGTTTAAAATACGCTATAATAACATATGTTATGCTAAACTCACATGCTATCAAAAATAAAAGAAGGATGCTATGCATTTTTACATATTTCAATCCATTTACTCTATAAGATTCTTTGGCATACTTCGGAAAAATAATAACTAATGGTAAAAGTGATAGACTCCACAACATAAAAATACCCCATTTATAAGATTGTTTTTATTATATCAGATTAAGAATATTGCAGAAGATAAAATTTGAGAAGAAAATATGAGAGAGAATAATGCTAACTATTAATCAGATAAAAGAAATAATTAAACCAATAGCTGAAAAATATGGATTAGAAGCAGTTTACCTTTTCGGATCACAGGCACGGGGTGAAGCTTCTCCTGAAAGCGATTACGATTTTTATGTAAAACGTGGTAAAATGAGAGATTTATTTGAATTAAGTGGCCTTTTTATTGATTTAAAAGCTGCTTTAGGTAAGGAAGTAGATATTGTTTTAGAACCTGAGTCTAAGAATAACTTAGATGATTACCTTGTTAAAGGTATAAAAATAGATGGTGTTTTAATTTATTGTGATCCAAAGTCTTCAGCTAAATTTGACAGTTTGCGGTTATAATGGTATGTTAAAAGAAACCAAAAGGCGTTGGTGTTATTCACTTGAATACGCAAAAGAAAAAGCACAGAGTGTCAGCTCTGTGCTTTTTGATTTATGAATATAAATACTAGTCTACCTTTACTTTTTAAACTTTACAAAAATAAGGCTCTCCTGTTTTAGTATAAATAAATTCATCGATATCCATGATTTTAAAAACTCTATGGACAATACACCAAGCTATTATTTTATCTATTAATAGTTTATCTGATAATCTTAATCCAACTATTTCTAACATTTCTTGAGTTTCTGGTAATGTAAGTTCTAAAGCCAGACAAATAGATATTACTGTTGATTTACTGGGTGTATAGCCTGTTTTATCCATGCTACGAATTTTAGAAAAAATACTTCTTGTTAATCCTGCTTTTTTATAAACTTCAACTTCATCTAAAGATTTTAAATTGCAATAGTAGATGATTTTGTTATAGAAGTAACTTCTTTCGTCTTTTATACTATCAAGAAAATCATCTATATTATCAGATTCGATTGCTTTTTTGACGGTTTTTATTGTTGCTTTTGCTACGGCTCCTGCTACTCCTGTTCCTGCTACGGCTCCTGCTACTCCTACTATTGATCCTATTGCTGATATTTTTGATATATGTAAAAAGGGAAAGAATAGATTAGGATTTTTTTTATAAATCTCTATCCAATAATCAATATTAAATTGTTCTATTTCATCGTTGAAATTATCAGATAGATAGAACAGATCTTTTTTTAGTTCTTTTTCATACATTTCTTTAGTGAATTTATTATTATCAATCATTTATAAACACCTCAATGTTAGATTAATAATATTCTATCATACATTTTTTAATGTTTCTTTCAAAGTTACATAAAAGAGTTAATAAATTGCTATTATATAGTCACAGGGAAACCTAAGAATAAAAAAGAGAGGATTGATAATTATGTTGACTAATGAAGTTAAAGAAAGATGCGAGTATATCATTCATGGAGCTGCTACTGCTGCAGCAGGTATTGGCTTAAGTCCTATTCCTGGTTCTGACGCAGCACCTATTATGGCTGTGCAAGTTGCAATGATTTTAGCTTTAGGAAGAGCTTTAAATATTCCTGTTGAAGAATCTTTTGCAGCTTCTTTAGCTAAAAATGCTATTGCTAAGCAAGTTGGTAAATATTTAGCAGGTCAATTGCTTAAAACAATTCCTTTTGTTGGTAGTTTTGGTAATGCAGTTGTAGCATTTGGAATTACGGAAGCTTTAGGGTGGGATTTTGTTAATCAGTATGCTGATAGTAGTGTAGAGGCTGCTTGATATGCAAATTAAATTTACACAAATAATAATCTTACTGGTAAAGATATTTGCTCCGATAATAGATAAAAAGCCACGTCTATAAGCGTGGCTTTTTATCTTATTTTGAATTTGAGAGTTCACAATTATACATATCAAATTAGGTCTTTTATTATAAAAATAATATGTAAAATAGAAAGAGTTAGAATGTTAGATAAAAAAACAATATTGAATGGTCAGCAATATTGAAAACTATATAGAGGTAGTAGAACTATTGATTTGATAGCTGTAAGCGTGGTATTTATTAGTGGTTTAAACAGTACATACAAGTGTGTATTTTAATATAAATAGATTGAATATAAAAGAACTCTTTACATGCACAGCAGAACATGCTATAATTACATTAACAGCAGTCAATGCGATATGCGTTAACTGAAGACAATAAAAGAGGAGTGATTTTTTATGGCAACTATTCGTTTTGATTTAAATGATGAATACAAAGAAAAACTGGAACAAGCAGCGGAAGCGCTGCAAATGAGTGTTCAAGATTATATACGTTACAAGTTGTTTGGAATTAAAACAATCTTTACAGTGGATGAAGCCGTTAGAAGAATACAGAATAGTGATTTTAATAACTTAGAAAAATACCCGAATGGATTTACTTTGCCTGACGTGTATGCTGATGAATGGGTTATTGAACGTGGTCCTGCCGGTGTTTTTGGCAAAAAATTTTATAATTATATAATTGATAATCCTGATCTTGGAATTAGATTTAAAGATATGGGTAAAAATGGCAGACGAGCACATTACACATACAATAAAATATAGTTAGTTTTCTGAATATCTATTGGCTTGATATTTTGAATGCTTAGTAATTCATTATTGAATTACTAAGCATTGTCAAAAGTTCAGGGAGGTATTTGTATGGTAGAGCCTGTAAGAGAAGAAATAAGTTATAGGTTGGAATTACTGCTTAAACTTGGCTGCATTAGTGAAGATGTAACACTTGAATATTATAATCATGGAAAGATTTGTTACAGTAATGTAGATAAAGCAGGCAGTTATTTTAATACTAGGTTTGACGATAATCAGGAATTCAAAAATATATTGAATGATGTAGAAGCAAAATATAATGTACATGTATTTTATGGTATTTTTGCTTCAGAAATATCTTCCGATGAGCTTGCTTTTCTGACAGTTAGTAACAATCAAGACGAGTGGGCAGAAGAACGTCATAACTTGAGATTTTACAAATAAGCAAATTGCAGAAAAACAAATTAAATACATAGCTAAGAATTGTTGTCTAATTAGACGTCAATAATAGTAAATACATATAGTTCCTTGAAAACTAAATATAATGTACTTTTTCTGTAAAGTCGAAGGAGGCTGAATTATGTTGATTTTTGACTATGGTGTAAATCTATTCAAAGGTTGTCAGTTTTTTCAGGCACATCGAATTATTACTCAAAAGTGTGATGATGCTCATCAAGGCCTGTCTTACTATCTGCAAGGATTGTACAATAAATTTGGACTATCTTCTGTAGTAAAGGATGAGGCTATTGCTGAGGTGTTTTTTGAGGAAGCGTTAGCTAAAGGCTATTTGCCGGCAGCTGTTGAGTGTAAAGATGTTGATGTCAATTTACATATTGATGGAATTACTTCTTTAGCAGAGAAGGGAGATAGTTTTGCTAAAATTGAAATGGGACATTACTTCAACAAGTATGCAGGAGTTACAGAAGCAAGAAAATGGTTTCGTAAAGCTGTTGAAGAAGAAAACTATTTTGCGTTAGTGGAACTGCTTAAAACTTACTTTGTAATTGATTATAGCCAGGATATGGATGAAGTTGTTGCTCTTTTAAAACTTGGCGAAACGCATGGTATTGAGTACTGCATAAGTAATTTAGCATGGTTTCATTATTTGGGTAAAGGTGTAGAGCAAAATACTCAATTAGCAATAGCCATGCTTGAAAGTATTACAGATAAAGGCTATATTGATGATTTTCCTGCTCGTGTTTTAGACAAAATTTTGCGTTTGGAGGCTGCAAAAGGAAATCTTGATGCTCATATAAAGTTATATTTTAATAGTGACTTATATGATACAGAGTGGGTAGAAAAAGCTATAGGCTTAGGATCAGATGAAGCAATGCTAGTTAAAGCTAGTTGCTTTGACTTTGCTCCTGATGGCAAGGAAGATGCTTATATGTGGTACCGTAAAGCTGCGGAACAAGGTAACGCTGAAGCTATGTACTACATAGGCGAATGCATTGAAGATAGCCGAATAACAGCAAATCCGAATGAAAGCGATCTATATTGGTACATGAAAGCAGCAGATTTAGGTCATCCTAAAGCACTGCTAAGGTTGGCACAAGAGTATTTATCTGGTGATAGATTACCTAAAAATGCAGATAAAATAAAAGCATTAGTACGCCATGCGGTATTAAATGGTGCTAATTTTGATATGATTATGAGGTATCAGGTGCCATTCATATTTTAACAGTGGCAGATTTTTAATGTGTTATTGGAAAAAGGAGGAAATTGGTTATGAAGACTGCTTATATTGTTGACGAGATTTATAGAGAGTTTACCAAAAGATATAGAAGAGCGACTCCTTTTGTTAATTCAGGTGATTTGTGGGATTTCTGTATTCAAATAATTTCTAATCCTGAGACTATGAATCAAATAATTTTGAATAATGATCATGACATAGCACCGGTTAAATCCTTAATAGATATCTATGAGGCAAAAAAAAATCCAGATGCTTCTTTTGTATTTACACATCAAGAAGCAGTTTGTATGGGTTGTTTGATGGGATTTATATTTCAATTTGTTCTTGGTTACCAAAAGAAGAAAAAACGCTGTAAAGTAAAAAAATATGGCGTTACAACTGCGGCTTTATTTGAGAGTGAGAAAATATTTACCGTAAATTGAGTATAATTCAGTAACAGCAATTATAAAATTTTAAGGAGAGGAGAATGACTACTATGTTAATTTCAGTAGATACTTATAAAAAAGTTGATAGCTTGCCTCATGCCAAAGAATTTACCAAGTGGAGAAAAAATATTTCTGATGAGGACTATGAAAAAGTAGTTGAAGAAATTAATAAACATATTGACAGCAATGACGTAAATACAGCTGGCTGGATACCCGGAAATGACTGGACCGGAACTGTATATGAACCTTTATACCATGCCTGTGGCAAAAATAAAGCAAGTTCAGGACTATTCTTTGGTATAATTGTTTTTAAAGTATTGATGGAAAGAACTGATGCTGTATGGGGATTTGGTAGATTTGAAATAAGCGGTAAAGCAATAAAAAGTATGACTTATTTCAAAACTGATTTAGATCCAAAGACATTGTAATTATTTAATAATAAAATCTTGTAATTGTAGTAAGTTATTCTGGATTGCGAAGAAAATAGAAAACCTATATGCAAAATAGTTAAGTTATAAGGCATAATTAAAAAGAACCAAAGGTTGACTTTGGTTCTTTTTAATTACGTTATTATAAAATACATTTTATAATTAGTAGATAATGTTAGGACTTAGTGATGTCAAAATTCTAGCAATTCTTGGACTTCTTGAGAATTAATTCTTTCTTTCCAACAAATTATTTCTCGTTCAATACGTCGTTTTTGCTCTAAATATTTCAACCCAGATACAAGAGGAAGGAGAGACTGTAAATAATTTATTCGTTCTTGCATATATGGAATCATACTACCAAATCCTCCATAATGATTGGGTTCTAGAGGTAGTTGTTCAAAAGCACTTGGATCACTATTCAAAAATAAAAATTTTTCGATTGCTTTTCTCCTTCGTTCACAAGGTAATTCTGATATTTCACAAAATAGTTGATACATTTTTTCTTTATCATAACAATATTTTTCGATAATGTGATTTATCCAAATATCTTGTTTTGTAATTATTTCTTGACTAATAGTTGTTGTTTTTTGGAGCATTAGTTTTATTGGAGAAAGAAATCTTAATTGTGTTCGTTTATTATAGCAATAATCGAATATATTATCTGCTAAGTCTATATAATTTTCTATATTCCATATTTTCAAAAAATATGGGGTATATTGAGAATCATCTATATATTTATCTGTTTGTAAATTAATTAGACCTTCAAGAAAATTGTATACGAATGAATTATCAGTAGAAATAATTTCTAAAAATAATGCTCCGTTGTAGTCTGTATGATTATAATAAAAAATTTCTTTTAAATAAATTTCTTCTAAAAGTTGAAGTTCATCAGAAAAGTATCTAAAAATTTTAATTACTTCTTGCTGGTTGTTAGTGTTTAATAGTTGAAAAGCATAGTAATGAAAATTTAATGGATACTGGTTATAGTAACCTGAAATAATTCGTAATGCTTTATAAACTATTTTAGAATCAACTTTTTCGTATTTTCGAAGGCACAGTATGTTTCGATATGGTGATGTATTTAATTCAGTATCTGGAGTATCTAGATAATGTAATAAATCTTGTATTATTTGAATTGTTATATGTTCATCTGGTAAGAAAGCATAAAAAAACCACAACCATGTATTTTTTTGACTATACTTATATTTTGTAACAAGTATTTTTACTTCTGATACTGGCAGTATTTCAAATAGTTTTATTAAAATAGAACCCTCATATAAATTGTAGGGAGTATTTGCTTTTAAGTAAGACTCTATAAAATATACATATAGTTGTTGATTAGTCTCAAATGCTTCTAATGCATATTTAAGGCCTGAAGATAAATTTATATATTTATTTCCAATGGTTTTGTTGCTTTCTGCGCAGACTTGTATTAAAAAATCTATATCTGCAGTAGTGTATTTTTCTATAAGTTTACGAATTTTATTCTTATGTCGCTGCACACCTTCTTCATGTCCATTTGCATAATCTTCAAAATAATTTATTGACAGTGTAGAACATATTTTATACTTTTCTGAATCTAAAAAAGGTGATAGTATATTCAGCTTATTATAGCTAATAAAGTCTGCTACTTGTTTAATATGTGCTGCGATTAAACAGTGAAATAAGTTTTCAGGTTGTAATAAAGTGAAAAATTTTAGAATATCTTCAAATTCGGCTTTTACTATTTCCAGAGATGGTTTTGTAGTATGATGAACTATATTGTAGTTATATAAAAGTTCTTCAATTTCAGCATGCATACTACCAGATTGGTAAATTTGATATAGTTTTGATAGTAACATTTTTCTATATTCCAAAACCGGTGTGTCTGAATTAAGTGTTAGATTATAAAAAGAGATTGTTTTATGTCTTAAATACTCTGCTTTTGAAAAATTAAATTTTAGAAAATGTTTGGCAACACAAACAAATAAGTTTAGTAAATTAATATCATTTAAAGATGAATCTACCGCCGTACAAAGGCTTTTAACTACTTCCGTTTGCGTAAAATATTTTTGAGAACTGGAATATTTAGTAAATTCGAATCTATCAGTATAAATGCTATAAAATTGCTCAAATAAATCTGGACGTTTTTTATAGTATAACAATATGAGTTCTAGTGCTATTGGTAGGTCAGAATGAGTTGCAAAGTTGCTAAGAATTTGAAGAATATCATTACTGATATTTTTATTATTTAGTTTGTTTTTTAATAATAAAGTGGGTACATCACATGGATGCGATGGTTCTTGTAGAATTTGTTGATTAACCCAAATAAGGGTTTCTGTTGGACGTAACATATGAAATGCCTTGAAGAAAGGTAAGAATAGCTCTGAATTATCTTTTAGTTTATCCCATACAATATTAATTTGCTCTTTAAGATATTTTTTTATATTTGGTTCTGAAAATATGTTCCATATAATGAGACATGCATCAATAGTTCTAGTTTTATTAAACTGAAAGCTATTTTCAATCATAGTACTTAAAGGAATAATCTTTTTTTCAATAAAAACGTATTCAATTAGAAAATTACTAAAACTTTGATCTGAAATTCTTGCTGCTTTGTTGTTACATAAATCTACAATTTCAGCTTCATGCAACAGCTTTATATCTGATATAAAATTATCGCTAGTTATTCCAAATGCTTCAAAAATAGGAGTAAGTTTTTCAAGATGCTCTAAGTGTATGGCTTGGAAGAATGAAATAATTCCTGCAGAACTTAATCCTGTTTTACTTTCAATAATATGATTTAGCTGTTTATTGTAGTATGTATGATAAAGATCATAGGCATTTTTGATTGAGTCAATAGTTCCAGAGTTTACTGCAAGTTTACCAGCCAACATTGCTAAACGTGCATTACCTTCTGCAATTATAACTATACGGTCTTTATATGCTTGGTTTCTAATTCCATAGCATGATTCTACAAGTTTTTTTATATCTTCATCATTAAATTTAGTAATTTTGATTATTTCTGGTTTATCATACTCCATAACAGTTTGTATTACTTGTTTTTTTGCGTAATCACGTACAGTAAGAACAATTTTTGAAATGAGCTTTGATTTGTTTGGGGTTTTTGGAAGATAATCCAATATATGATGTAAACTAGAGAGTTCGTTTGCATCATCTACAAGAATAAGATAATCTTTTTTTTCTTCAATTGCTGATACTAAATCATCGTATATCTGTAAATTGTTATTTTTTATAACAAGTACAGTATAGCCAAGTTCTTTTTCCAATTGTCGACATAATTCCAATGCAAATCTGGTTTTACCAACACCTGCTGAACCTGAAATTAGTAATATATCATTAGTATATAAAGCTGATTTTGCTTTTTCTAAATCGTCCTCTCGGAGAATAAATTCAGTATCTAATGGAGCTGACATTTTATTTGCATCGTGTTGTTCAACAAATATATCCAATGGAAGAATTTGTCCTGAATCAATACTAATTCCTAAGAAGTCTTTGGCTAAAATAGGATATTTAGAGAAAATCTCATTACCTAATTCATCCAAACCAATTAGTTTCAATACTACTCCGTATTGTTCACAATGTTGCCTAAGAGTTTGATCATCACCCGGTTTTAAACGGCCATAGGTATGACAATAAATAATTTCTACTATATTTGATGTAGAAATACCGGTTTTTGCTACATCAAAACATTTATCAATATCTTCAAGTGCTTTTTGTAAGAATTCTGTTTTTTGTGTAGTATACATTACAAATATATACTGGTTTTCTTTATTTAAAAAATAAGTGTCAGGGCTACCAGGAGCTGGTTTATCTGTTCCTGTGAGCATTCCTAAGGAATAAGCGTTTTTATATCCTTTGAATGTTAAATAAGCATCACAAAGATTTTGAAAATCTCCGCCACCCAATTGATCAATTCGATTCTTTATATCTGTTAATTTTGACATTAGTAGCCTCCATTAGTATGACAATAATGAATGTTTTTAGATATAATGATATAGTATTTTCCTAAAATAGTTTTAAAAGTGTATGTACATTTTGTTGTAATTTAAATCTATATCTAAAATTATTTTTAACGTAAATTAAAAAGTAATTTATTTGTATCAGGTAATTGGCCTATTTCTGCACATTTTATAATCAGTTGCCTAAGTAATAATGCAGAATCATTTACAGTTAAATGTATATTATCTTCTTTAAATCGGTTTCCGTGTACAGCAGAAGATCGTATGTTGTATAGTTTTTTTGTAGACTGAAAAATTTTATTAGCAGATATATCATCGTTTTCAGATAAAAATCTAGCTATATATAGACTGATTCTAAAACTAACTTCTGTGCTAACGTTAAAAAGTGATTCAATCCCAGACCAAATGATTGCGAGTTGGATACGTGGCATTGAATGCCATTTATAACTTGCCATAGAGTGAAC